>Ga0209079_10000070_pt1 | contig 47998 bp, 52 predicted proteins | sample PPLLaktember2015_2_FD_187259 | JGI IMG/M metagenome (GOLD analysis project Ga0209079, IMG submission 187259) | Freshwater sediment microbial communities from Prairie Pothole Lake near Jamestown, North Dakota, USA - PPLs Lake P7 Core (6) Depth... | ecosystem: Environmental > Aquatic > Freshwater... | reverse complement strand
GTCCTTTATCTCCTTTTACGGGATGGAGGCGGTTCGCTTCACGGCGCCGACACGGATCGGGGATACCATCCACTGCGAGGTGGAGGTCATCGAGATCGCCGACAAGGGAAAGGACAAGGGGGTTCTCACTGTCCGCAATGAGATTAAGAACCAGAGGGGCGAAACGGCGGCTACCTTCGTGATGAAACTGTTCTGCGGGAAAAGGCCCGCCTGACGTTTCTCTCTTGAAGGCCCGGAGGGTGCCGGGAGGGCCCCCGCACTTGAGAAACATTCGTCAAGCCCGGAAGGGGTGAAAGGAGATCGAGGAATGGCTGACACGCCCGAGAAAAGATCGAGCCGCCAGGAGAAAAAGGAACAGGAGCACCGGGAGAACCGGGAACACTGGCTGGCCGAAGAGCGGAAGATCCACGAGCTCTGGGAGAAGGCCTACAACCCCGGAGGCCAGGCCCAGAACGATCGGCTGGCCCAGCAGGGCAAGAAACCGCCACGGCAGCTCGTCCGGCAGCTGATCGACCCGGGCACGGAATTCTTCGAGCTGAGCCGCGGCGCCGGCTTCGAGATCGGCTACGAGGGCGTGAACGACGTCCCCTCCGCCGGGCTCGTGACGGGGATCGGAAAGATCCACGGCAACTGGGTCATGATCCTCGCCAACGACAGCCGCGTGAGCGCCGGGGCCTACTACCCCATCAGCTGCAAGAAGCACCTGCGGGCGCAGGAAATCGCCGAGCGGTGCGGCCTGAACTTCGTCTACATCGCCGATTCGGCGGGAGCCTTTCTGCCCCTGCAGGACCGGATCTTCCCGGGCCGCAACCAGTTCGGCCACTTCTTCTACAACATGTGCCGGATGTCGGCCAAGGGGCTCAAGCAGTACACGCTCAGCACGGGGGGAAACACGGCCGGGGGGGCCTACATCGTCTACCTCGCCTGCGAGTCCATCATGATCGACAAGATGTCCTACTCCTTCCTGGGCGGGCCGCCCATGGTGAAATCCGCCATCGGGGAGACGGTGAGCATGGAGGACCTGGGTGGCGCGAGGGTCCACACCCACATCTCCGGCGGGGCCGATCACTTCGTAAGGTCGCAGGACGAGGGGATCGAGAAGCTCCGTGAGCTCCTGGCCTTCGACCCGAAGCAGACCCTGTGCTGCGAGCGCCGCAAGCCTGTCGATCCGAAGGTCCCGCCCGATCACCTCTACTCGGTTCTGCCGAAAGAGACCGCCCGGGGCATCAACGTCCGCGAGGTGCTCGCCTGCATCGCCGACGACAGCTACTTCAGCGAGTACAAGCGCCAGTACAACATCGGGCGGGGCGACAACGTCGTCTGCGGGAAGATCCACCTCAAGGGGATCCCCGTCGGCGTCATCGCCAGCAACAACAACGGCGTCATCTTCGTGGACTCGGCCCGCAAGGCAATCGAGTGGGTCATCCGCTGCTCCACGATGAAGATCCCCCTTCTGTACATCCAGAACTCCCCCGGTTACATGGTGGGGACGGCCGAGGAGTACGCCGGCATCGGCAAGTACGGCTCCGGCATGGTCAGGGCCGTCGCCTGTACCGAAGTCCCGAGGATCCAGTGGATCATCGGCCCGGACCACGGCGCCGCGAATTTCGGCATGAGCGGCAGGACCTTCGACCCGCTGTTCATCTTCGCCACCATGCGGGCGAGGACGTCGGTCATGTCCGGGGAGACGGCGGGCTTCATCCTCACGAGCCTCGAGCGCGTCAACCGCAAGAAGCGGGGACAGGAGATGGACGAGGAGGCGGCAAAAAAATTCCAGCAGGGGATGGTCGACAAGTACAACCGCGAGGCGCACCCCTTCTACATGGAGGCGAGGCTCTTCAACGACGGAACGCTCCCGCTCAAGGACTGCCGCGACGCCCTGGCCCTGGGTTTCGAGGTCGCACTCCTGCAGCCGATCCGGGAGTCCAATTTCGGAAATTTCAAGTTCTGAGGGCACGGGGAAAAGGAGGACAGTCCCCTTTTTCCGGGAGGAACGGCCAGCAGGGGGTTTCAGGAATCGAGGATTTCGCCCATCCGCTTGTCGAGCTCCGAAAAGATTGCCTTGATGGCCCTGACGGGATCCTCGTCCTCACGGACGGCATTGCGGATTTCGCCCAGGGCAACGCTGCTGAGCAGGGAGACCGTACTGCACTGGGAGAATTCTTCGGCGAGGTAACTCCGGAGGGCTTTCAGCTTTTCTTCGGGCAAATCCTCTCCATTCCGGGATGATTCGATCATCCCTGCCCTTCCCCCGGAAATAAAAATGGTGCCCCCTCCGTGACTCGAACACGGGGCACACGGATTAGGAATGCCTTGGGATATATCAGACCGCCTTAGTTCTTGCCAGCTAATAGTGGTTTTTGTTAGGGAAATCTCAAATCAAAGGGGGAACATCTTAGACGGTGTTACCCCTTATTCCGTCCTGGGTTCACAAAAAGTTCACAATCCCTCTCTACTTTCCTCTGTAGTGATCCCGAGGGCGGTTACCGATGACCGTGAGCGTCTCCAAGCTTCTTTTAGTAATAAAGCAGGGCCGCTTTTGACCCTGCTTTATTGTTCAAATCAACTTTTCGGCACCTTAAGCTAAGCGTTTCCTCAAAGAAGTCATAAACAATTACTAAAATGATACTGTAAACATTCCGCCTGCAGAGAATTCGTCCGTGTACTGGCCCTCGACCTCAATGCTGAAATTCTTCCCAAATTTGAAGCGCACCCCCCCCATTCCGCCGAAATTACTCTTGGCTTCCCAGGTTCCTCCGCCATCAAGTTTGAACTCCGACCAGAATAGATACGGTCCGGCATAAATAATCAGGTTGTCTCCTATGTTGCCTTGAAATGCGAGAGCCGCACTTATTTCCCAGGGGCTTTTTAATTTATATTCCACTCCATTGTAAGAGTCGGTAAAATTATCATAGAGAGAAGCTTGGATGACCGGGCCAATTCCAAAATTGGAAGTCACTGGATAGTATCCGCGAGCGCCAATGCCACCAAAAATCACTCCGCTATCATTAAAATCTGTGCCAGTAGCAATAGGGGTATCGTTTTCCAACTTCACATTTGTACCACCCAATCGCAAATAGCCCTCAATATATTTTGTTGCAGCACTAGCCTGGATATAGACTTCATTGCGTATCATTTTAGCATCGTAGCTAGAAGTATTGCCATTCGGCTCCCAATTGTTTTGTGAATAAAAATAACCAACACCCAAAGCGAATCCATTGGGGTTGGCGACTGGCTGGGGTGCGCCGAACTGCCCGGCAGCCGCGACTCCAGTGACCACAAAGGTTAGCAGCACAACTGCGGTAAGGATTCTGCCTCTCATCATGTTTCCTCCTTGTAGAAATCATAATTTCAATGAATAACAGTTTCTAAAGAAAGTAAATACGAAGAAAGTATCATTTTTCAGCTCACTTAGCCTTGTCTACGTGGCATTTTATTAATTCCGTCAAATTGAAGGTTCCGTTAGAAATCGATTAGAAATAATTAACTCTCTTTAAGCGCAATAATGAAATCTCTTCCACCCGTGCTTGATGGTCCAACAAGGGAAATCACATTTTTTGATTGATTCATTTTCCCATATACCACCGTGAATGTCATTCCGTCTGAGGCATTGATAGTCCCTGACAGCACACCAGCCGAAGTTATTGATACGGACCCCCCCGACAACGAAACATTCGCACCTAAAGATCGGTAGTATCCCCCGCGAACTTGCCCTGCCGAATCCAACTGAATGGTACCGTAGGATACGCCTTCACTAACACCATTGCTAGCCAGAGTAAAATGCCATGTGCCACTGAGGTCGGAAAGTGAAAAAAGTCCCGCTTCTTTTATTGCTATTGAAATGGAATATTCCCCGGTACTGTATAAGGTGTAAAAAACCCCGAATTGTTTAGAAGCATCCATGGCTCCTTCAAATGTGGCAGTACCACTCGGAATCACAGAACCAGTTCCGCTGAATATCCCTGCGCTGTTGATGCTTACGGTTCCGTTACTTCTAGGAGTGGTGAAAGCACCTCCACTGCTGACTAGCAAGGTTCCATAATATACATTTTCAACTGACCCACCGCTGCTTATTTCGCAGACATGCCAGGTGCCCTGTATGTCGGTTGATGAAAATGACCCACCAGACTTGATGACCGTTATCAGATCGTATTCGCCGATATTGGTCGTAGATACAAAGGTGCCGAAACTCTTCGACGCGCCGAGTTTACCGTAAAGAATGGTGCTTGTAACGCCAACATTCGTAGTTGTGAACCCGCTTATAATTCCGATACCTGTTAGGGCTAAAGAACCACCAGTCAGATTCGCAGTTGTGCCAATGCTGTGGAAATAAGAACCAGCGGTAATATTTCCAGTAGAAGACAATGTGGCGCTACCGGCCAGAATTCCCTGATTTGCGCCACCTGTGCTAACACCCATGATATTTGACAAACCAGCTAGATCTGCCGTTGTGAATGCAGGTGGAGGTCCGGGCGGGGCTGAATCTCCACCACCACTGCAAGCAAGGATTAATAGAATGTACAAAAAAGGAATTGATAACTTAGCCGAAAAAAATGCTTTCCTCATTCCCCCCCTCCTGCAGATTTGCATCGTGATAAATGCCCCGCTCCCTCCTGTGAGCGAGGCTATACTGTTTCGGCTATTGCGTTAAGTAATGTTATCTACGATGCAGATTGAACGAGCGGGAATTTCCGATTCATGGTCTCCCCCCTTGGACCCGAATCCGGTTTTTAGAAATAAGATAATTATTTGTGACTGGAGTTACACTTTCTGAGAAGATTCAGAATTAGTCAAGTATGAATCTGAAAATACGAAGATAGTATTAGGCGAATCTAATCAGCAAGGCATCGACAAATATTGCTGATTGAAGCCTTTAATCATATCCTGACCGCCCGGGCCAAGATCAAAGATTTCAAGTTCCATGACCTGAGGCATACCTTTGCAAGCCATTTGGTCATAGCCGGTGTGGACATCACCACGATCAAGGAACTGCTAGGCCACAAAACCCTTACGATGACCCTCCGCTATGCCCACCTTGCACCCTCCCACAAGGTCAAGACCGTCAATATTCTGAATGACAGCCTGACTTCTTCATCTACTTCACAAAATAGAAAGGGCTGCAAATGACTAGCATCTGCAACCCTTTGAAATCATTTGGTGCCCCCTCCGTGACTCGAACACGGGGCACACGGATTAGGAATCCGTTGCTCTATCCACCTGAGCTAAGGGGGCACATTCCGGGCTGAAAGTAATGATGAAGCCACCCTCACCCTGCCCTCTCCCGTCAAGGGAGAGGGAACCTGAAAGGTCGGGGTGGTTCGACAGATTGGGGAAAATAACACGATCGCCCGGGGCTGTCAAGGCAGACCTGACTCGGCGATCCCGAAGGCCCGCCGCGTCAATTCCTGCGGAATCAGCTCCGTACGCATCTGCTCCGTGAGCGCAGGCACACCCAGAAACTGTCCCGTAGCGGTCATGACGGTCTCGAAGGCACCCGCTTTCCCCACGACGGCGATGCCGCCGGAGGCCCAGAAGAGCATGCGGGAGCCGCTACCGCGGGCATTCTCCCCTCTGCCGAATACGACGAGTTTCTCGTCAACGCCGATGCTCCTGTGCAGGGTGGCGCTCAAGCGGACGGTGACGCCGCCGCTCGCATAGTTCATGAAGCCGGCCCAGCCCATGGTCTCGTCGACCAGGGCCATCAGGACAACGGGGTGAACCCGTCCATCTCTCTCGAAGCGGTGCACGGTTCCCCTGTCCTCGGCTTCAAAGCCGGCGCAGGAAACGACGACCCGGTTCTGCCGGGCGGCTTCGAACAATTGAAACTTTCTCTTCAGCCCCGGGTGTCTCCTGTCGATTCCGCACACGAAGCAGTTCCGGTAGAACGGGAGCTCCGAGAGGGACCCTTCCAGCCTGTCAAAAGACGACGGCAGACAGGGATGGGCCCCCGGCGCCTCCGGCCCGGGTCCCTTCGTGATGTCCGCCTCGAGGTAGGGCATCCCGCTTCCGCGCACCGAAACGATTCCCTTTGCCCCCTCCCCTACCGGGGTGACGGCCACATGGACCGTCTCACCGGTTCTCAATCGGCTGCCTCCCATTCGTATGTTCATGGTAACCGGATAGGGCAGCCCCCGGGAGCCGCGGGCCTCATGAAGAGACTCGAAGAGATCCACAATCGCGCCCATGCTGATCCCGCCGTGAGGAATGCCGATCCATCCCTCCGTCCGAAGATCCATCACGATCTCGGAGCGCACACCGGCCTCGTCCCGGTGTATGCCTGTGTCTCCGAATAAAAACTCTCTCACGAAATCCTTCATTTCATCTTCCCATCGAGACCGGTTTTCCTAGCGCACAACCTACAGTCAAAGGTCCTCAAATCCCCCCTGCCCCCCTTTGCAAAAGGGGGGATATAGTAAGATGTGATCCCATGCAAAGCACGGAAGCTTTTCTGTTTCACCTCTTTTCCCGATGCCTGACGCCGGATGCCCGAAGCCCGGCGCGCAGCGCCTAGAGGTGCCTTTCGATAACCCGGTCCTCGCTGAAATCCCTCAGCATGAGGTACTGCGGAGTGACGTTCATCAGGGCTTCCTCGGGGATAAGGCCGATCAGCTCCGATTCGAGAACCTGCACGCCACACCGGGACGCTTCGGCCTTCACGCGGTCGAAGACGGTCTTCACCGGTGTTTCCCGGAAGTTCGTCAGGTTCATCGACACCTGGACGATGCCCCGGCTCTTCAGGGGCACACCGATGGCCTTCACATGCCTCATGCCGCCGCTGGAGAACCGGATCGTCGAGGCGATCTTCCGGGCCACCTCCAGGTCCGCCGAGGCGAGATTGATGTTGTATGCAACCAGGAAATCACGGGCGCCTACCGCCGTTGCCCCGCTTCGCTCGCTGAGGGCATGCGGGCCGGCATCGGGAACCCACCGGGGATCCTCCATGCGTTTCCGGAGAGCTTCGTAGCCGCCCTTGCGGATGTGGGGTAGCTCGCGGCGTTCCTCGACGAGGGCCGCCTCGCCGTAGAAATAGACAGGAAGGCCGTTGCGCTGCGCAAAGGCCCGGCCGAAACGGTGTGCAGTCTTTACGGCATCGGCCATGACGGCGTTCCTGAGAGGAATGAAGGGGACAACGTCCACGGCGCCGATCCGGGGGTGCACGCCCTGCTGCTCCCGCATGTCGATCAGCTCCAGCGCCCTGTCGCAGGCGGCCGCAGCGCCTCTCTCGATATCTTCAGGCGCGCCGATAAAGGTGAACACCGTCCGGTTGTGGTCGGGGTCGGTGCAGATGTCCAGAAGCCGCACCCCGTCGACTTTCTGCAGGGCATCGGCAATGGCGTCGATCGTCTTCCTGTCCCGTCCCTCGCTGAAATTCGGGACGCATTCGAGGATTTTCATTCACCCTCACCCCGACCCTCTCCGGCAAAAGGAATGAGATTATTCACCCTCACCCCGCCCCTCTCCCGTCAAGGGAGAGGGAGTTGAATCTGAAATTCAGGACGCATTCGAGGATTTTCATTCACCCTCACCCTAGCCCTCTCCGGCAAAAGGAATGAGATTATTCACCCTCACCCCGACCCTTGCTCTCCCGTCAAGGGAGAGGGAGACTGAATGGAAGGGGTCCCCGAACGGAGAGGGAACCTGCAAGGTACAGATCTACTCAGACCTGGTGAAACTTCATCGCCGGCAACTCCAGACACGTCAGCGTCCCACCGTAAACCGCGCCCGTGTCGATGCCGATCATTCTTTCCCCGACGAAGGGTTCGCCGCTGAAGGGGGTGTGACCGAAGACGACGGTCTTTTTCAACCCGTGGTCCGACATGAAGAACTCGTGGCGGATCCAGATCAGGTCGAATGGGTCTTGCAGTTCCATCGGGATCCCCGGCCTGACGCCGGCATGAACGAACAGGTAGTTTTCCGTTTCGTAAAAGGGAGGCAGCGTTTCGAAAAATTGCAGGTGCTCCGGGGGGAGCTTCGCCCTGCGGTTCTGTTCATCGGGGGAAATGCCGTAGGATCGCAGCGTGTCGCGACCGCCGTTACAGAGGAAGATGTGCTCTTCCCGATGGTCCAGGTAGTTGAGAAACATCGACTCATGGTTTCCCGCCAGGCAGACGATCTGTTCGTGCTTCCTGCGGAGATCGAGCACGCAATCGACGACACCTTTGGAATCGGGGCCCCGGTCGATGTAATCGCCCATGAAAACGACGGTGTCCTGTCCCCAATGGACGTCCAGTCGATTCATCAGCGCCAGGAGTTTGTCCAGGCAGCCGTGGATGTCGCCGATGGCAAAATAGCGTCCCATAAAGTCGTGTTAGGTTTTATGTGTTACGTTTTACGTTTCGGAAAATGAATCATGCTTAAAACATAAAACCTGAAACCTGAAACGGTATTCTATTCCATCAATGCGTCGACGAACTCCGCGCTGTCGAAAGGACGCAGGTCGTCCATCTTCTCGCCGATGCCGATGTAGCGGATGGGAATGTCGAATTCCTTTGCCAGACGGATGATGATACCGCCCTTTGCCGTCCCGTCGAGCTTCGTGAGGACGAGGCCCGTGACACCGATGGATTCGTTGAACATCTTCGCCTGGTTGACGGCGTTCTGGCCCGTCGTGGCGTCGAGAACGAGGAGGACCTCATGGGGCGACCCGGGGAACTCCCTTCCCATGATCCGCTTGACCTTCTTGAGCTCCTCCATGAGGTTGACCTGCGTGTGAAGCCTGCCTGCCGTGTCGATGATCAGGGCGTTGATCCCCCTCGCCCTGGCGGCCTGCACGGCGTCGAAAACGACGGCCGAGGGATCGGCCCCCATCTTCTGCTTGATGACGGGGATCCCTACCCGCTCGCCCCACACCTCGAGCTGCTCGATGGCGGCGGCCCGGAAGGTGTCGGCGGCGGCCAGCATCACGCTGTGGCCCCGGCCCTTGAACTCGTTTGCGATCTTCCCGATCGTCGTCGTCTTCCCCGTACCGTTCACGCCGACGACCATGACGGTAAAAAGGCCGTTCTTCGGGATGTCGAGGGGCGCCTCGCGCTGCTTGAGGATGAAGTGGATGTTGTCCCGCATGATTTTCCGCAGGACTGCGGGGCTGTTGAGATCGGATCGTTTCGCAATCACCTTCATCTCGTCGATCAGTTCCGAGGCGAAGGCCGGCCCCACGTCGGCCGTGATGAGCATTTCCTCCATTTCCTCGAAGAGATCGCGGTCAATCTGCCTCTCCCCGAAGAGCACCTGGTCGACATTGCGCACGAGGCTCTGCTTGGTCTTGCTGAGCCCTTCCTTCAGCCTCTCGAAGAAGGAGCCTTTCTTTTCCGAGTTTCCGAACATGATTCCCTTCCCTTCGTTGAACAGACCTGCATCAATCTCTGGATGTATAGAATAACACAGGATTCTTTGTCCAGCCCGAAAAAAGAAAAACCCCTCTTTCCCCCAATGAGCTGCTACGCAGCAGTAACTGGTGATTAGTTGACTAGTTGATAAGGGAATAAGGGAACGATCGGGCAGGTTGTCTGTTCTTCCCCAATAAACCAATTATCCAGTCAACCAATTCCTGCAGCGAAGCTGCCTCGGGGGATGAACGGGGGATTTTGCCTTGCGGACTGCCATTACGGCTGACTTGCTTCCAGTCCTCCGTGAATCAATCAAAGAGTCTGATTCCTTCACCGGTCACTGATCACTAGCCACTGGTCACTGCCGCTTATGCGGCGATTTGGTTTAAATTCACAGACACCAGCGTCGAGATCCCCTTCTTTTCCATCGACACCCCGAACAGGTTGTCGGACACCTCCATGGTCCTCTTGTTGTGCGTCACCAGGATGATCTGGGAGCGCTCGGAGATGTCCTTGACGAACTGGTTGAACAGCGCGATGTTCGCGTCGTCCAGCGCGGCGTCGACCTCGTCGAGGATCAGGAAGGGCGTCGGCTTGTGCAGCAGGATCGAGAAGATGAGCGCCACGGCGGAAAGCGACTTCTCGCCGCCGGACAGAAGATTGATACTCTGGGTCCGCTTGCCGGGCAGCTGGATCTCGATGTCGACTCCCGTCTCCAGCAAGTCCTCGCCGTCGGTAAGAAGCAGCGACGCCTTTCCGCCGCGGAACAGCTTGGGGAAGACGGACTGGAAGCAGGCGTTGACGGCCTCGAAGGTCTCGGAGAAGCGCTTCTTGGACACCTGGTTGATCCGCGCGATCGTCTTCTGGAGCGAATCGAGCGAGGCATTGAGGTCGTTGATCTGTCCGGTCAGGAAGTCGTGCCGGGTCTGCAGCTCCTCGTGCTCGCTGATGGCCAGCAGGTTCACTTCGCCGAACTCCTCCACGGCCCTTTTCTTCTTCTCCAGCTCCTCCCGCAGCTCGCCCATGCGGGATTCCTCCAGCTTCTCGAATCCCTGAACGAGCGCGGCGAGCTCGACCTGGTATTTCTCCTGCATCCCGTTCTGCAGCGCATCGATCTGGAAACCGAGCTCCCGGATCTCGATGTCGAGCTCTCCCGTCTCGCGCAGCATCTGCTCGATCTGCTTTCGGGCCTCCCGGGCCTCGCCCTCGAGCCCGCTCATTTTGCCCTCTCGCCAGGTCTGCCCCTCGCGGGCGGCGGCCAACTCCTTCTCGACTTCCCCATATTCCCCGTAGAGCGTCTCCAGGGTTTGGCGGTCCTGTTCGATCTTTGCCGTGATCTCCTCGCGGTTGCGCTCGGCCTCTCCCAGGCCCCTCAGCCTCGTTTCCACCTCGACCTCGAGGCTGCGGATGGATTCCTGCAGCCGCTCGAGGGTCTTCAGGTCCGCGTTGCGCTTCTCCTCCAGGGCTGCCAGGGCGACACGCTCCTCGGTGAACAGGGCCTCCTTGCCCTCGAGATCCGCTCGCAGGGCCTGCCAGCGCTGCTGGATGTCGGAGAGCTTCCCGTTGATCTCGAGGCAACGGACATCGGCCGTCTCGATCTCACGCTCCGTAGCGGCGATCTTTGCGGCCGTTTCCTGCTCTTCCGTCAGCAGCGTCTCCCGGTTGAATCGGATCACGCCCACGCGCTGCTCGATCCATTTCAACTCGTTTTCGTAACGCTCGACGTCCTTTTTCTTGCCCTGGAGTTCGAGCTCCGTCTCGCGGATCGCGTCCCGGCTCGCCTCCCAGTCCTCTTCCATGGTCGCGATCCGGTCGGCCAGCGCGCTGCGGCTCCGGGACTCGTCCCGGATCTGTCCTTCGAGGCGGCTTGCATCCTTCTCCAGGTCGGCAATCTCCCGCTTGCGCCGCAGCAGGCTGCTCTCCTCCGTGACGGACCGGCTCCCGCCCGTGAGAACGCCGTGGGGGCTGATCATGTCGCCGTCCGGGGTGACGAGGGTCCCCCGGAAGCCGTTTCGCTGCCAGAGGGCGATCCCGGAGTTGAGGTCGGGCACGAGGATCGTGTCGCCCAGGAGATACTCGGCGACGTTGCGGTACTCGTCTTTCACGCGCACGACGTCGAGAAGGCGCGTCGTGCCCTGGAGGTAATCCTTCGATGCCATGTCGACGGCGCTCGAGCGGACCCGGAGCGGAACGAAGCTGCTGCGCCCCGCGGCGCTGGTCTTCAGGTAATCGATGGCCCGGATACCCTCCTCCTGGCTCTTCACGACAACGTACTGGAGCCTCTCGCCCAGGGCCGCCTCGACGGCGATTTCGTATTCGCGGGGCACCTCGATGTGATCGGCCACCAGCCCGTAGATGCTGTCGAGGGCAAGGCCGGCCTCGTCCCGGGCCCGGATGATGGAGCGGGTGCCTGCGTCGCACCACTCGTAACGGTTCTGGAATTCGCGCAGCGACGCAAGCCGGGAGCTCTTCTTCCCCAACTCCTCCTTGAGGCGGAACACCTGCCCGTCGGCCTCTTCCAGTTCGTTGCGCGATCGCTGGATGAGCTGCTGGAGCTCCGACGCTTCCCTGCGCAATCCGTCCAGCTGATCCTGTCCGCCTTCCAGACCCGCCCGGGTGGTCGAGAGGTTCTCCTGGGCCTGGTTCAGCCGCTTCTCGTGTTCCTCAAGCTCCTTCACCTCCCGCTCGGTCCTTCGCTTCAGGTCCTCCAGGCTCTTTTGATAGGCGGCAATGGCGTTCTGCAGCCGTGACTGTTCCGTGAGGGAGTTGAAGTAAGCCGTTTTTTCCTTCTCCAGCTCGTCCCGGAGCGCCTGCTCGCTTTTCTTCAGCTCATCGACAACGCTCTGCCGCAGGTCAAGGGATTCCCTGCCGGAGAGGATCCGGCCGTCCGACTCGGACGACTGCACCTTGAGCAGCTCCAGCTCCCGCGCCACTTCGCCCTTGCGGGTGCGCAGCGACTCCAGCTCGATCGCACTCCGTTCTTTGAGGGTGGCCAGGTCGTCGAGACGGCCCCGGGCATGCTCGACGGCCTGCTCGCGGATGCTGATCTCGTTTTTTGCCGTGTAGAGCCGTTCCTGGAGCTGCTTGACGTTCTGTTCGTTCTCGGCGATCTCGGCCCGGAACTCCTCGACGCGGGCCTCCAGCACCGAGAGCTGCGAGCGGACGTCTTCGGTCGAGGCGGAGGATTCGTCAAAGCGCTGCTGCAGCCCCGTCTTTTTTTCGAGCATCTCCGCAAATGCCTGCACGGCCAGGGTCAGCTCGATCTCCCTGAGGTCTTTTTTCAACAGCTTGTAGCGCTCGGCCCGCTTGGCCTGCCGGGAAACGGAATTGAGCTGGCTTTTGACCTCGCGCAGGATGTCGTTGAGGCGAAGCATGTTCTGCTTCGTCGACTCCATCTTCCGGACGGCTGCCTCCTTGCGGCTCTTGTACTTGGTAATCCCCGCGGCCTCTTCGATGTACTGGCGCCGCTCCTCGGGTTTCGCCTCCATGAGGCTTGTGATGCTGCCCTGTTCCACCAGCGAGTAGGTCCGGGCGCCCACGCCCGTGTCCATGAAGAACTCTTTCACATCGAGCAGGCGGCAGCGCACCTTGTTGATGAAGTATTCGCCCTCTTCCTCGCGGAAGACCCTTCTCGTGATCATCACCTCCGAGCAGTCGCCATAGGGCGGCGGGAAGGCATACCCGTCGGCCACCATGACAAGCGTGACCTCGGCGAGACTCACCGGCTGCGCCTCCTCGCTGCCGTTGAAGATGACGTCATCCATCTTCTTGCCGCGCAGCATGGACACCCGCTGCTCACCCATGACCCAGCGGATGGCGTCGATGATGTTGCTCTTGCCGCAACCGTTGGGCCCCACGATGCCGCTGATCCCTGCGGAGAAATCGATGACGGTCCTGTCCCGGAAGGACTTGAATCCGATGATCTCGAGCCGTTTGAGTTTCATTCCATCCCCATGCTTCTTTCGGTCTGACGACGCATCGTCATGCTTCTGTCGGTCTGACGACGCATCGTCCAGATTTTTGTCACTTTACCAAAGCACCCCAACGTTGTAAAGGGCTAAAAACTACTACGGAATGTAGCCTTTCTCCCCTTGACCACTACATATTGTATTCAATTTCCGTTCCAGAAATGGCCTTTCCGGGCGGAACAGCAGCTATTTTTAAGAAAATTTTCACCCTTAGTGAATCGCTTCTGTTTATATGCGGAGGCTTATTTTTCTTGAAAAAAAATACCCAAAAGATTAATGATGAACCAATTAAACCAGTTAGAATTGGGCGGGTTTGTCCAAAAAATCCGCATCACAAGAGGAGGAATCATACCAGTCAGGGTCGTTTCTCTTTTCCTACCGGCTTATTACGCAGATCAACAGGACTCGCCGCAGGTAAAAAGACTCATCATTCTCAAGGAGGGAGTAGAATGACGACACCCGTACAGCAGAAAATCCGCGACAAGAAAAGAACCCCGCAGCAGATCCTCGACATGGTGAAGTCCGGGGACTGGATCCAGCCAGGCTCCGTCGGAGGCGATTCCACGGAGTGCATGAAGGAGCTCGCCAAGCGCCTCGGCCCGGGCCCCGGTCAGCTCAGGGACATCGAGATCTGGAACTACGCCATGTTCTACCCCCACCCCGAATTCCAGCAGATAGACCCCAGGCAGGAATACCACTGCTTCCACGAGTACTTCTTCTTCCCCTGGAGCCGCAAGGCCCGCGACACGAACAACGTCACCAGCTGGTCGCACTGGGGATGGGCCATGGGCATGTGGTTCTGCCACTACCGCTTCGCCAACGCCGTGAAGGCCAACCGCGGCCTCGACTGGTGGTGGAACGCGGCAACGCCTTGGGATCAGCACGGATTCGCCAACTTCTCCTACGGCACGAACAACGCCAATATCTTCTCCCAGTGCGCCAAGAACTCGGTCATCGAGGTTCGCTCCGACTATCCCTGGGCCGAGGGCGGCCGTTTCAACACAATCAACATCGATGATGTCGACTACTGGGTCGAGGTGGACGTGGAGAGGTACAAATGGCCCCAGATCAACGAGAAGGCCATCAAGGCGAAGCCTGAAGAGGAAGCCATCGCCAAGCACATCATGACGATCATGAGGGACCGGGACATCGTCCAGCTCGGCATCGGCTCGCTCCCCTCCGCCTGCGTAAGCGCCATGACGGACGCAGGCTTCAAGGACCTCGGCATCCACACGGAGATGCTCAATGCCGGCCTCATCAAGCTGATCGAGTCGGGCCAGGTCACAAACAAGTACAAGAGCCTTCCCGCCGACCGCGGCAAGAGCGTCTGGACCTTCGCCTTCCCCGTGGACGTGAAGTGGTACTACGACACGCTTCATCGCAATTCGAACCTGGCCGTCTACGACATCAGCTACACCAACAACCTGCACAACCTCACCCGGATGGACAACATGATCGCCATCGACAACTGCGTCGCCGTGGACCTCCTGGGCCAGCAGTGCTCGGGCTTCTACGAGAAGCGCCCGATCTCGAGCTCCGGCGGATATTTCCAATTCGTGTCCTTCTGCGCCCAGAGCAAGGGTGGCAGGGGCGTTGCCTCCATGACGTCCCGGAGCAAGCACGGCACCTCCCGCATCGTTCCCTTCCTGCCTGAAGGCTCGTCGGTGGACGTCCCCGCTCAGCTCAGCAATTACGTCTGCACGGAGTACGGCATCGTGAACCTCCGCGGCCTCAACGGCTACGAGAGGGCGACGACGCTCATCTCCATCGCCCACCCCGACGACAGGGAGTGGCTGACGAAGGAAGCAAGGGAGAACGGTCTGCTTGCACCGAAGTTCCCCGTCGACATGCTGGCGATCGAGGGCAAAACGAGAAGGTACCCTGCCTGCGAGGAACGAAGGAACTACAAGCTGCCTCTGCACGGCGAGACCTCGGGATTCGACTGGGACCCTTACCAGTCTGCAAAGTAATCCATTCGTTCAATCCTTTGAGAAGAGGCCGGGCTTCGGCCCGGGCTCTTTTTTGTCCGGTTGCGTACGGTCCGCCTTTGTCTTGACAGGCAGAGCCGATTCCATTATGAAGGGGGCATCACAAGCAGGCACAACCGGGGGATGCAGACCATGTCAAAGAAAGCAACAAAGAAAACAGAACCCTCGCCTCCGCCCGTCCGCGAGGAAAAAGAAAATTTCTTCACGATGTTCTCGAAGATCGACTCCAGGCAGAAGCACCGGATCCTGGCCTACCTCTTCTGGCTACTGGGCATCTTCATCATTCTCTTCGCCTACCGGGCCGCCTAGACGGCTGCAGATTTTCCCTTCGCCGTGTCACCCGCAACGCCCGATCCTGGCTGGAAAAACGAACCCTCTACGACCGCTGCACGAGAACTGCCGATGTGCAGCACCGAAAAAATGAAACACCCTCAAACGTTTTTCTGCTTGACAGGGTCATTTTATCTTTGGTAGGTAGAATGCGTATTATTGGAAATAGTTCTTTGATACCGTGTGCCAGATCTTATAGATCATCTTACCAACAGGGGGATTTTTTTATTCGCAGGAGCGCCTTAAGCAACGCTTCATCAACGGCCCGGAATGAGAGGTCGGGCCTGAAAAATTCATCAAGAAGGGAGGTGACTCAGGGATTTTTTGGTAAGGTGTGATTTTTTCTTAATTCATTCTATGTCTCACATTTCATTTTCTTAATAGAAAAAAGGAGGATTTTTCTATGGCACAGGAACACACCTTTGCATCTCCGGCTCCCGCTGGTCTGGGCGCCCTCGCGGTTGCCTGCTTTGGTTTCGCCGCAGTATTTCTTGGCTGGGTAAAGGCCGAAGGCCTCCCCATCCTGTTTGCATGGCTTGTTGGCGGCGGCGTAGTTCAGTACACGGTTGCTGTTATGGAATTAAAAGATCATAACATCACCGGCGGCAACGTCTTTCTGTTCTTCTCGGCTTTCTTCATGTTCGGCGCTTCGCTGAGCGTTCTTGCCAAGTTCCTCATGATCAAGTTCGGCATGGCTCCCCATGTCTACGTCGAGGGATGGACCTGGATGGCCGGGGCCGGCTTCCTCACCGCCGTGACCCCTGCTTACCTGAAGTCCAATAAGCTCATCTTCCTGCTCGTCGTCCTGATCGACATCGTTCTGTGGTGCATCGTCGGTCTGGATCTGGGCAAGATGGACCCCGCAGTAGGCAAGCCGATCGTCGGCTGGCTGCTCGTGGTTTCCGGCTGGATCGGCGTGTACGTGGCCGGCGCGGTTGTCTGCAACACCGTGTTCGGGCGCGTGATCTACCCGATTCCCGCTCCGTTCGTGAAGTAAGAGATGTACGAGTAACCGATTTGACGGTTATGAGGGCGGGCCGAAAGGCCCGCCCTTTTTTTACCCTTCCGAGTCTGGTTGAGGAAAACCGTTTGTTGAAATCCCGGCTTTATGAGAAGATGGCTTGCGTATTGCGCGTAGCCTTCGACTCATGAAAAACAAGGCATTGTGGCGTCTTCAGCCTGTTGCCTGTAACCTTCAGCTTTGTGATTCCATGATCCCGATCCGCGACCAGATCCCGTCCAGAAGTTACCCCATCGTCACCCAGGGCATTATCGGCCTGAATGTGCTCGTGTTCCTCTTCCAGATGATGCAGGGTGAGAATATCGAGCGGTTCATCTTCACCTACGGCCTCGTCCCTGCGCGTTTTTCCATGCCGGAGGCAGCCCATTTCACATTCGGCGAGCAGGCGTTCAGCCTGCTGTCCTTCATGTTCCTTCACGGGGGGTTCTTCCACCTCCTCGGGAACATGTGGTCACTATACATCTTCGGCGACAACGTGGAAGACCGCATGGGCTCGACCCGGTTTCTGCTGTTCTACCTCTTGTGCGGCTGGGCTTCGGGCTTTGCGCATCTCTGGTCCAACTGGGCATCGACGGTGCCCACGATCGGCGCCAGCGGCGCCATCGCGGGGGTCATGGGGGCCTATCTCATCCTCTTCCCGAAGGCCCGTATCATTACGCTGATCCCCATCTTCTTCATCCCCTATTTCATCGAGATCCCCGCAGTCGTCTTCCTGGGAATCTGGTTTCTCTTCCAGTTCTTCTACGCATCCCTTCCGGGGCCCGAGGGCGGAGGCGGCATCGCCTGGTGGGCCCACATCGGCGGCTTTGTGTTCGGGATGATCGTCGTCAAGCTGTTCTCGCGCCTTCCGGAGAGCCGCATTGACGAGAAGTTGAGTGAAACCTTTGCGCGCCACTCCACGCCAAGACTTCAACGCATCAAGCCGGCGGCCGACATCGACGACCTGGATCTCCACGGAACGGTCATCATCACCTCCAAGGAGGCCCGAAACGGCACCCGGAAGATGATCAGCATCCCCGGTGATGCGGCCCGGCGGACCTTCATGGTCACGATCCCCCCGGGGACGGAAAACGGGACCAGAATCCGTCTGGCGGGACTGGGCAGAAAGGACGGTGACCGGTCCGGAGATATCTACCTGAAAATCTCGGTGGAAGGCTGAGCGATGGAAGAGGAAAACTGGCAGGTCGTAAGCATTACCTCAGGGGTAATCAAGGCAAGGATCCTGGAGGGACGCCTCGAGGCCGAGGGGATTCCCGTGCGGCTACAGTATGAGCCGATCGGGGAAATCTATGCCATCACCGTCGACGGGCTGGGCGAGGTACAGATCCTCGTGCCGGAACAATGGGTGGAGCACGCCCGGCGCGTACTCGCGGTTGAGTACAGCGAAGAGGATCTCGACTGGAAGGCCGAAGAGCCGGAAGCAGCAAGCAACAAGCAACAAGGTGAAGAAAAAGAGGATTAGACAGGATGAAAGCCGTTCTCACATTTGACCTTCAGGCAGAAACGGCCGAGGAAGCTAAAAAGATTCTGGAAGATGCCTGCAGACAGCTTCAGGCGGCATGCCTGATCAAAGACTTTCGCTTCGAGATCGAAACGCCCGACGGTCCCGTGACGGAGAAGTGCATTCTCTCGGCGGGGAAGGTCATCGCCTGAACAACCTGACTCTGCCCCGGAGGGGGAACAGGGTTCAGGGTACAGGGAAAGGGACGGAGAAAAGATGCAGATTGCCATTCTGCTGTTCGACGAGATCACCGTTCTCGATGCCGTGGGACCCTATGAGGTCCTGTCGAGAATCCCGGGAGCAACGGTGACCTGGGTCGCGTCCACGCCGGGCCTCAAGAAGGCCAAAGGGGGACTCTCCCTGATGGCGGATCATCAACTCGATGACGTAGCCCGTCCACAAATCATCCTTGTGCCGGGTGGTTCCGGCGTCGACGAAGTCATGAAGGACCCCTCCGTCATCCAGTGGATCCGGACGGCTCACGAGACGACGCTGTTTACGACGGCTGTCTGCACGGGAACGCTTGTTTTAGGGGCGGCCGGCCTTCTGAAAGGGTTGAAGGCGACGACCCACTGGAACTACAGGGAAAGGCTGGCCGAATTCGGCGCGGAGGTCCGCAGCGAACGAGTGGTCTGCGATGGCAAGATTGTGACGGCGGCAGGGGTTTCGGCGGGGATCGACATGGCGCTTCGTCTTGTACAGTGGATGGCGGGGGATAACGCCGCCCAGGCGATTCAACTCGGCATCGAATACGATCCGGCCCCGCCCTTCGATTCCGGCTCCCCGGAAAAGGCGCCGCCCCATATCGTGGAGATGGTGCGAAAGACAAGAAGGTAAGAGGGTGAGAGGGTAAGAAGGTTGGAAACGATGAAATGAACGCGATTGTTTTTCGGCTTATCGGCTTATGAAAATGCAGGTTTGACCTGATAGCTTCTCCAACGTTCTCACCTTCTCACCTTCTTACGTTCTGCAACCTTGAAGGCACCGCATTCCAACAGGGCTATCCCCTGATCTCATGAGAAGACCCCGGCGAGCGTTGTGCCGCAGTGATTGCATTTCGACCCGGCCAGATTGTACTGCCGGATGGTATATCCCTGCCGGCCAATGAGCAGATTTTTACATTGGGAACAATAGGTGTTGTCGCTTTCGCCTCCGGGGACATTTCCGCTGTAGACATGTTTGAGGCCGGCCTGGCGGCCGATCTCCAGGGCCCGATCGATGGTCTTCACCGGCGTCGGGAGGAGGTTCTGCGTCCTGTAACGCGGAAAGAAACGACTGACGTGCCAGGGAACCTCGTCGCCGAGCGACCGGATAAATGCGGCGATCTCCCTCAGTTCGCCCTCGTCATCGTTGAGAGTCGGGATGACGAGCGTTGTCACCTCCACCCAGATCCCCCGCTTTTTCATCCCCCTCAGGGTATCCAGGACGGGCTTGAGGCGCGCCCCGCAATGATGCTTGTAGAAATCATCGCGGAAGGACTTGAGATCCACGTTAGCGGCGTCCAGCCAGGGCGAGGCGGCTTCCAGGGCCTCTTCCGTCATGAAACCGTTGGTCACGAAGATGTTCTTCAGGCCCTTCTCGCGGGCAAGCCGGGCCGTGTCGTGGGCAAACTCGAAGAAGATCGTGGGCTCCGTGTAAGTGTAGGAAATCGATTTCGATGAGCTGCTGATGGCCCCGTTGGCGACCTCGCGAGGTGTCATCTCCCGGCCGGCAATCCTCCCTTCCTCCCGCGGCATCTGGGAGATCTCGTGGTTCTGGCAGAAGGAGCAGCGGAAGTTGCAGCCCACCGCGGCGATGGAATAGGATTCGGAGCCGGGATAGAGGTGATAGATGGGTTTTTTCTCGATGGGGTCAACGCTAGCGGCGATGACGGGCCCGTAGACGAGTGTGTAAAGTGCACCTTCCCGGTTTTCCCGAACACAGCACACGCCCCGCTTTGCGGGAGCTATCTTGCAGCGATGACTGCAGAGGGCGCAGCGCACATTGCCCCCTTCCATCTTCTCGTACAGCATCGCTTCTTTAATCATCGTCTGTCACCCACCGCTTTAGCTAAAATCCCCCTCAATCCCCCAAGGCAGCTTCGCTGCAGGAATTGGTTGACTGGGTAATGGGTTGATTGGGGAAGAACAGACAGCCTGCCCGTACGCTGCCCTTTCTTTCTTATCAACCAGTCAACTAATCACCTGTTACTGCTGCGTAGCAGCTAATTGGGGATGTAGGGGGATTTTCTGATCTTTTTCTTCACTTAACACGTAACACTTAAAACATGACACGGCGGGTGAATCTCAGCCGCCTATCGTCGACATCTCCCTTGCGCATTTCCTGCGGCTGCAGTCCTCGCCTGTGCCATCGGTGTGCTGGCCACGGGGTTTTGTCATGATGGCCTGGCGGATGAGCAGCTCGAGCTCCTCGTCGGTGCATCCCCTCCTCATGGGCGTCTTGAGATCGACCTCCCCGTCGACCATCAGGCAGGCGCGCAGTCCCCCATCCGCCGTGAGCCGCAGCCGGTTGCAGGCATGGCAGAAATTGTGGCTGATGGGGCTGATGAAGCCGATGACACCCCGTGCGCCCTCGAGCCTGAAGCGCCGGGCCGGGCCCCTGAAGTTCTTCTCCTGTTTTCCGCTCTCGACGGGAAGGAGCCTGCCCAGGAGGCCGAGTCGCTCCATCAACTCATCATTGGAGACGTACTTGTCGGCGTTATCGTTTTTGCCGCCTATGGGCATGAGTTCGATAAAGCGGATTTCATAAGGCTTTTCCAGGGTGAGTCGGGCAAATGAGAGGGCCTCGTCGTCATTGAAGTCCCTGACGGTGACGACATTGATCTTGATCGGGGAAAAACCGGCCGCTTCAGCCCGCTCGAGTCCCCGCAGCACGGCGGAAAGGTCCCCTCCCCGCGTGATCCGGGTGTATCTGGCCGGGTCGAGCGAATCGAGACTCACGTTGATCCTGCTGACACCGGCCTTGCGAATCGGATCGGCAAGGGATTCCAGGAGGATACCGTTGGTGGTGAGGCTGATGTCTTCGAGGTCAAGTTTTCCGAGCGCAGCCAGAAAGTCGGTGACACCTCTTCTGACAAGGGGCTCGCCGCCTGTGACCCGGACCTTCACGATGCCGAGCTTCCTGGCGATGCGGACGATCCGCATCATCTCCTCGTAGCGCAGGATGTCCTCGTGACCGAGAAGCGACAGGCCCTCCTTCGGCATGCAGTAAACGCAGCGAAGATTGCACCGGTCGGTGATGGATATCCGCAGGTAGTTGATTTCTCTTTTAAATTTGTCCAGCATGGCGAATCAAACGGGGCCACTTCTGGCGGCCCCGTTGTGTCATCATTAGCATAGGGCAGCCCGTAACGCAAGGGGTGAAGCAGGAAATTCGGGGCCCCGAAATCTCTTGACAGCCGCGGCAATCTTGTGTAGAAAAACCTCAAATATCCGTTAATGCCCCAAGGCAGTGGCGGATATTTATTTTTTTGCCTGAGGGGGCCGCCCGGGAGGATTGTAGATGGATAAAATGCCCATCACGAAAGCGGGTTTCGAGAAGCTGAAAAAGGAACTGGATCAGCTCAAGAGGGTGTTGATCCCCGAGAACATCAAGGCCATCGAGGAAGCGAGGGGGCATGGAGACATCTCGGAAAACGCCGAGTACCAGTACGCCAAGGAACGGCAGTCTTTTCTCCACGGGCGTCAGCAGGAAATCGAGAACTGCCTCGCCACCTCGCAGATCGTTGAATTGAACGGCCTGACAGGCGACCGGGTCGTCTTCGGCACGACCGTCTCCTTCGCCGACATCGACACGGGCGACGCGACCCGTTATCAGCTCGTGGGTCCCTACGAATCCGACGTGTCCAACAACCGCATTTCCGTCACCTCCCCCATCGGCAAGGCGCTGATCGGCAAGAATGTCGGTGACGTGGTCCGCGTGAAGACGCCGGGAGGTGTCAGAGAGGTCGAGATCGTGGATATCGCCATCGAGGAGATGGAGTAGCGGAAGAGATTTTTACCATTCCGGCTCCCACCCGTAGAGGATAGGAGATTCTACAGAAAGAGGGCGTGCCGCCACGCCCTCTTTTTTTGCCCGATCACAGCCTTTCCAGTCTCGAGTTCAACACACCCGAAGTATCCTCTGTTCTTGCAGACTACCAGATGAGCACCAGGATCGTCAGGATCGTCAGCAGCAGCACCGCGCGCAGGACACCCTCGCCGACGGGGTGTGCGCCGTGTTCACAACGGGACTCCGCAAGAGACAGCTTCTCCTTCATCCACGTGTGGTTGCCGACGAACAGGGCCAGCGCGCGGAAACCCAGCCGCTGCAAGTTGCACTCCGGCCTCTGGAAGAACAGGGCCAGCCGGCGGGTCAGTCGATGTGAGACGACCTCATCGGCCCAGGCGTTCAGGGCGTTCAGGGAACGGTCCGCCAGGAGATAAACGGCACGCCCCCCCTTGCGGGTCAGCACGTCGATGTCGAGATTGATCGCGCGGATCTCGGGCGGGTGCGTACCCGACAGCAGCATCAATGCGAACGCGAGCGCCGCGAAGAGCAGCAACTGGGCCTGCGAGACCACATGGCCGGCGGTGTAGGGCTGGAAATCGGTCGGATAGGGAAGCAGGCTGTACAGGGCTTGAGGGTAAACGCCGATCCCGATGCAGAGCGCCGCGGCCAGGCCCATCGCCAGCAGCATGGGAAGCGGTGCCTCCTTGCAGCGGATCCCCGAGTCATGGGAGAAGAACGCGCTGAACGGTATCTTGATCCCGGCGTGGTGCAACACCCCGGCCGAGGCAAAGAGCATCATGAACCAGACCACGCGCATGTCACCGAGAGCAGCCGCCTCCATGACCATCGATTTGCTGACAAATCCGCTAAACAGCGGGAAGGCCGAAATGGACGCCGCGCCGACGATGCAGAAGGTGCAGGTCCAGGGCATCGACCGGTACAGCCCGCCCACATCCGTCGCGTTGATCTTCCCGGTCTGGTGCAGGACGGCTCCCATGGACATGAACAGCAGCGCCTTGTACAGGATGTGACTGAACGCGTGGGACACGGTGCCGTTCAGGGACAGCTCGGTGCCGATCCCGATGCCGACCATCATGAAACCGACCTGGTTGATGAGGCTGTAGGACAGCACCCGGCGCAGGTTGTTTTCGATGACCGCAAAGAAGATCGGGAAGACCGTCATGGCGGCACCGATCCAGATCAGGGCCTCGGTGCCGGGGTAGGCCCGCGCCAGGACGTAGACGGCCGTCTTGGTGGTGAAGGCCGAGAGGAAAACGGCGCCGGTGACGGTTGCCTCGGGGTATGCGTCGGGCAGCCAGAAATGCAGAAGCGGCCAGGCGCTGTTGACGCCGAAACCGATGAAGATCAGCCACGACGAGAGATTCCCCAGTCCGATCATGTTGAAGGCGACCGTGCCTGTGCTTTGAACCTGTAGAAGGATGCCGCCCAGCAGGCACAGGCCCGAGACGACGTGCACCATGAAATAGCGGAACCCCGCGGCCATCGACTTCTCGGTTCGCCGTGCCATTATCAGGAACGTGGCGCTGAGCGTCATCATCTCCCAGAAGATGAACAGCGTGAACAGATCGCCGGCGAAGACCGCGCCGATGGCGGCCCCGGCGTAAACCAGCCCGGCCGCATTCTGGAACCTGTCGTCCACCTTCCAGGCGTACAGATTCGCAATGAATGCCATGATATGGAAGATGATCCCGAAGACCATGCTCAGCCTGTCGACGCGGGCCAGCACGAGCTCCTGGCGGAAAAACGGCAGGAGGAAGTGATTCCCCTCCGGCAGCGCCAGCATGTTGAGCAGGCTGAGCGCCGGAAGGAGCAGCATCCAGGCACTGCGCAGGCGGCCGCGCAGCAGCACCGCCGGCACGGCGCCCAGGATCAGGATCAGTCCGGGGGGAATGGCGTTACCGATCATAGTACCCCTCGTCGCGAATGACGATCGGCCGCAGCACATATTGCGCGACAAACACCAGCATCACGTAAGCGACAAAGCCGAATGCGGCATAGAACCCGTACCACTCCTCCCAGGGGAAAATCACATGCCGGTGGGCCCACCCCTCGACGAGCAGCAGTACGCCCAGGACGGCGATAAAACCGGTCAGCATTGCCTTGAGGGTCCGCGGGCGGATCAAGGGCTCCGTTTTCGAATTCGGGTTGACAGCGTTTTTTTTCACCACGCACTCCTTCACAGGGTCTTGGCCAGGACGACAACGAGGTAGAGGACGCCTACAGCCACAAGCGCAAAAAACACGGGGCGCCAGCCTTTGACCGGTTCATGGGTCAGGATCTTTATTTCTCCGTGAGGATCCTTCGTGTTGTTGTTCATGACTTGCCTTTCCTCGTGCCGCTGCGACCCTCCGTCATGAAGACACGACCATTTGAATCAGCTGCAGAAGCACCGACGGCCAGAGAAACAGCGCCAGGCAGAACAGCGCCGTGATGCTCAGCGGGATCAGGCACAGGAGCGGCGCTTCCCGGATCTCCTCCCCCCCGTTCCCGTCCGCGGCGCGGGCGAAAAACCCCCGGTAGACGATCGGGAAGAAATAGGCCGCATTGAGCATGGAGCTGACCAGCACCACCGCAACCAGCAACAGCTGGCCGCCGTCGATGGCCCCGACCACCAGGCTCCACTTGCTCAAAAAGCCTCCCAGGGGCGGCATGCCGATGATCGACAGGGACGCCAGGAAAAAGGCCCCGTAGGTCACCGGCATCCGGCGGCCCAGCCCGTCCATTTCGCTGATGTTGCTCTTGTGGGCAGCGATGTAAATCGCGCCGGCACAGAGGAACAGGGTGATCTTGCCGAAGGCGTGCATGGACAGATGCAGCAGCCCGCCCGTCATCCCGGCCGCCGTCAGCATCCCCGCCCCGAGGATCATGTAGGAGAGCTGCCCGATTGTCGAGTAGGCCAGCCGCCGCTTGAGATTGTCCTGCGTGAGGGCCACCAGCGAGGCCACAAGCACCGTGATGGAGGCCAGGGTGGTCAGGACCACGCCCAGGTTCAGGTCGGCAAGCAGGCCCGTGCCGAAGACGAAGAACACCATTCTCAGGATGGAGAAGACCCCGACCTTGACGACGGCAACGCCGTGCAAGAAGCTGCTGACCGGCGTGGGGGCCACCATCGCGGCCGGCAGCCACCCGTGGAAGGGCATGACCGCCGCCTTGGCGAACCCGAACACGAGAAGCACCAGCAGAAGCGACACCGTCGATGCGTCGGCCTTGCCCGCCAGGATCCCGCCTGCGGTGAAGTCGAGCGTGCCGGTCAGCGTGTAGATCAGGATCATCGCCGGCAGGGTGAAGGCGACGGACGTGCCGAGCAGGTACGTCAGGTATTTCCGGCCTGCGGAGCGCGCCTCGGCGTCCTGCTTGTGCGTCACCAGCGGGTACGTCGACAGGGACAGCATCTCGTAGAAGAGATACAGCGTGAGCAGGTTCGCGGAAAACGCGACGCCGACGGTCGCCGACATGGCAACCGCGAACGAGGCATAGTAGCGCGTCTGGTCATGCTCATCCAGGGCGCGCATGTACCCGATCGAGTAAATCGAGGTCAGGATCCAGAGAAAGGACGCGACGAGGGCAAAATACATCCCCATGGCATCCACCCGCAGGGCGATCGCCACCCCCGGGAGGACTTCCGCCAGGGTAATCCGGTAGCCGCCGCCTTCCAGCACCGCGGGCAGCAGGGCGGCGATGATGGTGAACTTGCCCAGGGAGATCAGCACCGTCCAGGCTTCCCGCAGATTCGGCCGTCGATCCGACAGCAGGATCGGTACGACCCCCAGCAGGGAAATCAGGACCGCCGCGAGCGGCCAGTAAGAAGGTTCAAGATTCATTTCAGATCGACACCCCAAAGGGCCCTTTTCATAATCACCCGTGTTCCGCCCATCAGAACCCGACGGGCACGGCGAAGCGGATCACGTGCTGCACGAGCGGCCCGGTCGCCAGGCCGACCCCGATCAGCGCCGCGGCGGCCAGCACGAGCGGTTGCAGCATCGCCGCCGGCGCCTCCCGGACCTGCAGGGCCTCATGGCCCGACCCGTGCGCAACCTCGTCCGGCGTCCGGAAGTAAGCGATCTCGATCACCCGGAAGAACAGGACGGCATTCACGAGGCTGCTGAAGATCAATGCGCCGACGTAGAGCCACTGCCCCGCCTCGATACCGCCGAGGAGCAGGTACCACTTGCTGAAGAACCCGCAGGTGGGTGGTACGCCGATCATGGACAGGGCCGCGACAACCAGGGCCGCCATGGTCACCGGCATGCGCCGGAAAAGACCCCGGAGACGGTCAAAATCGAGCGCCCCCTCATGATAGGCGATCGCCGAGACGGCCAGGAACAGGCATAGCGTCATCAGCGCGTCGTTGACGATGTGGAGGATCGCTCCGGTCATGCCCTGCGCATTGGCCAGCCACACGCCGCCGACCATGTAGCCGACCTCGGCGATGATGAGGTATGTCAGCATCCTCCGCAGATTCTTCTGGGCGATGGCCATGGCCGAGGCACAGACGATGCCCAGGGCCGCCACACCCACGACGATCTGCTGCACCCCCGCGTGCTGGATGAATTCGTAGGCGGGGGAAAAGATCGAGAACATGAACCGGATCATCAGGTAGATCGTGACCTTGGTCATGAGCGGCGCGACCAGCACCGCGGCGCCGTCGGGCATGTCGGAGTAGGCGTTGGGCAGCCAGACGTGCAGCGGGAAAAAGGCCATCTTGATCCACAGGCCGACGATGCAGAACGCGAAGGCCGTGGCCAGGGCCGCCCCGCTCTCGAGGGTCGGGATGATCCGCGCCAGATCGGCCATGTTCAGCGTGCCCGTGAGGATGTAGAGGTAGCCGATGCCCAGCAGGTAGAAGCAGGCGCCGGTGGACCCCATGATGACATAGTTGAAGCTGGAGACGACGGCGCGCCCCCTGCCCAGCGCAATCAACCCGTAGGCCGTGATCGAGGCGATTTCCAGCAGCACGTAAACGTTGAAGGCGTCGGCCGTCAGCACCAGCCCGTGCAGGCCGGCAATGAGGATCAGGTACAGGGTGAAGAACAGGTGCTGGCGTTCTTCCAGGTCCTTCGCCACGCTCTTCACCGCGGAGACGCTGGCCGTCAGGGCCACACCGGAAACCAGCAGCTGCATGAGGGAACCCAGGTGATCGACGGACAGTTCGATGCCGTACGGTGCCAGCCAGTTGCCGACGACGTAGCGGAATCCGCCCCCGCTCAGCACCTGCAGGAAGACGGCAAGGGCCGCCGCGAACGAGAACGAAAGTATGCCCAGGACCATGGGGGCCACGGCCCGCCGGGAAAAGCGCCCCACGACCATGACCGCAAAGGCCCCGATCAGGGGAGTGGCAAGGGCGTACATGTGCAGATTGGTGGCGCTCACCGGTCGATCTTCTCCAGGATTTCGTTTTCTTCCAGCGTGCCGTACCGTCTGTAGATCCGCTGCATGAGCGCCAGCGCGACCCCGGTGACGCTGACAGAAACCACGATGGCCGTCAGCATCAGGACGTGCGGCACCGGGTTGTTGATCAGCGCGGAATTGACGCCGTGCTCCAGGGCGGCCTGCTTGTCGAGGACCGGGATCAAACCGCCTTTCTTCACGCCGGAGGATATGAACATGAGGATAATGGCGGTCTGGAAGATGTTCATCCCGAGCAGCTTCTTCACGAGGTTGTTCTTGCCGATCATCGCATAGAAGCCGACCATCATCAGCACGACGTAGATCCAGTAGTTGTACTTGGCGATGATTTCCGACAGAATCGCTTCCATCTCAGAGCCCCTTGTCCATGTCCCCGCCCGAGGAAAGATCCCAGAACAGTGACGCCATGATGCTCGTAACCGCCAGACCCACGCCGAGCTCGACCACGAACACCCCCATGGAGCGCCACTCGACCGGCCCGAGCGGGATGATCGCGTCCAATGCGCTGTAGTCGAGGAAGAGCCCCCCCATCAGGGCGCACAGCACGCCCGTGCCGGAATAGATGAACACGCCGGAGGATGCCATGACGGCATTCGCCCGGAGGCTGAAGAAGCGCAGCGAGGTTTTCAGGTCGAAGGCGATCGCCATCAGGATGAACGACGCCCCCAGCACCACCCCTCCCTGGAACCCTCCCCCGGGGCTGTAGTGCCCGTGGGCAATCACGTACAGGCCGAAGAGCTGGATGAATGGGATCATGATCCGCACTGCAACCTCGATGATGAGGCTCGGGCCGATCGGGCGATCCTGCGGCAGGGAATGATCCTTTTTCATGCGTCGGGCCTCCTCAGGACGCTGATGACCACGATCCCGGCGCAGAAAATGACGACGGTCTCGAACATCGTGTCGTAGCCCCGGTAATCCCCCAGCACCGAGGTCACGGCATTGGGGATGTGCGTCTCCTCCACCGTCCGCTCGATGTAGGTCGGCGAGACGTGACGGGATGCCGGGGCGTTGGGATCCCCCCAGGAAGGGAAATCGCGCGTGCCCCAGATCAGCAGGACGCCGGCGAACAGCGTGGATATGAGGGCGATCCGTTTCAATCCTTGCTCCTCCTTGTGGTGCGCAGGATCGTCGCGATGAACAGCATCGTGCTGACCCCGGCGCCGACGGTGGCTTCCGTGAACGCCACATCCACGGCCCCCATCTCCGCCCAGAGCAGGCACATCAGGAAGCTGTACACGCTGAAGACCAGCGTTGCGGCGAGCAGATCCTTCAGGACGATCGTTGTGACACCGCAGACCACCACCAGGGTCAGAAGCAACAGGTCGATCTGCCAGATCATTTTCCCTCCTCCTTTTTGCGCCAGGGCTCCACCCCCAGGGCAATCGCCGTCTGCATGATCGCGTGCGTCGCGGTCGGGCTCGCGACGAAGATGAACACGGCGATGAACAGGATCTTCACGCTGACCAGGAGATCCAGGAAAGCGAGGCTCTGCGCGTTGTACAGGGCGAAGCCGACCGCCACCAGCACCGCTCCCAGCGAATCGGTTTTCCCCGCCGCGTGCATCCGCGTGTAAAAATCGGGAAGGCGCAGGATGCCGATGACGCCGAAGGCCAGGACGAGGATCCCCGTTGCGATCAGGACTGCCGTCAGGATGTTGATCATGGACGGGCCTCCTCCTTCGCGGATCCCCCGCCGGGGGAGTCCCCCGTGGGCCGGTGCTGAAAGTATTTCGCCGCCGCCAGGGTCCCGATGAAGTTCAGAAGCGCATAGGCCAGCGAGATGTCCACGAACATGCTTACGTTCTCGAACAGCACGCCGATGAACAGCAGCAGCACCGTCGCCTTGGTGCCGATCATGTTGCCGCCGATGATCCGGTCGAAGACCGACGGCCCGGCGATCATGCGATACAGCGTCGGGAAGATCAGCAGGACGATGGCCACGGCCCCTGCGAGCATGAACGATTGCATCATCGCTCCTCCTCCAGGGCCCTGCGGATGCGCTCCTCCATCGTGCCCGGGCAACCCTCCGCAACGGTGCGGTCCAGCGCGTGAACCGTAAACTCGTCATCGCGAATGTCCACGGTGATCGTGCCGGGGGTCAGGGTGATGGACTGGGCCAGGGTGACCTTGGAGATCGGCCGCTTGAGGATCGTCCGGAAGTGGATCACCTGCGGGTCGATGATCTCCAGCATGCGGGGATGAACCACCACGCGGATAACGTGGATGTTCGCCAGGATGATTTCCCAGAACAGGCTGGGAATGTACAGGATCCAGCGCGCAAAGCCGCTCAACCAGGATTTCGCATCGCCGCCCCAGAACAGCAGGCCGTGGCTGAAATGCGCGATCAGCCCGCAGCAGATGACGCCAAGGGTCAGGTGAAAGGGGTCGAGCATCCCGGAGAGGACGACCCAGACAAACGCCATGATCAGAAAGGTGGCAACTTTCGCCATAATGACGCTCACGACCGGTCACGCCGGTGACCGCAGGAAATTTGCAACGCTCAAACGCGGAGTATCCTCACAGGACGACACACACCGTAAGCAGCGCACCGTTCGCAAAAAGAAAGATTAATATATTTCAATACTTAGAACAACAAGTCAACAAAACAAAGGCCGGGATCATTTCCCGGCCCGCTTATTCGATTTTTCAGAAAACGGCCCGGCGTTACCCGAATCCTCAAACCGCAACAGCATCTCCGTCTTCTGCGGCGGGAAACGTACTACAAGAAAACGGCGAAGTCAACAAAATAAAAGGGGCCGGGATCATTTCCCGGCCCCGATATCTGCTTTTTTGAAAGAGTTTAATGCTGCCCGGCGATCTTGAGCCGCGTCTCCGCCCGCTCGAGGGCGATCTTGGCCTTCTCGAACTCCGGGTCTTCCTTGGCGAACTTCGACATCTTCTGCTCGGACGTCTCCTTGGCCCGCTTGGCGCGTTCCACGTCGATCTGATCGGCGCGCTCGGCCGTCTCGACGAGCACCGTCACCTTGCTTCCAGTCACCTCGGCGTAACCCGTGGTCACGGCGTAGCTCGTGCGCTTGCCGTCCTTCACGTAGCTCAGCTCCCCGAACTTGATGGCCGAAAGTAAAGACGCATGGCCCCTCAGGACGCCGAATTCTCCTTCGCTCCCGGGACAGGTCACTTCATCGATCGTGCCGCTGAAGGCCAGTTTTTCCGGGGTCACAATTTCCAGCAAGAGTTCCTCTGACATTCGAATCTCCTCCGGCCCGGTTATTCGGCCAGCCTCCTGGCCTTTTCAACGGCTTCCTCGATGCCGCCCACCATGTAGAAGGCCTGCTCGGGAAGTTCATCGTGCTTGCCATCCAGGATTTCCTTGAACCCGCGCACCGTGTCCTTCACGGTGACGAACTTGCCCTCGGTGCCGGTGAACTGGGCGGCGACGAAGAAGGGCTGGGAAAGGAAGCGCTGGATCTTGCGGGCGCGACCGACCGTCAGCTTGTCGTCTTCGGAAAGCTCGTCCATGCCGAGGATGGCGATGATGTCCTGCAGGTCCTTGTAGCGCTGCAGGATCAGCTGGACGCTGCGCGCCACGGCGTAGTGCTCCTCGCCGAGAACGTTGGGGTCGAGGATGCGCGAGGTGGAGTCGAGCGGGTCCACGGCGGGGTAGATCCCCAGCTCGGCGATGGGCCGGGAGAGAACGACCGTCCCGTCGAGGTGGGCAAACGTCGTGGCCGGGGCCGGGTCCGTCAAGTCGTCGGCGGGAACGTAGACGCACTGTACGGCCGTGATGGACCCCTTGTCCGTCGAGGTGATCCGCTCCTGCAGGGCGCCCAGGTCCGTGGCCAGCGTGGGCTGGTAACCGACGGCGGAAGGCATGCGGCCCAGGAGCGCCGAGACCTCGGAGCCGGCCTGGGTGAACCGGAAGATGTTGTCGACGAAGAGAAGCACGTCCTGCCCTTCCACATCGCGGAAGTACTCGGCGGCGGCCAGGGCCGTGAGGGCCACGCGGGCGCGGGCTCCCGGGGGCTCCGTCATCTGGCCGTAGATCAGGGCGGCCTTCGAGATAACGCCCGACTGCTTCATTTCGAGGTACAGGTCGTTTCCTTCACGGGTGCGCTCGCCCACACCGGCGAACACAGAGATGCCGCCGTGGTGCATGGCGATGTTGTGGATCATCTCCATCATGACGACGGTCTTGCCGACGCCGGCGCCGCCGAACATGCCCATCTTGCCGCCGCGGGGGAAGGGAACCAGCAGGTCGATGACCTTGACGCCCGTCTCGAGGACGTGGACCGACGTGTCCTGCTCGGTAAACAAGGGGGCCAGCCGGTGAACGGGCATCCTCTTGTCCGTCACGATGGGTCCGAGCCCGTCCACGGGACGGCCGACGACGTTGATGATGCGCCCGAGGCCCGCCTCGCCGACGGGAACCATGATCGGGGCGCCCGTGTCCTTTACCGGCATGCCGCGCACCAGGCCGTCCGTGATGTCCATGGCGATGCAGCGCACCACGTTGTCGCCGAGGTGCTGGGCCACCTCGATGATGAGGTTGTCCTCGGTGGCATCAATGGCCGCATTCGTGATGGTGAGGGCCGTCAGGATGGTGGGAAGTTTCCCTTCTCCGAACTCCACGTCGACAACAGGCCCGATGACCTGTACAACGGTTCCGATATTCATAACTCTCTCCTGTGAAAAGTGTTTTCCTTCTGGGTTCATTCAGGGCCGGAGCGACCCGCAGGGGCCCCGTCCGGTTTATCAGCCAGCCTTGAGGGCCTCGGTGCCGCCCACGATGTCCATGAGCTCCATCGTGATGGCCTGCTGCCTCGCCTTGTTGTATTTCAGGCTCAGGGAGCGGACCATCTCCTCGCAGTTGGTCGTCGCATTGTCCATGGCCACCATGCGGGCGCCGTTCTCGCCGGCCGAGGTCTCGAGCAGGGCCCGGTAGATGAGGACGCGCAGGTACATCGGGAGGAGCTGGTCGAGCAGCACCTCGTCGGAGGGCTCGTAGATGTAGTCGATGCGCTTGTCGATGTCCACGTCCTCGCCCCCGATGGAAGGCAGGGGCAGGAGCCTGACGACCTTGGGCTTCTGGATTCCGACGTTGTGAAACTCGCTGTAGATCAGGTACAGCTCGTCGTACTCCTCGGCCACGAAAGCCGGGATCGCATCCTCCCCGATGGCGATGGAGAGGTTCATGTCGAACTTCCGGAAGACGTCGGCGTGCGCATTGACCACCTTCGCCTTCTTGCGGAAGTAGTCGCGGGCCTTGCGACCCACGGGGATGAGCGATACTTCTTTGCCTTCACTTGTCTTGGCCTTCAGGAACTGCTCGGCCGTTTTGATCAGGTTGGTGTTGAAGCTCCCGCAGAGCCCCCGGTCGGAGGTCATGAGGATGACCCGGATTCTCCGGGGGTCCCTCACGGCCAGAAGGGCGTGCGCCCTCGTGTCCACGCGCAGCGCGAGGCTGCTCAGCACGTCCATGAACTTGATGGCGTAGGGCCTGAAGTTCTCCATCCGCAACTGGGCGGATTTGAGCTTCGCGGCCGCGACCATGTTCATGGCCCGGGTGATCTGCTTGGTCTTGCCAACCGCGGTGATCTGTCGCTTGATGTCTCTCAGTGCCATTCTCTATCTCTCTTCCCGTACGTTTCCGGCATCCGGCTTGAGCCGGGCTCCGGCAGGCGAGGCGCCGCCGGTGCCCGACGTGGGTGTCATGCCTGCGCGCAGGATCAGCCCGCCACGAAGATCGTGTCAAACTCCGTGAGGGCGTCCTTCATCTTCTTCTCGAGATCGGGGCTGATGACCTTCTTGTCTTCGATCTCCGTCATGATCTCGGGGTACTTGCTCTTCACGTAGTTGAGGACCTCGGGCTCGTAGGCCTTGATCCGTTCGATGGGGAGCTTGTCCAGGAAGCCTTTCGAACCCGCGAAGAGAACGACGATCTCCTCGGAGAGCGACATGGGCTTGTACTGGGGCTGCTTGAGGAGCTCCACGAGCCGCACGCCGCGTTCGAGCTGGGCCTGGGTCGCCTTGTCGAGGTCGCTTCCGAACTGGGCGAAGGCGGCCATCTCGCGGTACTGGGCGAGGTCGAGCTTCAGGGTGCCGGCCACCTGTTTCATGGCCTTCACCTGGGCGGCGCCGCCGACGCGGGAAACGGAGAGACCGACGTTGATGGCGGGCCGGACGCCCGAGTAGAAGAGGTTGGGCTCCAGGTACACCTGACCGTCGGTGATCGAAATAACGTTCGTGGGGATGTAGGCTGAAACGTCACCGGCCTGCGTCTCGATGACGGGCAGGGCCGTGAGGGAGCCGCCTTTGCCGTACTCCTCGCTGACGCGCGCGGCGCGCTCGAGCAGCCGGGAGTGGTTGTAGAAGATGTCGCCGGGGAAGGCCTCGCGTCCGGGAGGCCTTCTGAGCAGCAGCGAGATCTGGCGGTAAGCCACGGCCTGCTTGGACAGATCGTCGTAGATTATCAGGGCTGACTGGCCCCGGTCGCGCCAGTACTCGCCGATCGAACAGCCGCAGTAGGCGGCTACGTACTGCAGGGTGGCGGGGTCGCTCGCGCATGCGGCGACGACGACGGTGTAGTCCATGGCGCCGTTTCGTCTCAGGGCTTCCACGACCTGGGCCACGGTGGATTTCTTCTGCCCGATGGCGACGTAGATGCACTTGACGCCTTCCGTCTTCTGGCGGATGATGGCGTCGACACCGATGGCCGTCTTGCCGATCTGGCGGTCGCCGATGATCAGCTCGCGCTGCCCCCTGCCGATGGGCGTCATGGCATCGATGGCCTTGAGGCCCGTGTACATGGGCTGGTTGACAGGCTGGCGTGCGATCACGCCGGGGGCGACCATCTCGATGCGGCGGAACTCCTTCGTCTCGATGGGTCCCTTGCCGTCGATCGGCTTTCCCGTGCCGTCGATGACGCGGCCCAGAAGGCCGTCGCCCACGGGCACTTCCGCGATGCGGCCCGTGCGCTTGACGATGTCGCCTTCCTTGATCTGGGTGTCCTCGCCGAGAATGGCGACACCGACGTTGTCCCGCTCGAGATTGAGCACCATGCCCAGAATGCCGCCGGGGAACTCGAGGAGCTCCATGGCCATGGCGTTCTGGACGCCGTAGATGCGGGCGATGCCGTCGCCGACGGACAACACCGTGCCGGTTTCGCTGATATCCAGCTTCTTCTCATACTCCTTGATCTGACTGGAGATGATCTGACTGATTTCCTCTGCCCTGATCGGTTCCATTCTCCTATCTCTCCTCTCCTAAGAGCTTCCTGATATTGCCCAGTTGTGACTTGATGCTGCCGTCGTACATGGTATCCCCCACGCGGACCACCAGCCCCCCGATGAGCGAGGAATCGTCCTCGACCGTCATCTCCACATCCTTGCCCGTCATCTCGGCCACCCGTTTCTTGAGGGCCCCCTCAAGCTCGGAGGTGAGCGGGTAGGCGGTCTTCACGGACACGCGGACCTTTTTCAGGGACTTGTCCATGAACTCCTTGTAGGCGTTCTCTACCTCCCCGAGGAAGTTGATCCTCTGCTTGTCGACCAGGAGCCTCAGGAAGTTGGCCGTTCGGCCGGAGATCTGGGTGCGGCCCAAAAGCTCTTCGACGACGTTCTTCTTGGACTTCAGCTCGAAGATCGGGTTGGCCAGAAACTCCTGCAGAGCCTTGTTCTGCGTGATGAGGGACGCGAAGGAGGCCAGCTCCCTGCCGTAGTCCTCGATTTTCCCTTCCTCGACGGCGATGTCAAAAAAGGCCCTTGCGTACCGCTTTGCCAGATCGCTGCTGATCAATTTTTCTTCACCATCCTGTCAAGGTATTCGCGAACCATGCCCTCATGGTCTTCTTTGGTGACTTTCTTCTTGAGAATGTCCTCGGCCATCTGGACGGCCAGCTCCGACGCCTCGAGGCGCAGCTCGTTTTTCGCCTTCTTGAGCTCCTGGTCCATCCGGGCCTTGGCGTCTTCCTTCATCTTCACGGAGGCGCGCTCGGCGTCGGCGATGATGCGTTTCTTCTCCTCCTCGCCCTGGGCCTTGATCATGGCGGAGATGCCCTGGATCTCTTCCTCGGCCTTCTTGATCTTCTCGTCGTATTCCTTGAACTTGTTCTCCGCGTCGGCCTTGACCACTTCGGCTTCCTCCAGGGATGCCTTGATGCCCTCGCGGCGGCCCGCAAAGAAGCTCTTCATCTTCTTCCACATCAGCTTATAAAGGATGAAAAGCAGGATGGCGAAGTTGACGATCCTCCAGGCAAAATCGATCAGCTGGGCCTTGGTATCAACATGTTCCTCCCCGCCGGCCGCCCAGGCGACAGCGGCGACCAGGACGATCCCGAGGGCCGTCACCAGGCTGCACCATGCCGATGTACTCAGAAAAAGGGTCCTTTTCCCTGTGCTCATTGGATGCTCCTTCCCAGGACCTTCTCGGCGATTTCGGAAGAGATTCTCAGGGACTGATTCCGCAAGATCTCCCTGGCCGATGCGAGTTCCTTCTCCAGTTTTGCCTGAAATTCGCTCATCATCCCGGAAATTTCGCCCTTTGCCTTGTCGGTGATCACCTTGGCAGCGTCGGAACCCTCTTTCGCGAGATCCCCCTTCTGCCCCATGGCCTCCATCTTGGCGGCCCTGATCTTTTCCTCGTAAGCGGCCACACGCCGGTCGATCGTATCCTGAACGGACTTGACCTCTTCCTGGGCCTTATCCAGTATTTCCTTCCTGCTGTCCATGATGCGCAGGATCGGCTTGTAGAGCACTTGATTCAGGATCCAGATCAGGATGAGAAAATTGGCCAGCTGAACGAACATCCAGAGATCGATATCAACCATTTGCCTACCACCTCTCTCTTCTCTCTCTCTTGCAGGCACAAAAAAACCGAGCAAACTACGGGTTCACCCGGTCAGAAGCAGAAACACACCCTTTCGGGCCGATTACAGCGACACGGAGCAAAGATGCTGCTAAATTGTCAGAATAAATGGCGTTTTTCATGAAACGTCCCTTTGCTCCGTCCTGCTAAAACCGCGGACTTCTAATCACAAACGCTTTAAATTGTCAAGCTTTTTTTCCCCTTGAAACGGGGCATTCGGTATGGCCCGGGAAGAAGCCCCGCAAACGTCGGAAATGCGGGGCCGCGCAGCAGGAAAACATTGCGTGATTGCTACGGTTTCTCTGTTGTTTTGGCCGCCGATCCCTTATCCATCTGGCAGCTTCCCTCGAAAAGGCCCCCCTCATGGATGACGAAAATGCCCGTCTTGATGTTGCCGTAGAACTTGCCCGTTGTGTCGATCTCCATCCGCTCCCGGACCTCCACGGCCCCGCGGACGTCGCCGCCGACCATCAGGCTGTCGACGTTGATATCCGCCTCGATCCGGGCGCCCTGGCCAACCACAAGGGTGCCTTTGCCCAGGATCTCGCCCTTGAACTTGCCGTCGAGCCGGACGGCCCCCGTGAAGATCAGCTTTCCCTCGAACTCGGTCCCCTCCCCGAGGAAGGCCTTGATATCGATTTCCTTCTTCGCTTTGTTCAACATGATCGCACTCCTGCGTTAACGATTTATTACGACTGCAGGACATACCTGCGCATGCTCACATTCATCAAGAGCCCCATGGCCACCATCATCTTCACCATCGAGGAGCCGCCATAGCTGAAAAACGGAAGCGGAATCCCCACGACGGGGAGAATCCCCAGGACCATGGCCACATTGATGAAGACCCCCCAGAAGACCAGCATTGTCACGCCGAAGGCGATGAGCGTTCCCAGGTAATCCCGGGAGTGCTGGGCGATTTTGAGCCCCCAGAGGATCAGGGACAGCATGAGAACCAGGACAAGCAGGACGCCCATGAACCCCCACTCCTCGGCAAAGACGGAGAAGACGAAATCCGTCTGCTGCTCGGGAAGGAATTTCAGCTGGCTCTGGGTCCCCCTCATGAACCCCTTCCCGAAAATGCCCCCCGATCCGATGGCGATGATCGACTGGATGATGTGGTACCCCGCCCCCAGGGGATCCCTCTCCGGGTCGATAAACGTCAGCACCCTCTCCTTCTGGTATTCCGCCAGGAAGTTCCACCCCAGTGGGATAAGGAGAAGCCCGACGGCGGCCAGCCCCAGGAGAGCCCTCCACCGGATCCCGACGAAAAGAACCATGGACCCGAAAAGGATCATGAGCATCAGGGCCGTCCCCAGGTCCGGCTGCTTTAATACCAGAATAAAGGGGACAAGGACAATCAAAAAGGGCGCGACCAGCTGGCGGATCCCGTATTTCCCCTCGATCCGGTGGTCGTTGAAATACTTCGCCAGAGCCAGGATCAGGGTGATCTTCACCATTTCGGAAGGCTGCATGGAAAAGCCCCCCAGGTTGATCCAGCGCTGGGAGCCCTTCGTCACCGCGCCGACGGCGAAGACGGCGATCAGGAGCACGATGGCCAGTGCGTGCACCACGTAGGCATAACGCGCGATCCAGCGGTAATCGAACGCAAAGGTAAGCACCATGACGAAAAGCCCGAGAAAAACCCAGCGGATCTGCTTGAGGTAGGGCTCACCCGAGATTCCATGGCCGGCGCTGTAGAGGTTCAATACGCCGATGCAGACAATCAGCGCGATGAACAGCACCAGCATCCAGTCGAAGTTGAAGATGAGCCGACGGTCGATTTTCATTGCTTTGGCTTCCCCGCAAAGTAGGCTTCGAGGACCTTTCTGGCCACCGGAGCCGCCACCGACCCGCCGTGGCCCGCGTGCTCAACCACCACGGCGACGACGATCTCCGGGTTGTCCCGCGGCGCAAAGCTGACAAACAGGGCATGATCCCTGTACTCGTAGGGGTAGGACGAGCCGTCGTCCCCATCGGCCATCCCGATCACCTGCGCTGTTCCCGTCTTGCCGGCCACGTCCCTGCCGGCCACACGGGCCTGTCCTCCCGTGCCCCCCGCCTCGTTCACCACGCCCCACAGCGCTTTCTTCAGGAGCTGGATGTTCTCCTGGCTCACGGGGAGCACGGCCTTCTTCTCGGGACGGTATTCTTCGATGATCTCCCCGTCATCGGTCTCCACGCGTTTCACGATCCTCGGGGTGAAATACTCGCCGTTGTTGGCAGCAGCCGCGTACGCATTGGCCAGTTGGAGCGGGGTCACCGTGTTGTAGCCCTGGCCGATGGAGAGGGAAATCGTCTCGCCTGGCTGCCAGGGGACACCGAAACGGGTGAGCTTCCATTCCCTCGTCGGGATGAGCCCCCTGCGCTCGCCGACCAGGGCCACCCCCGTCCGGGTCCCGAAACCGAAGGCCTGGGCGTACTGGGCCAGCGGGTCCACGCCGAGCAGCTTCCCCACGTTGTAGAAGTATACGTCGCAGGATTCCACGATAGCCCGGTGCAGGCTCACCCGGCCGTGGCCTTGCTTGCGCCAGCAGCGGAATGTGCGCGTCCCCATCTCGAAGTGCCCCGGGCAGTTGAAGGCCGTCTCCGGCGTGATGATCCCCTCTTCCAGGGCCGCTGCAGCGACGATGAGCTTGTAGGTGGAACCGGGAGGGTACTGGCCGGCGATAGCCCGGTTTTCCATGGGATGAAGGGGGTTCGAGGAGAGCTTCTCCCACAGATCCGTGGAGATCCCCCGGTTGAAGAGGTTGGGGTCGAAGCCCGGGCGGCTCACCAGCGCGAGAATGGACCCGTCCCGGGGATCGAGAGCGACAACGGCCCCTGCTTTTCCTTCCAGGGCCGTCCACGCCGCCTTCTGAACCTGCGCGTCGAGGGAGAGGACGACCCGGTAGCCCTGTGAGGGCTCGACCCGCCCCAGGGTCTTGACCTTCTTGCCGATCACGTTGACCTCGACCTGCTCCCCGCCCGCCTTGCCCCGGATGAATGAGTCGAGGGCCTTTTCCAGGCCGAACTTCCCGATCAGATCGCCGCTCTTGTAGGCCTTGTCCCGCTCGAGATCGTCACGGCTCACCTCGCCGATGTAGCCGATGACATGGGCCATGATCTCCCCGTAGTAGTATTCCCGGACGGGCATGACGTCGATGCCCACGCCGGGCAGCTCCAGGGAGTGCGTCTCGATGAGGGCGAGCTTCTCCCGGCTCACGTTCCGGTCGACCCGCAGCGGGGTGAAGGGCCTGCGGTTTTCGAGAATGGTGTCGTAGTCCATGGGGAAGGTCAGATTGACCTTCTGATAAAGGGCCTCCAGCTTCTCCACGAGCCCCTTGAGGTCCTTCACGTCCTCGGGGAAGATCACCACGTCGAAGGACGGCCGATTCTCCACGAGAACGACTCCCCGGGAATCCATGATGATCCCCCGCATCGCCTTCACTTCCCGGATGCGGATGCGGTTGTTTTCGGAGCGCTTGAGGAGATCCTCCCCCTTGATGATCTGGAGGTACCACAGCCGCAGGACGAGCAGGCAGACGGCGACGAGGATCACCCAGAAGAAAAAAGTGAACCGCTCTCGGTACATGCCCGGGTCATACCGGACAAGCTTATCGGGCTTCTCCAGCATGAACCGTTGCCTCCAGGCGATTGAACAGGGTGAAGAGCGCGGGGCTCAGGACCCCTGCGACCAGGGCCTGGGGCAGGTAGGTCCGAAGCAGGCCCTGCGACACGTCGGTGCCGTAGACGGACCAGTAGACGGTGAAGATGAAGAGCCCCTCCAGCAGCACGCACAGGAACGCATAGCCCATGATGAAGAGCATCCGCTCCCCGTAGATCCTCGGCGAGAGCAGATAGGAGAGCAGGAAGATCAGGACATAGGCGAAGGTATAGAGCCCCGTGATCGTGCCCGAGACGCAGTCGAGCAGAAACCCGGTGAGAAAGGCAAGCACGCCCCCGCGGACCATGTCGAGGTGAAAGCCGGCATAAATCACGAGGATGAGGGACACCTCGACGCCGATCCGGCCGCCAAACAGCAGGTCCAGCAGCGTTCTCTGGAGAACGACGAGCAGGATCGTGAAGAAGGGGAGCGCAATATAATATGCCATGGATCCGGGTATCGGGTATCGGGTATCGGGTATCGGGTATAAAGAAAAGGATTTTTCCTTCCCTATACCCTAGACCCGAGCCCCTAGACCCTGTCTTAGTCTTTTTCGGTTTGCAAAACCAGCACTTCCTCGATCTTCGAGAAATCCACCGACGTCACCACCTCGATGGTCTGGAAGAGTCCCGGGTCTTTCTTGTCGGCACGGACGACGGTACCCAGCATCAGCCCCTTCGGGAATGCCCCCCCGAGCCCCGAGGTGATGACCGCTTCGTCGGCCTTGACTTCTTCGGTGCGCTGAACGTACTTCAGGCGCAGCAGCCGGTGGCCTCCGCCCTGGAGAATCCCCTGGGCGCGGCTTCCCTGTACCAAGGCGTCGATGTTGCTGTTGTAGTCCGTGACGAGAAGGATCTTGGAATAGTTCCATGAGGTCTCGATCACGCGGCCCACAACCCCTTCCGGCGAGATCACGGGCAGGCCCTCCTTGACGCCGTCCGTCGATCCCTTGTTGATCATGATCGTGCGGAAGGTCGACGAGCCCTCATTGCCGACGACCCGTGCGGCAATCGCCGGGTAGATGGTGCTGTCCTCGAGGGCCAGGACCTTTTTCAGACGGCTCCCCTCGAGCGACATCTCCCGGTAGTAGTTCACCTCGCCCTGCAGGACCGCAATCTTTTTCCTCAACTCCCGGTTTTCCTCTTCGAGGCCCACGAGAAAGAGGTACTGCTTCCAGGCTCCGCTCACGGAGCCTACTCCCGAGTTGATGACGCGCTCGACGGGTGCCGTCACCTCGAAGACGAGCTTCTTCACAACCCCCGGGTTCCCCGGGCGCCTGAGGCTCTGGGAAAGGATGACTAGGGAGACGGCAATCAGGATGAAGGCAACGATGACGGCGAGATACTTCTTGAACAACAACGCTCCTCACCTGCAATGAAGTTGGAACCGCGGGCTTTTGTGTCCAGTGTATCCGTTGCGCGTGAGGCGTTCTCGTCGGTGGTACGCGAAGCGATGCGGGCTGCCGATGCCTGCCGGATCACAGCTGGATGGCGACCTCTCTCAGGAGGTCGATCTCGTCGAGGGCGATGCCGGAGCCCCGGGCCACCGTGGACAGGGGGTCATCGGCCACGCTGATCGGAAGTCCCGTTTCTTCACGGAGCAGCACATCGATATTCCTCAACAGTGCCCCACCGCCGGTGAGCACGATGCCGCGGTCGACGATGTCGCCCGCCAGTTCCGGCGGCATCTGTTCCAGGGCGTCGCGGATCGTGTCGACGATGATGCTCACGGGCTCCGCGATGGCTTCCCGGGCCTCTTCCGAGTTGATCTCGATGATCTTCGGGATGCCCGAGATGAGGTCCCTGCCCTTGACCTCGACGGTCTTGGGCTCATCGTCCGGGTAGGCGCAGCCGATCGTTGTCTTGATCATCTCGGCCGTGCGCTCGCCGATGAGAAGGCTGTACTTGCGCTTCAGGTACTGCACGATGGCTTCGTCCATCTTGTCACCGGCCACGCGGACCGACTTGGCGTAGACGATGCCTGAGAGGCTGATCACGGCCACTTCCGTCGTGCCGCCGCCGATGTCGACCACCATGGAGCTCACGGGCTCCTTGATCGGGAGCCCCGCTCCGATGGCTGCCGCCATGGGCTCCTCGATGAGATACACCTCGCGGGCGCCGGCCGACTCGGCCGTTTCCTTCACGGCCCGCCGTTCTACCTGGGTGACCCCCGAGGGGATCGAGACGATGATGCGGGGCCGGATCAGGGTCCTGCGATTGTGGACGCGCTGGATGAAGTGACGGAGCATGGCCTCCGTGATGTCGAAATCGGCGATGACGCCGCCCTTCATGGGCCGGATGGCTTCGATGTTGCCCGGCGTCTTGCCGAGCATGAGCTTCGCCTCGGCGCCGACGGCGAGCACTTTCTTGAACCCGCGGGAATCGCGATGAACGGCCACGACGGAGGGCTCGCGCAAGACGATGCCCTTGCCCCTCACGTAGACAAGCGTATTCGCCGTGCCCAGGTCGACGGCGAGATCATTCGAAAATTTCCCGAGTATAAAGTCAAAAAGCAAAATCCTTCCTCCTGATGTTACTGCAGAAATCGCCGGTCAACCCTCCGGCGACTTACCATTCGAAAAGTTTCCTATACAGCATTTGGACAGGCGAATCAATGCATTTTTGCGAAATAGTTATTGCTTTTTCACCTCAATTATAATAGGGATTTTCCCTTATATCGAACTTCGAGGGACACCCCATGCTTGAGTTCATGAGAAAACATGCCCAGAGCTGGCTCATCAAGGTCCTCCTGGGTCTCATCATCGCCGTTTTCGTCCTGTACTTCGGTTCGACGCGCTGGCGCGATCCCGCCGAAGGGCTTGTGACGGTGGGCGAACAGCTTATCACGTTCAACGATTACCGCAAGGAATACCAGAACCTCCTCGACATGTACCGACAGAGGCTCGGCGCCAACCTGACGGAAGAGGTCGTCAAGAGTCTCAATCTGAAGCAGCAGGCCCTGGACAATCTGGTCAACCAGGCGGTATTGCGCATCAAGGCCGACGAGATGGGCATCGGGGTGAGCGACGAGGAGGTCCGGGCCATCATCGTCATGCAGCCCGCTTTCCAGCGCGACGGCGTCTTCGACCCCAAGCGCTACGAGCAAATACTTCGCTATCAGCGGATGAGCCCCGAGGAATTCGAGGCCCTGCAGAAGAAGGCCATCCTGGCGGGCAAGGTGCAGGACATCTTCCGCCAGGGCGTGAAGGTCTCCGAGAAGGAATTATCCGATCTCTATCGGCTCCAGTCGGAGCGGGTGAACGTGGAGCTCTTCAAGCTCCCGGCCAGGGCCTGCCGCGGCAAGGCAAGCGCCACCCGCGAGGATCTGGAAAAATATTATGCCGATCGCAAGGACGAGTTCCGGATCCCCGCAAGGGTCCAGGTCAAAGCCTTGACCTTCGCCGCCGAGGATTTCATGAGGAAGGTGGATGTCTCCGATGCGGAGATCCGCAACGCCTACGACGCCAACAAGAGCCGCCTGCCCCAGGTAAAAGGTGCGCCGGTTCCCTTCGAGACCGTGAAGGGACGTATCGCCGAGGAAATCCGCCTGATCAAGGCCATGAACCTGGCCGCCGGGGACGCCAAGAAGGCTCACGACACGATCTACCAGGAGGAGAACTTCGAGGCCTACGCCGCAAAGCAAGGCCTTCGCATCCAGGAGCGGGGCTTCTTCTCCGTCAAGGACATGCCGGCGGAGCTCAAGCAGATCCGTGACGCGGAAACCCAGATCTTCAGCATCCGCGTGGGTGAGATCACCCCCGTCCTCTCATCGCCCCGGGCCCACTATGTGATCAAGGTCACGGCAAAAAAAGAAGCGACCACCCCCCCCTTCGAAGAGGTGAAGAAGGACGTGGAGGAGCGCTGGGCCGCCGTCGAGTCGCTCAAGCTCTGCCGCAAGGAGGCCGAGGCCGCCCTGGAGAGGCTGCGCAAAGGAGAAGACTTCCGGAGCGTGGCAAAGCAGACGGGCGCCGAGGTGGTGGAGACGGGGCTCTTTGCGCCCGGCTCGGAGATCCCCAAGGCCGGCTCGTCCCCGGAGCTGATGAATGCCGTATTCCAGCTCTCCGAGAAGGCGCCCTACCCGTCGGAGGTGTACGCCACAAACGACGGCACCCTCGTCATCCCCCGGTTCAAGGATCGCAAGCGCGTCGACGACGGCTCCTGGGAAAAGCAGAAAGACATGATCAAGGTCATCCTGCTCAGGGCCAAGGAGTCGGAATACTTCCAGGCATGGCTCAAGGACGTGCGCGAGACCATGGAGAAGGACGGGAAGATCAAGATGAGCGACAACGTTCAGAAGCTCTAACAACAGTTCCCCGGTTCCATTGGTTCAATTGGTTCTACTGGTTCGTGAAAGGACTGTAAAGACAGTTCGTTGGTTCAATTAGTTCCATTAGTTCCATTAGTTCCACTGGTTCATGAAAAGAAGCCCCCGGTGCTGGATCGCCCGGGGGCTTTATTTTCTCGAACGAATAGAACCAATAGAACCAGTCGAACCAATTGAACGAATCGAACTATTTCTGTCCAAACTCCCCCGTGTCGATCCATTCCGCTTTCAAGAGCGACCACCAGTCCAGGGCGAGCTCCTTCAACACATACTCATAGGGAAGCCAGCCGTAGCCTTTCTCACCCCACTTGACGCCCCAGGAGTTGCGGATGAGGATCGCCCCCTTCGTCTCGGGGCCTCCGGGGATTGCGTTGCGGATCTTCATCTTGTCGTCGTAGCCAACGGCCATCACGGCGTGACCGCCCAGGAGCTTGTCGCCCTTTGCCGGATATGGGATTTTCCCCGTCTTGCCGGCCTGGTCGATGGAGCTGTACACGCTGAAGCCGAACATGGAGGGCAGTCCCGCCGCGAGCTTCGTCTTGATCTGGGTGAGCAGCTCCGCGCGGGAGACGCCGGGCGGGTCGAGGCGATAGTACTGGATGGCCTGGTAATTCTGGGCGAAGGCGTAGCAGAAGGCCGGCGGCTCCTTGTCGAAGTCCTCGGCCTTGTACGGCCAGTACTCCTCGGGCGGCACGCCGAACAGGACCAGTGCTCCCATGGCCGTCCGCAAAAAGGCCCCCGTGTCCCCCTTCCAGTGCAGGAGATTGCGGGTCACCTTGTAGAGGAAGAGGCGTGAGGCCTCCACGTGTCTCCCAAAGGCCCGCATCTCGAAGTACTCCACCATCCCGACCCCGGCCTGGGCCGTGCAGGAACCGATCTTCCCCTGGTCCTCCACAGGCGAGCACCAGGACCGCAGATCGCAACTCGCCGGCAGCTTAGCTTTCTTTTTCCTGTCACCAGCGGCCCGCATCTGTTTCATCAGCGGCAGAATGGTTTTTGTTTGAGCCGTGTAGTCCCTGAAGTCGGGGTAGTCGGGCAGCCAGCCCATGGAGGGCCTCTCGAACGCCTCGGACATCGCATCTCCTCCTTTGGCCGGATGTCAACATCCGGCAGGCGATAGGATTACTAGGCCCAAGCAACAAGCATCAAGCAACAAGGTAAAAAAAGAGGAACATTTTATCCTTGCTGCTTGGACCTTGCTGCTTGCTGCTGCCAAGGGCCGGAAGGCCTTCGACCTTCCTCATCACCAGTACGGCCGGCCCCAGGGACCCCAGGGGCGCCAGGGGTAGGGCGGGCCCCAGTACCACGGGTCGTAATAGTAAGGCGGATAGGGGACCGGCTGCTCCCACAGCTTCAATTCTTTTGCCTGGACGACAGGATAGGTGTACTGGATCTCGCCGATGGGTTGGGTCTCCCTGCCGGCGATCTCGCCGCCCACGGTGACTTGCCGCCCCTTCTTGAAGATGTCGGGATCGAGGAACCGGTCAACCCGGATGATGAATCGGCCCTGTGAGCTGTCAAGGTCCGTCGGCCGCTGCTGGATATCCAGGGCCGTCTGCATGACCTTGATGGCCGTCGATTCTTTCAGGTTGGTCGTTTCGATGATGACGCCGCCCCAGATGACCATCTCCCCCCGATACTTGTCGGGGTTTTTCTGGATCTCCAAAAAGGGGGCGCTCGCATCCGCCTGCCGGCGGATATCCTGCGATATGGGCGCGCAGGCCGCAAGGGCTGCAAGGAAGAAAAAGAAAACGACCCTGGTGCCGATTTTCACCATCGACCTGTACCTACACCGATGCCAAACTGAAATGCCGGACCCGACCCGTAGGCGGGGTAATAATAATCTTCTGTTTTCCAGAGATAGGTTTCCCGTTCGAGCAGCACGGGGACGTTGTGCGGCCTGTCATTCAGCGTGATCACCTGGCCGCCCTGGACCACACCCGCCACGGTGATCTTCCGCCCTTTCTCATAAACGAGGGGATCGGCAAACCGTTTGAAGATCACGATGAATCGGCCCTGGGAGGGCGCCGTGTTGTCGGGCCGTTGCTGCGCCACCAGGGGAAGCTGGAGGACCTGCACCCGGGTTTCGCTTTCTTTCACGACGGTCTCGATGATCTGCCCGCCGAGGATGACGACGGCCCCCCGATACCGCTCGGGTTGCTTCTGAAGATCCGTGAATGTCACCTTGTCGTCGGCTTCCTGCACGACGCTGGTCGACAGGACCGAGGTGCACCCGGACAGGATGAACGACAGGATGACGGCAAAGGCGACTTTTTTCGCCATGGGTCAATCCCCGGCAGAATATTGAAACCCTGCATCAGGTAATTATTCTAAGACATCCCCCGCCGATGAGCAAACATAAAATTGCTGTCCCATTTACTGATGATGGTATAAAGCAAGGGTTCGTTAGTTCATGTTCATGGTTGGTTGGTTTAGTTCGTTCTGAACTAATGAACCAAGGAACTAAGTAACCAAGGAACTTCCGAAGGGAGAATTTGTTCATGGAAAAGAAGATTATCGTCATCGTCGGACTCGTTACGCTCTTTGTGTTCACCCTTCTCTACTGGACGCGGTTCCAGGTCGTCGATGTCCACGCCATGAACGGTGTGGGGTTCTACAAGATCAACCGGCTGACGGGTGAAACGGTCCTTGTGAGCGGCCTCGACCAGATCCGGATACTGCCCGCGAAGGACCTCGAGCAGCCCATGCTGCAGCTGCCGGGCGCCCCGGGCAAGGGACAGCAGTAGGCCGTTGACCGGGGGCGCATCCCTGATCCGCCACGAAGCTTTGAAGTTGGGAAGTTGAGAAGCTTGGAGAGGCCCGCAGCAAGTCGCTCGGCTCATGCTTCTCCGAACTTCACAACTTCACATCTTCCCAGCTTCTACCCCGGTGTGCCCCTTCGGCTTTTTCATACCCTTGAGCGGGGATATCTGATAAAATCCACATCCCGGAAAACAACCAGGAGGTGGGGCATGAAACGCATCAGTTCGGCCTGTCGTTTTTTTGCAGTCATCATGACGGCTCTGTGCCTGATTACGGCGCTGCCCGGGTCCGGCATGGCCGCGAAGGAACCCCTGAAGGTTGCCTTCATCTATGTAGGGCCCGTGGGCGACGCGGGCTGGTCCTTTTCCCACGACCAGGGCCGCAAGTACCTCGAGAAGAACCTCCCCGGCGTGAAGACGGCCTTCGTCGAATCGGTGCCGGAAGGGGCCGACGCCGAGCGGATCCTGACCCAGTTCGCCCGCGACGGCTACAAGGTCATCTTCGCGACGAGCTTCGGATACATGGACGCCGTCATCAACGTGGCGAAGAGGTTCCCCGACGTCCGCTTCGAGCACTGCTCGGGTTTCAAGACGGCGCCCAATGCCTCCACCTATTTCGGCCGGATCTACGAGTCCCGTTACCTTTCGGGGATCGTGGCGGGAAAGATGACGAAGTCGAACCTCATCGGTTACGTGGCGGCCCATCCTATCCCGGAGGTCATCCGGGGGATCAACGCCTTTGCGAGGGGGGTGCGCTCCGTCAACTCGCAGGCGAAGGTCCGCGTGGTCTGGACGAACACCTGGTACAACCCCGCCTCGGAGAAGGAAGCCGCCAAGGCGCTGCTCGATGCGGGCTGCGACGTCATCGCCCAGCACCAGGACACGCCCGGCCCC
>Ga0209079_10000069_pt1 | contig 48365 bp, 43 predicted proteins | sample PPLLaktember2015_2_FD_187259 | JGI IMG/M metagenome (GOLD analysis project Ga0209079, IMG submission 187259) | Freshwater sediment microbial communities from Prairie Pothole Lake near Jamestown, North Dakota, USA - PPLs Lake P7 Core (6) Depth... | ecosystem: Environmental > Aquatic > Freshwater... | reverse complement strand
GCGCAGCCGGCCGCGCGCACCAGCGCTCCCGCCCCGCGCGCAAGCTCGCCAGCGGCGCGCCCCGCGCCGGACGCGGCGCCCAGCGCACGGGCTCCGACGACGGCCGGGCCGGCGCACTCGTCTGTCGCGGTCCCGTTCGACGGTGACTGGCCCGCGCTGGTCGGTCGGCTGAAAGTCGCCGGCCTCGTGAAGGAACTCGCGAACCGCAGCGAACTCCTGTCGCACGAGGGCGACGCGATGAAGTTGCGCGTGCCGCTGAAGACATTGCTCGACGCAGGCACGCTCGACAAGCTGAAGGCGGCCGTAAGCCAGGCGCTGGGCCGGCCGATCCGGCTTAGCGCCGAGGTCGGATCCACCGCAGGCCCCACCGCGGCTGGCATCGCCGAGCAGGCGCGCGCCGATCGGCAGCGCCAGGCCGAGGAAGCCATCTACGCCGACCCCTTCGTGCGAGAATTGCTCGACAACTTCGGAGCGTCGGTCGATCCAGCATCGATCCGCCCGAAGGACGCGTAGCCGCCTGCCGCGGCCACCCGCGCGCTCCCCAACTCACCCGGAACCAGAGGACGTCCCGCCATGATGAAGGCCCAGATCGCCGGTCTGATGCAGAAGGCGCAGAAGATGCAGGAGGACATGAAGCGCATGCAGGACGAACTGGCCAGCACGGAAGTGGAAGGCCAGTCGGGCGCGGGCATGGTGAAAGTGGTCATGACCTGCAAGCACGACGTGCGCCGCGTGTCGATCGACCCCGGCCTGGTCGGCGATGACAAGGACATGCTCGAGGACCTGGTCGCGGCTGCGTTCAACGACGCGGTGCGCCGGGCCGAAGCGGTGTCGCAGGAGAAGATGTCGGCGATCACGGCGGGCATGCCGCTGCCTCCCGGCATGAAACTTCCATTCTGAAACAGCGCGGCGCCGTCGCTCGTGCTCCCTTCGTTGAAGTTGAACTTGCGGCGGGCGCGCGGCCGCCCGAAGCCCGCCGCACTGATTGAAGCGAAGCGGGTGCACGTGCGACCCGCAGGGTCGCGTACACCCGCTTTGAACTGAAATGCGGCTAGGTCCCACTCTCGACAAGCTGGTCGATGCCCTGAAGCACCTGCCGGGCATCGGCCCGCGCTCGGCGCAGCGCATCGCGTTCCACCTGCTGCAGCACGACCGCGACGCCGCGGTGCGCCTCGGCGAGGCGCTGCTCGCGGCGGTGCAGGCGATCGGCCACTGCGAGCGCTGCAACACGCTGACAGAGCAGCCGGTCTGCGAGACGTGCAGCAGCCCGAAGCGCGACGCGCAACTGCTGTGCGTGGTGGAGTCGCCGGCGGACCAGCTGATGATCGAGCAGTCGCTCTCGTACTCCGGAATGTATTTCGTGCTGCTGGGACGCCTGTCGCCGCTCGACGGCATCGGGCCGCGCGAGATCCAGATGGAGCGGCTGATCGCGCGCGCCACCGACGGCGTCGTGAATGAAGTCATCGTCGCCACCTCGTTCACGCCGGAAGGCGACGCGACCGCGCACTACATCGGCCAGCTGCTGAAGGAACGCGATCCGCCGATCCGGGTCACGCGGCTCGCGCGCGGCGTGCCGGCCGGCGCCGAACTCGAATACACGGACGTCAACACCATCGCGCAGGCGATGCTCGACCGGCGCGCGTCCTGAACCGACCGCGGCGCTAGACTCGACGCCCCGCGTCGTCGAATTCCCCCGCTGCCATGACCACTGCCTACTGGTGCGTGCTCGCCGCCGCCCTGATGCCGTATGTCGCCGTGTCGATCGCGAAGTCGGGCGGCGAGCGCTTCGACAACAGCAACCCGCGGCTCTGGCTCGAGAAGCAGCAGGGCTTCCGCGCGCGGGCGAACGCCGCGCAGGCGAACAGCTTCGAGGCATTTCCCTTCTTCGCCGCGGCAGTGATCGTCGCCCATCTCGCGCAGGCGCCGCAGGACCGGATCGACGCGCTCGCCGTGATGTTCGTGCTGGCACGCGCCGCGTTCATCGTCTTCTACGTCGCCGACTGGCACTGGGCACGGTCGATCGTGTGGACCATCGGGGTCGTCGCGACGATCACGATCTTCGTCTCGGGAGCCTGAGATGGCCGGACCGATCCACGGGCCGCTGCACGGCGTCAAGGTGCTCGAACTGGGAACGCTGATCGCTGCGCCGTTCGCGTCGCGCCTGTTCGCCGAGTTCGGCGCCGAAGTGATCAAGGTCGAGGACCCGAAGACCGGTGACCCGATCCGCAACTGGCGCTACCTGCACGACGGCACCTCGCTGTGGTGGTACGTGCAGTCGCGCAACAAGAAGTCGATCGCATTGAACCTGAAGGATCCGCGTGCGCAGGAGATCGCGCATCGCCTCGCGCGCGAGGCCGACATCGTCGTCGAGAACTACCGGCCGGGGGTGCTGGAGAAGTGGGGCCTCGGCTATGAGCAGTTGCGCGCCGCGAACCCGGCGACGGTGATGGTGCGCATCTCGGGTTACGGGCAGACCGGCCCGATGCGCGACCGCCCCGGATTCGGCGCGATCGCGGAGTCGATGGGCGGCATCCGCTTCGTCACCGGCTATCCCGATCGTCCGCCGGTGCGCATCGGCATCTCGATCGGCGACTCGATCGCCGCGCTGCACGCGGTGGTCGGCGCCCTGATGGCGCTGCGGCACCGGGATGCCACCGGCGGGCGCGGCAAGGGCGAAGGCCAGATGGTGGACGTCGCCCTCTACGAGGCTGTGTTCAACATGATGGAGAGCACGCTGCCCGAGTACGACGTGTTCGGCGCGATCCGAGCGCGCACAGGCGGCTCGCTGCCGGGCATCGTTCCGTCGAACACCTACGAGTGCGCGGACGGCGCAGCGATCGTGGTTGCGGGCAACGGCGACGCGATCTTCCGCCGGCTGATGACCGCCATCGGGCGCGAGGATCTCGCCAACGATCCCGGTCTGGCGCGCAACGAAGGCCGGGCGAAGCGCGTCGAGGAGATCGACGGCGCTATCCAGGCCTGGTGCGGCCGGCACCCGATCGAGGAGGCGCTGGCCACGCTGACGGCCGCGGACGTGCCGGTCTCACGGATCTACAGCGTTGCCGACATGATGCGCGACGCGCAGTTCCAGGCACGGCAGATGTTCGAGCAGGCCGCGCTGCCCGACGGCACGCCGATGAAGGTGCCGGCGGTCGTGCCCAGGCTGTCCGCGACGCCCGGGGGAACCCGATGGCTAGGCCCCCGCCTTGGTGAACATACGGACGACGTCCTGCGCGGACTCGGGTACGACGTGGCAGCGATCAGCGCGCTGCGGGACGACGGCGTGATTTAAGATCGCCCGAACCGCTCGTGCCTGGCACGGGCACGCAGGCAGAAACCAAGGAGACCTCATGAAGAAGACGTACACCCGCCGCGACGTGCTGGCGGCCGGCGCAGCGGCAACCGCACTCGCGGCGTTCCCGGCGACGGGCGCGGCGCAGAACATCGAGCGCAGGAAGCTGACGATCGCGGTGGGCGGCAAGAACCTGCTCTACTACCTGCCGCTCACCATCGCCGAGCAGAAGAAGTTCTTCGAGCAGGAGGGCCTCGACGTCACCATCGTCGACTTCGCCGGCGGCGCCCGCGCGCTGCAGGCGGTGGTGGGCGGTAGCGCTGAAGTCGTGTCCGGCGCGTTCGAGCACAACATCAACATGCAGGCGAAGGGCCAGCCGATGCGGGCCTTCGTGCTGCAGGGGCGCGCCCCGCAGATCGTGCTCGCGGTCAGCAACAAGACGATGCCGAACTTCAAGTCGGTCGCCGACCTGAAGGGCAAGAAGATCGGGGTCACGGCGCCGGGCTCGTCGACCAACATCCTGTGCAACTTCGTGCTCGCGAAGGCCGGGCTGAGGCCGAGCGACGTTTCCTATGTCGGCGTCGGCGCCTCGCAGGGCGCGGTGGCCGCGCTGCGCTCGGGCCAGATCGACGCGATCTCGAACCTCGATCCGGTGATCACGATCCTCGCACGCGCCAACGACATCAAGATCGTCTCCGATACGCGCGACGTCGCCGAGGCGGACTCGATCTTCGGCGGTCCGATGCCCGCTGCGACGCTGTACGCGCCGGTGGGGTTCATCGACAAGAACCCGAACACGGTGCAGGCGCTGACCAACGCGATCGTCCGCGCCAACAAGTGGATCCAGCAGGCCGGCCCGTCCGACATCGTCAAGGCGGTTCCGGAGAGCTTCCTGCTCGGCGACCGCGCCGTGTACATCGACGCGTTCCTGAAGGCGCAGAAGGCGCTCTCGCCGGACGGCATGATCCCGGAGCAGGGTGCCGCAACCGCGCTGCGCGCGCTGCAGAGCGTCGACGACAACCTGAAGGGCGTGAAGCTCGACCTCAAGGCCGTCTACACGAATGACTTCGTCCGCAAGGCGAACGCAAAGTATCCCAAGGGCTAGTCGCGACCGCCCCACCGTCCGCACCCGGGCCGCGCAGGCGGCCCGATCCGCATGAACGCCCCCGCACTGTCACTGACCGGCATCACCTGCACGTTCGTCAGCCGCGATGACCGCGGCCAGCGCTACACGGCGGTACGCGACGTCACGCTCGACGTCGCGCCCGGCGAGTTCGTCAGCGTGGTGGGACCAACGGGCTGCGGCAAGAGCACGCTGCTGAACGTGGCCGCCGGCCTGCTGGAGCCGAGCGCAGGGACGATCCACGTGTTCGGCGAGCCGCTCGCCGGAATCAACGGCCGCGCCGGCTACATGTTCCAGAGCGAGGCGCTGATGCCGTGGCGAACGGCGCGCGGCAACGTGATGGCGGGGCTCGAGTTCCACGGCCTCGATCCGCAGGTGGCCGGCGCGCGGGCCGACGAGTGGCTCAAGCGCGTCGGCCTCGGCGGGTTCGGGGACCGCTACCCGCACCAGTTGTCGGGGGGCATGCGCAAGCGGACCTCGCTGGCGCAGACGCTCGTGCTGGACCCGGACATCATCCTGATGGACGAGCCGTTCTCGGCGCTCGACATCCAGACGCGGCAGCTGATGGAGAACGAGGTCCTCGACCTCTGGGCGGCAAAGCGCAAGGCGGTGCTCTTCATCACGCACGACCTCGACGAGGCGATCGCGATGAGCGACCGCGTCGTGGTGCTGTCGGCCGGCCCGGCGTCGCATCCCATCGGCGAGTTCGTGATCGACCTGCCGCGGCCGCGTGACGTTGCGGAGGTGCGCATCACTCCGCGCTTCATCGAACTGCACAGGGCGATCTGGGACGTGATGCGCGAGGAAGTCCTGAAGGGCTACGCGCAGCAGAAGCTGGCGGCCTGACCATGTGGAACTTCATCCGTCCGCGCGCGGGGACGCTGCGGGTCTGGCAGGCGCTGGTGCTGGTCGTGATCTTCGTCTTCTGGTGGGCGATGACCACCCCGGGCTTGATCCCGCCGCTCATGTTCGAGAACGATCGCCAGGCGGCGTTCTTCTTCGGCGAGCCGATCAAGATCTTCGCGCGCATCTGGGACTGGTTCGTCGCGGACCGCGATATCTACGGCCACCTGTGGGTGACGCTGCTCGAAACCGTGCTGGCGTTCCTGCTCGGCACCGTGGCCGGCCTCGTCATCGGCATGTGGCTCGCGCTGTCGCCGATCGCCGCGGCCATCTTCGATCCGTACATCAAGGCGATGAATTCCATGCCGCGCGTGATCCTGGCGCCGATCTTCGCCGTGTGGTTCGGGCTGGGCATCGCCTCGAAAGTCGCGCTGGGCTTCACGCTCGTGTTCTTCATCGTCTTCTTCAACGTCTACCAGGGCGTGAAGGAGGTGAGTCCGACCGTGCTCGCGAACGCGCGGATGCTCGGCGCCGGCCGCAACCAGCTGCTGCGCCATGTGTACCTGCCCAGCGCCACGAGCTGGGTGTTCTCTTCGCTGCACACGTCGGTCGGCCTTGCCTTCGTCGGCGCCGTCGTGGGCGAGTACCTGGGCTCGTCGCGGGGCGTGGGCTACCTGATCCTGCAGGCCGAGGGCATGTTCGACATCAACACCGTGATGGCGGGCATCCTGGTCCTCACCGCGTTCGCCCTGGTGCTCGACTGGGTGGTCGGACGCGCCGAGTCGCACCTGATGCGCTGGCAGCCGCGCGCCGGCGAGACCGAAAAGCTCTGACGCGCCCGGCCGTCGCGGGGCCGCCGTCTCTGGACAGCGCATCGCCGGCCCCGTAGTCTGCGAGAGACCGTTCGCGCGAAACGCCAATGTCATCCACCACCGACGCATTCAATCCGGCTGCTGCTGTCGAACCGTTCTGGCAGCGCATCCACCGGTTCTTCACGCTGCCGCTCGATCGCGCCGTGCTGACGCGCATCGCCGGACTCGCCGTCGCCGGCGTGATCGCGTTCGCGCTCTTCTTCCTCGGGGCGCTCGGTGTCCTCGCCGGCCTGGCAGGAATCCTCGCCGTGCTCGTCATCGGAGCGCGCTACGGCTTCAAGATCATCGAGCGATCGTCCCGCGGTTTCCTCCAGCCGGGCGCCTATCCGCTGTCGGACGAGGATCTCGTCAGCCCGTACCTGCCGTACAAGTTCGTCGCGATGAACTTCGTCTTCGGGCTGGTGCTCGGCCTGGCGGCGCTGCTCACGGGCGGCAGCGAGTTCTTCACCCTGGTGGTCTGGCTCGGGCTGTTCGTCGTGGTCATGCCGGCGGCCACGATGCGTCTCGTCATCACAGGCCGCCTGCGCGCAGCGCTGAATCCCGCGGAGCTCGTGGCGCTGATCCAGCGCATCGGCAAGCCGTACGCGGCGCTGGCGGCGTTCGTGTTCTGTGCCGACCTGTGCCGCACCTACGGCATGGCGGCGCTCGCCGTAGCCGGCGGGCTGGGCGCGGGAGCGCTCGGACTGGCTGGCGGACCGAAGACGGCGATCGGGTTCGGCGGAGTCGCGCTGCTCTTCTTCATGGGGGTGGGCTTCTGGTACTTCACCTACGTCATCTGCGCGCTGATCGGCTACGCCATGTACCAGTACGCCGGCACGCTCGAGATTTCGGTGGTCGGCCCGGGCGAGGAACGGGTCCGAAGCGTCGCCAGGGCGCACGGGGCAGACCCGCGGACCCGGACGCGCGAAACGCTGATCGGACAGATGATCGCGGCCGGCGAGATCAAGGACGCGATCGGACTGCTGGGCGAGGACCTGCGCGACCGGCCGAACGACCTTGCGCTGCACGGGCGCTACCACCGGTTGCTCGCGGCGGACGGCGACGCCTTGGCGATCGAGTCGCACGCGGAGCAGTACATGACGCTGCTCGTGAAATCGGAGAACTGGCGGGAAGCGATGGACCTCTACGAGGACACGCTGGCCCGGAGCCCGGACTGGACGATGCGCGAGGTGGGCAACATCGTCCCCCTGGCGCAGGCGGCGCTGCGCGCCGGCAAGCCGAAGATCGCGGGACAGCTGGTCCGCGCGTTCGACCGGAAGCATCCGGATCACCCGGATGTCCCCCGCGCCTACCTGATCGGGGCCCAGCTGATGGCGGAACACGGCAACAAGCCGGAGGACGCCAGGCGCATCCTGCGGTACCTCGTCAAGCGCCACGCCGGAGACCCCGCTGCCGTGGAAGCCGAGCACTACCTCGAGGTGATGCGCCGGATGGAGAAGTAGTCCGGCGGGAACGGCGGCCGCGTCCGGCTCAGGCCCGCGGCCGCGGCGTCGAGTCGAGGTCGATGTCGAGTTCGGAGTGCGCGCCTTGCGCGAGGCGCTCCGGTGTCGCAGGTGCGCCAGCATCGGATGACCTGGCAATCGACGGAAAGCGGGCAGACAGCCGCTCCCTCACCTGTGCCGCCTCGCTCTGGGCCCCGCTGCGCGAGTACATCCCGATCAGCGTCGCCATGCAGTCGGCGATCGCGTCCGCGTGACGACTCCGCGTGGCCTCGTTCGCGGTCAGGGCGTCGAGCACCCGCAGCGCCGCGGCGTCCTCGCGCGCGCCGGCGAGCCGCCGGACCAGCCGCAGCTGGTCATCCACCGGAAGCAGCGCGGCCACGCTGGCCTGGCTCATCTTCGCGTAGGCCGGCCGCAACTGGGCGCGGGCGGACGGGTCGCGTATCGACAGCGCTCGCACGGTCGCGTCGAGCAGCGTCTCCGGATGGCGGCCGAGCAGGGCCATGTTGAAGTACGCGGTCGCGTGGCTCGCGTTGCCCGGCTCGTAGGTCAGCAGCTGCGCGTACGCGCGCGCGGCGCGCCGCGTGTCGAGCCGGGCGGCTGCCTGCTGCGCTTCGTCGAGCAGCGTCGCTCGGCGATCGCGGTCGTCCTCGCCGGCGAACTGCTCGTCGAGGATCTTCTGCACCTCCGGCCGGTGGCCGGACTTGAGCAGCCAGGCCGCGAGCGCCCCCGCCAGGAAGCCGCCGATGTGCGCGGTGTAGGCGACGCGCGAGCCGGGCGACAGGGCCCACTGCATGGCCTCGATCACGAGCCAGACCGGAAGCAGCAGCAACGCCGGGACCCGCGCCGTGTTGAAGTAGACGAAAAGCCAGTAGAACACCGGCACCTTGCGTGTGCCGTACAGCACCGCGACCATCGCCATGGCCCCGGCGATCGCGCCGGAGGCGCCCACCAGTGCCTGGCCGTTGAACGACAGGAACAGCGCCCCGGCGCTGACTCCACTGAACAGGTAGGCGAGCAGGAAGCGCGTCCGACCGAGCGCCGCTTCGGCGAACGGACCGGCGAGCAGCAGCACGAGCATGTTTCCGAACCAGTGCATCGCGTCGCCGTGAAGGAACTGGTGAGTCAGCAGCCCGAACCAGCTGCCGCCGGGCTGGAGCGCGAACCGCTCGGTGAAGACCTCCTTCAGCAGGCTCTCGAAGCGTTCGCGCTGCTGGCGCCAGGCTTCGTACGCGGGATCGCTGGCCGGCAGGAGCACTCCGCCCTTCAGGTCGCGCATGAACTCGCGGTCGTGCTGCATCGCTGCAAGGATCGCCGGTGCCTCCGGGCTGCGCGGCTGCGCGTTCACCGCGCGCAGGACGCGCACGGCGCGCGGATCGCCGCGCTGCTCGAGGGTCGCGGCGAACCGCGGCAGTTCGATCGCGGGCAGGTCCGAGCTGAAGTAGTACGCGGCGGCGTTCTGGCTGGCCGCGCGGTCGCCCGCCTGGAACACGAAGTAGACGAGCGCGTTGACGAGGATCAGCGCGAGCGTGACCACCGGCAAGGACCCCGAGGTGAAGCGGGTCTGGTACGGGATGATCAGCACGTCGTGTCGAGGCTGGCGATGATCGCCTCCAGCTTGCCGGCGTCGGCCGCGAATGCGCGGATGCCTTCCGCAAGCTTCTCGGTCGCCATCGCGTCTTCGTTCATGCTCCAGCGGAAAGCGCGCTCGGTGAGGTCGATCGGCGGGGAGCGCTCCGCTGCGGCGGCGTCGAGGGCCCGGGGCACTTCACCCGTGGACGAGGAGAGTTCGTCGAGCAGCTCCGGGCTGATCGTCAGCAGGTCGCAGCCGGCGAGCGCCAGCACCTGGCCGACGCTGCGGAAGCTCGCGCCCATCACCTCGGTCGGGTAGCCCCCGCCCTTCAGGCGCGCGAAGATGGCGCGAACGGAACGCACGCCGGGGTCGCTGGCGCCGCTCATGGCGGCCTCGTCCCACTGGCCGCCGGCAGCCTTCCTGTGCCAGTCGTAGATGCGGCCGACGAAGGGCGAGATCAGCGTGACCCCCGCCTGAGCGCACGCTTCGGCCTGCGGCATCGCGAACAGAAGCGTCAGGTTGCAGCGGATGCCTTCCCGCTCGAGCACTTCCGCCGCGCGGATGCCTTCCCAGGTCGAGGCGATCTTGATCAGCACGCGCCCGCGCGAAACGCCGAGCGCTTCGTAGAGCGCGATCAGGTGGCGCGCCTTCTCGATGGTCGCGCGGGCGTCGAAGGACAGGCGCGCGTCGACCTCGGTCGAGACGCGGCCGTCGATCAGGCCGAGGATGCGCGCGCCGAACGCCACCAGCACGCGGTCGAGCTGCGCGGCCAGCGGTTCGGCGCGGTGCGCGCGCAGCGTGTCGACCAGCAGCGGCCGGTACTCCGGCTTCTGCGCCGCCTTCAGGATGAGCGACGGGTTCGTCGTCGCGTCGCGCGGGCGCAGCCGTTCGATGGCGGCGAGATCGCCGGTGTCGGCGACGATCGTCGTCCACTGCTTGAGTCGGTCCAGTCGGGAGGGCATGGGGGCGGCCGGGTCGCGCGGCGCTGTCACGATATAATTCGCAAGTTTATCTGTAGCCAAATTACGGGAGACGCAGGTCGGTCATCCCGTGCATCGCGGTGCAGGCGTCCGCTGGCCGCCAAGCTGCGCGAAGGAGTTTCGTTGGCCCCCCTGATTGTTGATCCGCGTCCCGTCGCGGCCCTCGTGCTGGCCGACGGAACGATCTTTCGCGGCCGTTCGATCGGCGCGCCCGGCAGGACGCTCGGAGAAGTCGTCTTCAACACGGCGATGACCGGGTACCAGGAGATCCTGACCGATCCGTCGTACGCCGGCCAGATCGTCACGCTGACGTACCCGCACATCGGCAACACCGGCGTGAACGACGAGGACGTCGAGGCGCCGCGCGTGTTCGCCGCCGGCCTCGTGATCCGCGACCTGCCGCAGCGTCCGTCGAACTTCCGGATGCAGCGCGACCTGTCCACGTACCTGCGCGACGAAGGCATCGTCGGCATCGCCGACATCGACACCCGCAAGCTGACGCGGATTCTCCGTGAGAAAGGCGCGCAGGCGGGCGTGATCGTCGCGGCCAGCGAAGGCCAGCCGCTGACCGACGCAATGGTGCAGGACGCGCTGGCTCAGGCCAGGGGATATCCGGGGATGGCAGGGCAGGATCTCGCCAGGGTCGTCAGCACGCGGCAGTCCTACGCGTGGACCGAGGGAACGTGGCGGCTTGCGCGCGCCGACGGCACGCCGGGCTGCGTCACGCCCGACGCCTTCCGTTTCCACGTCGTCGCATTCGACTACGGCGTCAAGCGGAACATCCTGCGCCTGATGGCCGACCGCGGTTGCCGCATCACGGTGGTGCCGGCGCAGACGCCGGTGGACGAGGTGCTGAAGCTCGCACCCGACGGCATCTTCCTGTCGAACGGCCCGGGGGACCCGGAGCCGTGCACCTACGCGATCGACGCGGCGCGGGCGTTCATCGCGCGCAGGCTGCCGACCTTCGGCATCTGCCTCGGGCACCAGATCATGGGCCTGGCGGTCGGCGGCCGCACGCTGAAGATGAAGTTCGGCCACCACGGCGCCAACCACCCCGTGGTCGACGTCGAGTCGCGCAAGGTCTACATCACCAGCCAGAACCACGGCTTTGCGGTCGACGAGAAGTCGCTGCCCGCGAACGTGCGCGTGACTCACGTGTCGCTGTTCGACGGCTCGCTGCAGGGCTTCGCGCTGACCGACGCGCCGGCGTTCTGCTTCCAGGGCCACCCCGAGGCCAGCCCCGGCCCGCACGACATCGGCGACCTGTTCGATCGTTTCGTGAAGCTGATGGAGGCCGCCAAATGAGTGACGTCGCAGTGGTTCGCGCGGCGCTCGCCGAAGCGGCGGCGAGCCTCGAGCGCCTGTATGCCGACGAGGCGACGCTCGCGGCGATTGCCCGCGCCGGACAGATGCTCGCGGACACGTTCGCCGCCGGCGGCCGTGCCTACGCGTGCGGCAACGGCGGCTCGATGTGCGACGCGATGCACTTCGCCGAGGAACTGACGGGCCGCTTCCGCGACAACCGCCCCGGGTACGCGGCAATGGCGATCGCCGACCCGAGCCACCTGTCCTGCGTCGGCAACGACTACGGCTACGACCAGGTGTTCGCGCGCTTCGTCGAGGCTCACGGCCGCGCCGGCGATGTCCTGCTCGCGATCTCCACCAGTGGCACCAGCAGGAACGTCGTCGCGGCCGCGCAGGCGGCCAAGCGGCTCGGCGTTCGCGTGATCGCCCTGACCGGGCGCGACGGCACGCCGCTGACTGAACTCGCCGACATCTCGATCGTCACTCCGGCGGGCCGTTACGCCGACCGCGTGCAGGAACTGCACATCAAGGTCATCCACATCCTGATCGAGCTGGTCGAGCGCCGGCTCGCCCCCGAAAACTACAAGGCCACCGATGCCGCGTCGCGCTGACCTCGAGAGCATCCTGATCATTGGCGCCGGACCGATCGTCATCGGCCAGGCGTGCGAGTTCGACTACTCCGGCGCGCAGGCGTGCAAGGCACTGCGGCAGGAGGGCTACAAGGTCATCCTCGTCAACAGCAACCCGGCGACGATCATGACCGACCCGGAGACGGCCGACGTCACGTACATCGAGCCGATCACGTGGCAGGTCGTCGAACGCATCATCGCGAAGGAGAGGCCGGACGCGATCCTGCCGACGATGGGCGGGCAGACCGCGCTCAACTGCGCGATGGACCTTTACAAGAACGGTGTCCTGAACAAGTACGAGGTCGAGTTGATCGGCGCCTCGCCGGCGGCGATCGAGAAGGCCGAGGACCGGCTGAAATTCAAGGAGGCGATGACCCGGATCGGGCTCGCGTCCGCGCGCTCGGGCATCGCGCACACGCTCGCCGAGGCGCTGCAGGTGCAGGAGCGGCTCGGTTTTCCCGCGGTGATCCGGCCGAGCTTCACGCTGGGCGGCACCGGCGGCGGCATCGCCTACAACATGGAGGAGTTCGTCGCGATCTGCCAGCGCGGGCTCGACCTGTCGCCGACGCGCGAGCTGCTGATCGAGGAGTCGCTGATCGGCTGGAAGGAGTACGAGATGGAGGTCGTCCGCGACAAGGCGGACAACTGCATCATCGTGTGCTCGATCGAGAACCTGGACCCGATGGGCATCCACACCGGCGACTCGATCACCGTGGCGCCGGCGCAGACGCTGACCGACAAGGAATACCAGCTGATGCGCGACGCGTCGATCGCGATCCTGCGCGAGATCGGCGTCGACACCGGCGGCAGCAACGTGCAGTTCTCGATCAACCCGGCCGACGGCCGGATGATCGTGATCGAGATGAACCCGCGCGTGTCGCGTTCGTCCGCGCTGGCGTCGAAGGCCACCGGTTTCCCGATCGCCAAGGTCGCCGCCAAGCTCGCCGTGGGGTACACGCTCGACGAGCTGCGCAACGAGATCACCGGCGGCGCGACCCCGGCGTCGTTCGAGCCGACGATCGACTACGTCGTCACCAAGATCCCGCGCTTCGCGTTCGAGAAGTTCCCGCAGGCGGACAACCACCTCACGACGCAGATGAAGTCGGTGGGCGAGGTGATGGCGATCGGCCGCACCTTCCAGGAGTCGTTCCAGAAGGCGCTGCGCGGCCTCGAGGTCGGCTCCGACGGCCTCGACGAGCACTCGACCGACCGCGACGAGATCATCGAGGAGATCGGCGAGCCGGGGCCGAACCGCATCTGGTTCGTCGGCGATGCCTTCCGCATCGGCATGACGCTGTCCGAGGTGTTCGAGGAAACGGCGATCGACCCCTGGTTCCTGGCGCAGATCGAGGAACTGGTGCAGATCGAGGGCCGCCTGAAGGGCCGCCGGCTTGCCGAGCTTTCCGCCGACGAACTGCGCTTCCTGAAGCGCAAGGGATTTTCGGATCGTCGCCTCGCGAAGCTCCTGGGGGTGCGCTCGGCCGAGGTGCGCGCCGCGCGCCTGAAGCTCGACGTGCGCCCGGTGTTCAAGCGCGTCGACACGTGCGCGGCCGAGTTCGCGACGACCACCGCCTACATGTACTCGACCTACGAGGACGAGTGCGAGGCGAACCCGACCGACCGCAGGAAGGTCATCGTGCTCGGCGGCGGGCCGAACCGCATCGGGCAGGGCATCGAGTTCGACTACTGCTGCGTGCACGCCGCGTTCGCGCTGCGCGACAGCGGGTTCGAGACCATCATGGTCAACTGCAACCCGGAGACCGTGTCGACCGACTACGACACGTCCGACCGCCTGTACTTCGAGCCGCTGACGCTCGAGGACGTGCTCGAGATCGTCGACAAGGAAAAGCCGTTCGGCGTGATCGTGCAGTACGGCGGCCAGACGCCGTTGAAACTCGCGCGCGACCTCGAGGCCAACGGCGTGCCGATCATCGGCACCTCGCCGGACTCGATCGACGTCGCCGAGGACCGCGAGCGCTTCCAGAAATTGCTGCAGCAACTCGACCTGAAGCAGCCGCCGAACCGCACGGCGCGCACCGAGGACGAGGCGCTGCGCCTCGCCGAGGAGATCGGCTACCCGCTGGTCGTGCGCCCGAGCTACGTGCTCGGCGGCCGCGCGATGGAGATCGTGCACGACCCGCGCGACCTCGAGCGCTACATGCGCGAGGCGGTCAAGGTCAGCAACGATTCGCCGGTGCTGCTCGACCGCTTCCTCGACGACGCGATCGAGGTCGACGTCGACTGCCTGTGCGACGGCCAGCGCGTGCTGATCGGCGGCGTGATGGAGCACATCGAGCAGGCCGGGGTGCACTCGGGCGACTCGGCGTGCTCGCTGCCGCCGTACTCGCTGCCGGCATCGCTGATCGACGAACTGCGCGAGCAGACCGCGCTGATGGCGAAGGCGCTGAAGGTCGTCGGCCTGATGAACGTGCAGTTCGCGATCCAGAAGCAGGACGGCCAGGCGACGATCTACGTGCTCGAGGTGAACCCGCGCGCGTCCCGCACCGTGCCCTTCGTCTCGAAGGCGACCGGCATGCCGCTCGCGAAGATCGCCGCGCTGGCGATGGTCGGCATCACGATGGACCAGCAGGGCGTGGAAGGGGAGATCGTGCCGCCGTACTTCTCGGTGAAGGAGGCGGTGTTCCCGTTCGCCAAGTTCCAGGGCGTCGACCCGCTGCTCGGGCCCGAGATGCGCTCCACCGGCGAGGTGATGGGCGTGGGCACGACCTTCGGCGAGGCGCTGTTCAAGTCGCAGCTCGGCGCCGGCACGTCGCTGCCCGAAAAGGGCACGGTGCTGCTCAGCGTGAAGGACGCCGACAAGCAGAAGACCATCGCCCTGGCGCAGTTGCTGCACGACATGGGGTACAACCTGGCCGCCACGCGTGGCACGGCGCAGGCGATCGAGCAGGCGGGCATACCAGTAAAGGCGGTCAACAAGGTCAAGGACGGCCGCCCGCACATCGTCGACCTGCTGAAGAACGGCGACATCCAGCTCGTGATCACGACCGTCAGCGAAGTGCGCAGCCAGATCGCCGACTCGCGCTCGATCCGCACCACGGCGCTCGCCCAGCGCGTCACGTACTACACGACGATCGCGGGCGGGCGCGCGGCCATCGAAGGCATGAAGCACCTCGCCAGTCTCGAGGTCTACGACATCCAGGGCCTGCACCGCTCGCTGGCCCGGAACGCCACGCAGGAAGCGGCTGCCCAGCGCTGAGTGGTCACCCCCGGGGTGTTGCAAGCCTCCGGCCCTTTGGCTACATTGTTTTCGCGGCCCCGGCTTTGCCGGGGCTTTGTTTTTCCCTCGTGTTCTGGACGGATATGCGTGCAATCCCGATCACGGCGCGTGGCGCCGAAAGACTCAAGGCCGAGCTGCAGCGCCTGCGCTCGGTCGACCGGCCGGCCGTCATCCAGGCCATCAAGGAAGCGCGCGAGAAGGGCGACCTGTCCGAGAACGCGGAGTACGACGCTGCGCGCGAGCGCCAGGGCTTCATCGAGGGCCGGATCAATGAACTCGAGGGCAAGCTGTCGAGCCTCCAGATCATCGACCCGGCGACGGTGGACGCAGCCGGCCGCGTGGTGTTCGGTGCGACGGTCGAACTCGAGGATGAAGTCTCGGGCGAGGTGGTCAAGTACCAGATCGTCGGCGACGACGAAGGCGACATCAAGGCCGGGCTGGTCTCGATTTCGAGCCCGATCGCGCGTGCGCTGATCGGCAGGAGCGAAGGCGACACCGCGGAAGTCCTCGCCCCCGCCGGCAAGCGGACCTACTCCATCATCTCGGTCGCCTACGGGTAGGCGACCGGCGGTGGCCTACTTGCCGCGCCCGCCCTTGGGCGCGTTGGTCCGTCCGACGGCGCGGCGCGCCGTTCCCGGATCGAGGCGCGGCACGGTGCCGCGATTCACCCGCTCGGCGTCACTTCGTCCCGCTTTCGTGCGTCCCACTGGGGCGGGTGTCTTGCCGCGCGGCGTGGTTGCCGGGGCCTTGGGAGAGCGATTTTCGGTACGCATGGTGCGACTCCCTTTCTGGCGAGAGGCCTTGGGCGCCTGCTCCACTTCCTCGGGGGCAGGCCGGAACAGCACCAGCAGCTTGCCGATCGCCTGCACGCGGGCCGCGGAGAGACTTTCCGCCAGCGAAGCGAAGAGTTCCTCGCGTTCCGTGCGGTCGTCGCCCGGCACCTTCACCTTGATGAGTTCATGGGCCACCAGCGCGCGGTCGATTTCCTTGACGACCGCCGGCGACAGCCCCGCCGAGCCGAGCAGCACGACCGGCTTCATGCCGTGTGCGAGGGCCTTCAGCGCCTGCCGTTCCTTCGGGGTGAGTTGAATCTCGGCCATTTCCATCCTCCGTTTACAGTCTAGTCGCGCGGGATCCCGCTTCAACCGGATCTGCCGCCAATCCGCACAGTTTGCAGGGAACATGCCGCAAGCCAAGAAAAAGCACCGCTCCAACCGGGAGTGGATCGAGCGCCACCTGTCGGACCCGTTCGTGAAACGGTCGGTCCAGGAAGGCTACCGCTCACGCGCGGCCTACAAGCTGACGGAGATCGACGACAAGGACAGGCTCCTGCGGCCCGGTGCCATCGTCGTCGATCTGGGTGCCGCGCCCGGCAGCTGGACCCAGGTGATCCGGGAGCGGCTGAGCCGGCACGGGAAGCTGAGCGGCCGGGTGCTTGCGCTCGACATCCTGCCGATGGAGCCGCTGCCCGACGTCGACGTGATCCAGGGCGACTTTCGGGAGGAAGCGGTCGAGCAGCAGCTGGAAGCGAAGCTCGGGGGCGCGAAAGTCGACGTCGTCGTGTCGGACATGGCACCGAATCTCTCGGGAGTCGCTGCCGCCGATGCCGCCCGCAGCCTGCTGGTCGCGGAACTTGCGCTCGATTTTGCCGTCAAGCACCTGAAGCCGGATGGCGCATTCCTCGTCAAGGCCTTCCAGGGCAGCGGTCACAGCCAGTTCGTGGAACGGCTGAAACGCAGTTTTCGGTCCGTGGCCGTGCGCAAGCCCGCCGCGTCCCGGGAGAGCTCGGCCGAGGTCTACCTGCTGGCCCGCGGGCTGCGCGCGGCTGCGGTCGGGTAAATCCTTCCCTCGCCGCATGGGCGATGACCTTGAAATGCCCCGGACTTGCCCTCTACTTGGAGAAAGGCGGGGCGATGCGGGTTTAGAATGATCCAACCCCTTCTTTTGTGCCCCGATCCGGCTCCGGCCGGAGGCCCCCGATTCACTCGAGTCGTCCCGGAAACGACGCGCGAGACGATTCAACAAGGAGTCCCACGTTGAACAACAACATGTTCGCGAAAGCCGCCATCTGGATGGTGATTGCGCTCGTCCTGTTCACGGTCTTCAAGCAGTTCGAAAGCCGGCAGAAGCCGGCCGAGTCCGTGAGCTACACGCAGTTCCTGGAGGAGGCCAAGGCGGGCAAGATCAAGCGTGTCGAGGTCCAGGGTCGCACGCTGCAGGTCACTCCGGCCGAGGGGGCCCGCTACACGCTGACCTCCCCGGGCGACGCCTGGATGGTGTCCGACCTGATGAAGTCCGGTGTCCAGGTGTTCGGCAAGCCCGAAGAAGAGCAGTCGCTGCTGACGACGATCTTCGTCTCCTGGTTCCCGATGCTGCTGCTGATCGGCGTCTGGATCTTCTTCATGCGCCAGATGCAGGGCGGCGGACGAGGCGGCGCATTCTCGTTCGGCAAGTCGCGCGCCCGCATGCTGGACGAGACCAACAACAGCATCACCTTTGCCGACGTCGCCGGCTGCGACGAGGCCAAGGAAGAGGTGCACGAGCTGGTCGAGTTCCTCCGCGACCCGTCCAAGTTCCAGAAGCTCGGCGGCCGGATTCCCCGCGGCGTGCTGCTGGTCGGCTCCCCGGGTACCGGCAAGACCTTGCTGGCCAAGGCCATCGCCGGCGAGGCGAAGGTGCCGTTCTTCTCGATCTCGGGTTCCGACTTCGTCGAGATGTTCGTCGGCGTCGGCGCGGCGCGCGTACGCGACATGTTCGAGAACGCGAAGAAGCACGCGCCCTGCATCATCTTCATTGATGAGATCGACGCCGTCGGCCGCCAGCGTGGCGCAGGTCTGGGTGGTGGCAATGACGAGCGCGAACAGACGCTGAACCAGATGCTGGTCGAGATGGACGGCTTCGAGACCGGCCTGGGCGTCATCGTCGTCGCCGCGACCAACCGCCCGGACGTGCTCGACCCGGCGCTGCTGCGCCCGGGCCGCTTCGACCGCCAGGTGGTGGTGCCGCTGCCCGACATCCGCGGCCGCGAGCAGATCCTGAGCGTGCACATGCGCAAGGTGCCGATCGGTGCCGACGTCAAGGGCGACGTGATCGCACGCGGCACGCCGGGCTTCTCGGGAGCGGACCTCGCCAACCTCGTCAACGAGGCGGCGCTGTTCGCCGCGCGACGCAATGCGCGCGTGGTCGAGATGGTCGACTTCGAGAAGGCCAAGGACAAGGTCATGATGGGCGCGGAGCGCAAGTCCATGGTCATGTCGGAGGAGGAGCGGACCAATACCGCGTACCACGAGTCGGGACACGCGCTGGTCGCCAAGCTGGTGCCGAAGTCGGACCCGGTGCACAAGGTCACGATCATTCCGCGCGGCCGCGCCCTCGGCCTGACGATGCAGTTGCCGGAGCAGGATCGGTACGCGTACGACCGCCAGTACCTGCTGTCGCGCATCGCGGTGCTGTTCGGCGGTCGCATTGCCGAAGAAGTGTTCATGAACCAGATGACCACCGGCGCCAGCAACGACTTCGAGCGCGCGACGCAGATGGCGCGCGACATGGTCACCCGCTATGGCATGAGCGACGCGCTGGGGCCGATGGTCTACGCCGAGAACGAGGGCGAAGTCTTCCTCGGCCGCTCGATCACCAAGACCACGCACGTGTCGGAAGAGACGATGCGCAAGGTCGACGCCGAGATCCGCCGCATCATCGACGAGCAGTACGGACTGGCGCGGCGGCTGATCGAGGAAAACCGCGACAAGGTCGAAGCGATGGCCCGGGCGCTGCTCGACTGGGAAACCATCGACAGCGACCAGATCGACGACATCATCGCAGGCAAGCCGCCGCGTCCGCCCAAGTCGACCAGTTCGACGCCGCCGGCCGGTGGCAAGTCGGCGAGCGGCGGAGTCGAGGGCGCCGCGCAGCCCGCCTGACCGACACGATCGAAAGCAGGGGCCGGATCATTCCGGCCCTTTTCTCTTGCCTTCGGCGCCCGTTGCCGCCGCCTAGTATTCAGGCATGAAGCGCGAGCCCGGACAGGGTCATCACATCGCGACCGCGTGGACGGTGCGCGGCCGCGTGCTCTCGCTGTCGCGGCCGCTGATCATGGGCATCGTCAACGTCACGCCCGACTCGTTTTCCGACGGCGGCCAGCATCCCACGTACGGCACGGCGCTGGCGCATGCGCTGCGGCTGGTCGAGGAGGGCGCCGATATCCTCGACATCGGCGGCGAGTCGACGCGCCCCGGGGCCGCCGACGTGACGCCGGACGAGGAACTCGAGCGGGTCGTTCCGCTTGTCGAGTCGCTCGCGCGCGAGGGTGTGCCGCTGTCGGTGGACACGAGCAAGCCGGAGGTGATGCGCGCGGCGATCGGCGCCGGGGCCGCGATCATCAACGACGTCCGTGCCCTGCAGGCGCCCGGCGCCGTCGACGCCGTGGCCGACAGCGACTGCGGCGTCGTTCTGATGCACATGCAGGGCATGCCGCGCACGATGCAGATGGCGCCGCGCTACGAAGACGTCGTCGCCGAGATCCGCGTGTTCCTGCGTGAACGACTCGGCGCGCTCGAGGCCGCCGGCGTCTCACCCGAGCGGATCGCGCTGGACCCCGGATTCGGCTTCGGCAAGACGGTCGAGCATAATTTCACGTTGCTCCGCGAACTGCAGCGCTTCACGTCGCTGGGCTGCCCGGTGGTCGCCGGGCTCTCGCGCAAGTCGATGCTCGGCGCAGTGACCGGGCGGGCGGTCGGCGAGCGCGCGACGGCCTCGGTGGTCGGCGCGGTGCTGGCAGCCGAGCGCGGCGCGCGGGTGCTGAGGGTGCACGACGTGGCCGCGACGCGCGACGGCCTGCGCGTCTGGGAGGCCATGCAAGGCCAGGGAGAGATACGGTGAGTCGCAAATATTTCGGGACGGACGGAGTGCGCGGAACGGTCGGCGAAGTGCCGATCACGCCGGAGTTCGTGCTGCGGCTCGGCCAGGCGGCCGGACGCGCCCTGACGAGCACGGCGGAAGGGCATCGCCCGGCCGTCCTGATCGGCAAGGACACCCGCATCTCGGGCTACATGCTCGAGGCGGCGCTCGAGGCCGGCCTGTCGAGCGCCGGGGTGGACGTCGTGCTGTGCGGCCCGCTGCCTACGCCCGGCGTCGCTTATCTCACGCGCGCGCTCCGGCTCGACGCCGGCATCGTCATCAGCGCCTCGCACAATCCGTATCCGGACAACGGCATCAAGTTCTTCTCGGCGCACGGCAAGAAGCTGCCCGATGCGGTCGAGGCGGCGATCGAGGCCGAACTCGACAAGCCGCTGCATTGCGTCAGTTCGAAGAACCTCGGCAAGGCGCGCCGGCTCGACGACGCGGCCGGGCGCTACATCGAGTTCTGCAAGCGCACCTTTCCGAACGAACTCGATCTGAAAGACGTGAAGATCGTGGTCGACAGCGCGCATGGTGCCGCGTACCACGTCGCGCCGCCGGTCTTCCACGAACTCGGCGCCGAAGTCGTTTCGCTCGGCGCGTCGCCCAACGGCATGAACATCAACGACGGCGTCGGAGCGCTGCACGCGCAACACCTCGCAAAGGCGGTCGAGCTGAACGATGCCGACGTCGGCATCGCGCTCGACGGCGACGCGGACCGCCTCGTGATGGTCGACGCCGCCGGCCGCATCTACAACGGCGACGAGCTGCTGTACGTCATCGTGCGCGAGCGCATGCGCCGGGGCACCGTGGACGGTGTGGTCGGCACGCTGATGACGAACTACGCGCTGGAGCGCCGCTTCCGCGAGCTCGGCGTGCCGTTCGCGCGCGCGAAGGTGGGCGATCGCTACGTGCTCGAGATGCTGGAAGAGAAGGGCTGGCTGTACGGCGGCGAAGGTTCGGGCCACCTGCTGACCCTCGACTGTCACACGACGGGCGACGGCATCGTCAGCGCGCTGCAGGTCCTGAGCGCGATGCGCCGGCATAGGCAGACGCTCGCCGACCTGACGGCCGACCTGGCCCTGATGCCGCAGGCGCTGGTGAACGCGAAGGTCGAGCGCGGTTTCGACTGGAAGTCGCACGACGGCCTGGTCAGCGCCGTCGGCGAGGTCGAGCGCGAACTGAACGGCGCCGGCCGCGTGCTGATCAGGCCCTCCGGGACCGAGCCCGTGCTGCGGGTGATGGTGGAGGCGCGCGAAGTCGAGATCGCGGAAGCGATGGCGCATCGCCTCGCGGCGGTCGTCGGATCCGTCGCGACGCACTAGGGCCTGTTAACGCTTGGCTCGCGCATGCGCGAGCCAAGCGTTAACAGGCCCTCGCCGGCTTCACGCACGCCGGGACGCGATCCTCTCGGCCGGTACCTTCGCGATCGCCTGCTGCAACCCGAGGAACTGCTGCGTGGCGGCGCGCCACGAGTGGCGCTCCGCGTACCGGCGGCACTCGGCGCGGTCGATCCGTTGCGCCAGCAGGGCGGCCTTCTGCAGGTCGTCGTCCAGCACGGCCACGCCGGAACCTCCAACGACATCGATCGGCCCCTGCACCGGGAACGCCGCGACGGGTGTTCCGCACGCCAGCGCTTCGAGCATGACGAGGCCGAACGTATCCGTCAGGCTCGGGAAGACGAAGACGTCGGCGGAGCCGTAGAGCTGCGCGAGTTCCGTGAACCCGAGCACGCCGACGAAGTGGACTTCGGGGAACCGCTGCTTCAGCGTCTCGAGCGCGGGCCCGACGCCGGCGACGACCTTCGTCCCGGGCAGGTCGAGACGGAGGAAGGCCTGGATGTTCTTCTCCACCGACACGCGGCCGACGTAGAGGAAGAGCGGGCGCGGCAGGTTGGCCAGCACGCGTTCGTCGCGGGGATGGAACACGTCGAGGTCGACTCCGCGCGTCCAGCGCGCGACGTTGTCGAGGCCGTTGGCGCGCAACTCGTCCTCGACCGTGCGGGTCGGCGCCATCACGAACGACGCCCGCCCGTGGAAGCGGCGCAGGAAGCCGTAGGTCCACCGCTCGGGGACCCGGAACATCGCCTTCAGGTACTGCGGGAACCGCGTGTGGTACGCGGTGGTGAACGGCAGTCCGCGCGCCAGGCAGTAGCGGCGCGCGGCGTGGCCGAGCGGGCCTTCGGTGGCGACGTGGAACGCCACGCTGCGTTCGGACTCGAGCTGCGCGTCGAGCAGTTGCGCGAGGCGGCCATGAGGGAAGAGCGAAAGCCGGATCTCCGCATAGCCCGGGCAGGGAAACGCGGCGAACTGATCGGGACCGATCACCGCGACCGTGTGGCCGGCCTTCACCAGTTCGCGGTTCGTTGCGTCGATGGTCCTCACCACGCCATTGACCTGCGGGTGCCAGGCGTCGGTGATCGTGACGATCCTCATGCGGTGGTCTCCTCGGTGACGCGCGGTGCCGGGAGGCCCGCGGTTTCGTTTTCATCGTCCCAGCGCACGCCGGCCTGCGCCGGCGCCCGCAGGCGGTCCCACGTGACGATCTGCAGGTGACCGTCGAGCGTCTCGACCAGCGCGGTGAGGCTCTCGACCCAGTCGCCGTCGTTCGCGTACGTCATGCCGTCGATGTCGCGGATCTCGGCCTTGTGGATGTGTCCGCAGACGACGCCGTCGTAGCCGTGGCGCCGCGCCTCGCGCAGCAGCACCTGCTCGAAATCGAAGATGAAGCTCACGGCATTCTTCACGCGATGCTTCAGGTACTGCGACAGGCTCCAGTACGGGCGGCCGAGGCGCACGCGCACGCGGTTCAGGTGATTGTTCAGCCACAGGGTGAACTCGTAGGCGGTGTCGCCGACGTAGGCCAGCCAGCGCGCGTGCCGCATCACGCCGTCGGCGAAGTCGCCGTGCACGACCCACAAGCGGCGTCCGCTCGCGGTCGTGTGGACGTCGTCTTCGCGGATCGCGATGCCGCCGAAGTGCAGCCCCGCGAACTGGCGCGCCGACTCGTCGTGATTGCCTGGCACGTACACCACGCGCGTGCCCTTGCGCGCCTTGCGCAGCACCTTCTGGACGATGTCGTTGTGCGCCTGTGGCCAGTGCACGTTCTTCTTGAGAGCCCAGCCGTCGATGATGTCGCCGACGAGGTACAGCACGTCGGATTCCGTGTGACGCAGGAAGTCGAGCAGGTAGGCTGCCTTGCAGCCGCGCGTGCCGAGGTGCACGTCCGAGATGAAGATCGCGCGGTAGTGCTGCGTTGGAGCCGGCGTCTGGTCGGCCGGCAGCGGTGCGAGGCCGCCGGACTGCGGCGGCACGCGCCCGGCGGGGGAGTCCGGGCGGGCCGTCGCATCCCACGCGGACCAGCGGTAGAGCAACCTTCCGATCATGGGAACCGCAGGGTACGGCGACTCGATGACGTCGGCGTGACACGCGGCGGCCGCGCATTCGCGCGTTCGCGCATCGGACCGCGGGTCGCCTTCACGCGAGCGTCACATGCCGCGTCGACACTCGCGCTGCTTCCTGTCGAAGCGCGCGACCACATCCCCTTCGGAGCCACTCTCGATGTCGTACGAAGACGAAACCACCAACACATCCAGCAACCCGCACATCAACGACCTGGTCGAGTCCCGCCTGCAGGATCCCGCGCGCCGCGGCCTGCTGCGCGGCGGATTCGGAGCCGCGGCCCTTTCGTTCATCGGAGGGACGTCCCTGATCGCCGGCTGCGGAGGCAGCGACGACGCGATCGCGTCCGCCGCGCCCGCCGATGCCGGGCTCGCACGGGCCCCGGCGCGCGCACCTGTAAACGCGCCCGAACCGGTCCGACCGACCGCGCTCGGATTCTCCGCGGTGCCGAAGTCGCTCGCCGACTCTCTCGTCGTGCCGGATGGCTACACGGCGAGTGTTCTGCTGCGGCTCGGCGATCCGATCGCCAACAAGATTCCCGACTACGCGAACGATGGCACCGACGACGCCAGCACCTACGCGTGGCGCGCGGGCGACCATCACGATGGCATGCACTACTTCGGCATCGGCGCGACCGGAACCCAGGCGAATGCGGCGAGCGCCCGCGGCCTGCTGGTGCAGAACCACGAGGCGATCACGCCGGTCTTCCTGCACGTCAACGGGCCGACGATCAGCGGCACGGGCCCGGGGGCGGCGCGAACCGCGCCCGACGAGGTGCTGAAGGAGTTCTATGTCCATGGCGTGTCGACCGTCGAAGTCAGCCGGGCGGCGGATGGCTCGTGGAGCTACCGGAAGAATTCGCCGTTCAATCGCCGCGTCCACACGCTGACCGAGATGGAACTCGCGGGACCTGCAGCGGGAAGCCCGTACATGGTGACGAAGTACTCCGCGGACGGCACCCGCACCCGCGGCACCGTGAACAACTGCGCCAGCGGCTACACGCCCTGGAACACGTACCTGGCGTGCGAGGAGAACTGGGCCGGCTACTTCCGTCGCATCGAGGCGACGGACAACGCGAACCGCAGCGCGAAGGAACTGAAGTCGCTCGGACGCTACGGCGTCCGGGGCAACGGCCGGGAACTGTGGGCCACGGTCACGCCCGACACGCCGGACAACCTGTACGGCCGCTGGAATGCCATGGTGCTCGGCACCAGCGCGGCGGATGACTACCGCAACGGTCCGAACACCTACGGCTGGAACGTCGAGATCGACCCGTTCGCGCCGAACTCCACCCCGAGGAAGCGCACCGCCATGGGACGCTTCGCGCACGAAGGCGCCTGGATCGCCAAGGTCGAGGCGGGCAAGCCGCTGGTCTGGTACATGGGCTGCGACTCGCGCAACGAATACATCTACAAGTACGTGTCGAACGCCAACTGGGATCCGGTCGACGCGAGTCGCGGACTCGCGGCCGGTGACAAGTACCTCGACGACGGCAAGCTGTACGTCGCGAAGTTCAACGCCGACGGTACCGGCAACTGGGTCGAACTCTCTTTCGGCCTGAACGGAATCACGGCGGAGAGTTCCGTCTATCCGTTCGCCGACCAGGCCGATGTCTGCATCAACTCCCGCCTCGCGGCCGACGTCGTCGGCGCGACGAAGATGGACCGTCCCGAGTGGGGCGCGGTCGATCCGGTCACCGGCGCCGTGTACATGACGCTGACGAACAACATCGCGACGCTGCGCACCCTCGAGGCGACGGATGCCGCCAACCCGCGCCACTACAACGACGTGCGGACCAACGGCACGGCGCAGCGCGGCAATCCGAACGGCCACATCATTCGCTGGCTCGAGGCTGGGCGCGACCCCGCCGCGACCAAGTTCGACTGGGACATCTTCCTGTTCGGTGCGCGATCGACCGCGGATGCGGTCAACGTCAACGTCTCCGGCCTGACCGCGGACAACGACTTCTCGAGTCCGGATGGCCTGTGGTTCTCGAAGGCGACCAACGTCTGCTGGATCCAGACCGACGACGGCGCCTACACCGACGTGACCAACTGCATGCTGCTGGCCGCGCTGCCGGGCGCGGTCGGCGATGGCGGCGTGAAGACGATCACGAACAAGAACTCGACCGGCGCGACCAAGGAGGTGCAGACCTACGTCGGCGCCAACCTGGGAACGAAGCTGCGCCGCTTCCTCGTCGGTCCGGTCGAGTGCGAGATCACGGGGCTGGCGGAATCCCCGGACGGGCGTGCCCTGTTCGTCAACATCCAGCATCCGGGCGAGGACACGGCGGCTGCCGACATCGGCAGCCCGGCCCTGTTCACCAGCCACTGGCCCGACGGCGGCACCAGCCGTCCGCGGTCGGCGACCATCGTCATCACGCGCGACGACGGCGGCGTGATCGGCGTGTAGCTACGAGTACCTGTGTCTGCCTGGGTTCGGGGGGCGCAAGCCCCCCGTTTTTTCTGGTGGATGCGCGGAGTGGGGAGATGCAATGCAGCGGCCGTCCGATGCCGTGCACTCACTCGTGCGAGACGCCGCTACTCCGCTGTCTCGAGTTGGGGGCCGCGTTCCGACTGCTTGGAGGACGCAACGAACAGGTCCGTGCGGTCGGCGTAATAGCGATCGATGCGCCAGTCGCGCAGCAGATCGATCGCGAGCTCGAAGGACTCCCAGTCCAGCGCGTACAGCTCGCTCAGCGCCAGAGACTCTTCCTTCGACAGCGTCGCCGGCAGGCGAGAGAGGACTTGCGCGGAGGGTGAGTCGGAGTGGTCGCTCAGATAGCGACGAATGTCGTGAATGGCTTTCACTGTTGCGTTCCCCGCTTCCGTTAGGTGGGCAGTCTCCCACACGGCCCCGCACGCTTTGATGACAGTTCCGTGAATTGGAACGAGGCCTCCATGACCGACGTCAAGGCGCTGGTTGGGCATGCCACATCGCGAGACAAGACGGGCCCGATGCATTTCGTGATGCGAGGGATCGGCTCCGTGGAGACCGACTTGCCGCATCGGTGCCCGGGCCGGGAACAGCCGGTCAGAACAGGCGGGTTATCGCGGCGTAGTACGCGTCGCCGAGCCGGCTCGACAGGAACCTGCGCCGCAGTTCCTCGACCATGACCGCCCGGTCGGGACGGCCGGTGAACGGAGCGATCTGGGACTCGCTCGCCACCATCACGTTCTCGCGGACCGCGGGCGGGACCATCACGGCGAGGTCGGGACGGCACCGGCGCGAGCCGCCACCGATGACGTGATCGATCGGACGCGTGACCGGGCCGCCGGCGGCGAGGAAGCGCGCCGCGAACTCCGTGCGCACGACATACCCCCACGTGTTGAGGATGCCGCCGATCGGGCGATGAAGATGGAACGGTCCGCACGCTTCCGGACGGCGCATCGAGATGTTGCGCGACGACGTGCCGAGGTAGACGACGTCATGCAGCACTTCGCGCGTGAGCCGCCGATGGACCTCGGCGAAGTGCGGCTGCAGGACCAGGTCGTCCTCGATCACCGTGCAGGCCGGCACGCGGGCTTCGACTGCGCGCTGCCAGGCCGTCAGGTGCGACAGCCAGCATCCGATCTCGGGGCCGCTCAGCAGGCCGCCGAAGCGGAACGCCGGGAACGCAAGCCGCGCCATCTCCCGCGCGCGAGCACGGGCCACGCCGCGCAGGTCGACTCCGACCCTCTCCGCCGCCAGGCCCGCTGCGTTCAACTGCGCTTGCATCGCAGCGCGGCGCGCATGGGCGCTGTCCAGGTTGATCAGGACGAGCATCGCGTTGGCCGTCGGGCTAGACGATCGACCACGGACGCGGCCGGCGATCGAGCGCGTTCAACTGCCGCGCCGCGCGGGCGACAAGTGCAGGCTCGACGCGGTCGAACCATTCCCTCAGCGCCTTGAGCGAGTCCGCGGCGGGGAGGGCGTCGGCCAGGCGAGCGAGCGCCACCGACGCGTCGTTCAGCTCGCCCAGGGTGTCCTGCAGTGCGGCCAGCGCTTCGATGTAGTCGGCGGCTCCGCGGCCGGGCAGCGAGGGTGCGAGCAGGTCGAGGGCGTAGCGCAGTCGCTTCGCGTGGATCCGCACCCGGTGTCGCTTTGCCTGGCCGAGGTGGCTGAACGAGCGCGCATCCTTGAAGAGCCGGTCGGCCGCCTGCTCCAGCAGCGACGCTGCGGTCTCGCCAACGCCGCTCGTCGCCGCGGCCGCTTCTCCCATCGACCAGCTAGCGAGCCGGAGCACGAGCCGGGCATAGCGCCGCGAACTGACCGCGGCAACGGCCTGCTTGGTCGCCCGCGCCTGCTCGCGCCGAGCGGCGCGTTGCAGGCGTCGCTGGTCTGCGTCGTCCACGGGCGCCGACGACAGGAAGGCGGGCAAGGTCTGCTCGACGACGACATCCCAGTCGCGCGCCGCTCCGAGCGTCTGCGCGAGCCAGTGCAGTCCCTTGCCCAGTCGCGCGGGCAAGTCCTCGCCGTACGGATCGAACGAGCGGATCGCGGATCGCATGCGCCGCAGCGCAACGCGCGCCTGGTGGACGTGCTCGCTGGCGGGATCGCCGCGCAGCGCATCGGCATTCGCGACGACCAGCGCGAGGCCGTGCCGGATGACTTCCCTCAGCGCCTGCGCGCACGCCATCTCGGCGGTGAGTCGCCTGGCGAAACCGCTGGCCGAGGCGCGGGCGGCTCCCAAGCCATCGCGCGCGGCGAGGCCGTAGCCACGCTCTGCCTTGCTGCGCAGGGCGGGGACGAGGGTCACGCCGTGTCCCGGCTTTACCAGCGCGCTGCCCACGTCCAGCAGGTCCTGCGGGCGACCCGACTTCAGCTCCAGTTCCACTTCCGCCACCGGCTGGCGTCGCTTCCGGCCCTCCACGCGCGCGCGCAGTTCGCCGCGATCCAGCGCCACTTCGATCTGCGAGGAGCCGTGCACGAGGATTCCTCGTTGCCGCGAGATCCGGGTGCGGAACACCGGCACGAGCGTGTCGGCTTCGAGGCCCGCCCGCAGCAGCACCCGCAGCGGCGTGATCTCGAAACGCTCGAGGTCGAGCGCGGGAGCGGACTTGCGCGCGGGCAGGGCGACTTCCCACTCGCCGCGCACCGGGACGACGCTGTGCCCGTTGCTCGCGGCCTTCAGCGTCTGCAGCCACCGGTCGCCGTCGCGCCGCAGCCGGAGCACCAGGCCGCGCCGGCGCAGGCTGGCGTCCGGCGTGTCGAAGTAGACGTCCTCGATGGCCGTCTCCTCGAGATGGACGTCGCCGATCGCGCGGCGCGTCCGCGCGAGGCGGCCCTTGACGAGGGCGAGCTTCAGTTCGATCTCGGTGTTCGTGTCCGACATGGCGCTCCGTCGGCCGGTGTCGATCAGGCGGCGTGGTCCGGCGACAACTCGAAGTGTCGCGCGAAGCGCCGGTCGACGCTGTCGACGGCGACAAGCAGGGGGAAGTCTGCGGTACGGAGCCGAGGAACCCGTGCCGGCTCGCCGCACGCGCGGGCTCCGGCGCTCAGGCAACGGCGGGCCAGCGGCGGCGGTTGTCTCACTTTCATGCATCGGTCTCGCAGTGACAGATTGCCGTCACCGTATGAGCAATGCATGACACCAGCATGAAGCGGCCGGGGAGGGCGGGCCGCGCATCGGGGAAGACGAACGACGTTACCGGCCAGGCGCTGGACAGGCGTCCATCGACCGGTGTCTCAGCTCGAGGAAGGCTTCTCGTCGTCGCGCGGCTTGTCCCGGCCCGGCAACCCCGCCAGCACGACGTCGAACAACTTGATGCGCGCCGCGTAATAGCGGTCGAGCCGCCAGTCCTTGATCAGTTCGATGGCCAGTTCGAAGGCCTCGTGGTCGAGTTCGTAGAGATCCCGCAGCGGGATCTCGCGCTCCTCCCCAAGGGCCTCGACGAGGTTGGCCAGGAAGTGCGACGACTTGCGGGTCGGGTGCTGCTCCAGGTACTTGCGGACCTGCTTGATGGCGTTCATGGGGATTCAGTAGAAGAACTGACGTGACATCTTCCCACGATGCTGGCCGTCGAGTGATGACGCACCGATGACATGTTCATGACATGTCATCGGTGCGCTGATGACACGGTCGCTCCGGGCGACCGGTCTCAGGTTCGGGAGTACGGGGTCAGCGCTTCGTGGGGGGCAGCAGCACGCGATCGATGACCTGGACCACGCCGTTGCTGGCCGGCCTGTCGGCGCCGGTCACCATCGCTTCTTCGGCCGTGACGAAATTTCCGGCGCGGGCCAGCGGCAGGTTGGCGCCGTTGACCGTCTTCACGTTGCCCGGCTTGACGTCGGCCACGTTCAGCTTCATCGGCACGACGTGGAAGGTCAGCACGCTCTTCAGCAGGTCCTTGTTCGCCGCCAGTTCGCCCATCGTCTTCGCCGGCACCGCCTTGAACGCCTCGTTGGTGGGAGCGAACACCGTGAAGGGCCCGGCACCGGCCAGGGTCTCGGTCAGTCCAGCCTGCTTGATCAACCCGCTAAGGGTCGACAGATTGGGATCCGATGCGATGACCTGGGTCACGGTTTGCGGCTGCATGGAGGCGCAACCCACCAGGGACAATGACAGCAGACTGAGCAGCAACGCTCGGCGATTCATCCTCTTTCTCCTCTTGCAAGACGGCGGCCCGAGGGGATCCAGGCCGCGGAAGAGCGAGACGCTAAGGCGCCCGAGTGACAGACGCATGACAGGCGCAACACCTCGTGTGACCGCGCCCTGTGACTTCAGGTCAGTTCCGGGCCGATCGCCGCGCGCAGGATCGGCTCGGCGTCGCCGTTGGACTCGCGGTGACTGATCCAGATCACGGCCCCCTTCTTGATGGGCCAGTCACGCTCCTCTCCCGCGAGCAGTCGACTGGCGACCCGCCCCAGGGCCGGCTGGTGGCCGACCACGACCAGCGTTCCCTTGCCGGCGGTCCATCCAACGGCGTCCAGAATCTCGCCGACCGCCGCGGCCGGCGCCAATGCATCGAGGGTCTTGATCTTGCGATGGGACGCCTCCGCGAGGGCTTGCGCCGTCTGCTGCGCGCGCTTCGCGGGACTGGAGAGGATCCTTGCGGTGTCGGGAAGGCGGTTGTGCAGCCACTCGGCAACACGCTTTGCCTGCTTCTCGCCCTTCGGTGTCAGCTTGCGCCCCTCATCGGGTTCGCCCGACTCGGCCTCCGCATGGCGCCACAGCACGAGGTCCATCATCCGGCTCCCACGCTCTCGGCGAGTTCGGCGAGCAGCCGTTGCTGCGCGCAGCTGCCCTGCCGGGGTTGCCGCGGCGCGCGGTACCGGCCGTCGGCGCCCAGCGTCCACGCTTCCATCGTGTCTTCCAGGTACGGCCTCAGTCCTTCGACCAGCACGCGCTTCGCGAGCTTCGGATCCAGAACGGGCCAGGCGATCTCGATCCGGCGGAACAGGTTGCGTCCCATCCAGTCGGCGCTCGACAGGTACACGAGCGCATCGCCACCGTTCTCGAAGTAGTAGATCCGGTGATGCTCGAGGAACCGGCCGACGATCGAGCGGACCTTGATGTTGTCGGAGAGGCCCTTCACCCCGGGACGCAGCGCGCACGCGCCGCGAACGACGAGGTCGATCCTGACCCCGGCCTGCGACGCCGCATACAGCGCGTCGATCGTCGCTTCGTCGGTCAGGGAGTTCATCTTCGCGATGACCCGCGCCGGCTTGCCAGCTGTCGCTGCAGCGACTTCGCCGGCGAGTGCCTTCAGCAGGTTGCGGTGGAGGGTGAACGGCGCCAGCCACAGGTGCTTCAGCCGCTCGACTTTCGTCAGGCTCGTGAGGTGCATGAACACCTTGTCCACGTCCGCGCAGATCTCCGGATGGGCGGTCAGCATCCCGAAGTCGGTGTAGAGCCTGGCCGTGGTGGAGTGGTAGTTCCCCGTCCCGAGGTGGACATACGGCACGAGAGCGGGACGGCCTTCCACCAGTTCCCGGCGCAGCACCTGTGTTGCCTTGCCGTGCGTCTTCAGGCCCATGACGCCATACACGACCTGCGCACCGACGGCCTCGAGGCGCTCGGCGAGGTTGATGTTCGCTTCCTCGTCGAAGCGGGCCTTCAGTTCGACCACCGCGGTGACTTCCTTGCCGCGCCGTGCGGCTTCCTCCAGCAGGTCGACGACGGTAGAACTGATGCCTGTCCGGTACAGCGTCATCCGGATCGCCGCGACCGCCGGATCGGTTCCCGCCTGGCGCAGGAACTCGGTCACCGGCTCGAAACTCTCGTACGGGTGATGCAGCAGCAGATCGCTCTGCTTCAACGCAGAGAAGATGTCGGCGCCGCGCGGCAGCCGGGCGGGCCATGCCGGCAGGAACGGTGGCCAGCGCAGTTCGGCCTGCGCCAGGTGATCGACGAGCTGGTTCAGCCGCACGAGGTTGACCGGGCCGTCTACTCGGAACACGGCTTCCTCCGGCAACTGGAACTGGTCCCTCAGCAGTTGCTGCAGCGGTTGAGGGCAGGTCTGCCGCACTTCGAGGCGAACCGCATTGCCGAAGTGGCGCTGCGTGAGCTCCATTCGCATCGCCTGGCGCAGGTTGCGCACCTCCTGTTCGTCGACGGTGAGATCCGAGTCGCGCGTCACGCGGAACTGCGAAAACCCGGTGACCTCGCGGCCCGGGAACAGGTCCTGCAGGTGCGCGCGTATCGCCGACGTCAGGAGCACGAAGGCTTTCTTGCCGCCGGCGAGCGCGTCCGGCACCGGAATCACGCGCGGCAGGACGCGCGGCACCTTCAGGATCGCGGTGGCGGACGGACGACCGAACGCGTCCTTGCCCTCGAGCTGCAGGATGAAGTTCAGCGACTTGTTGAGCACCTGGGGAAACGGGTGCGACGGGTCGAGCCCGATCGGCGAGAGCAGCGGACGTACCTCGCGCTGCACGTATTCGCGCACCCACTCCCGCTGCTCGGCCGAGCGCTGTGCGTGGTTGACGATCAGGACGCCGCGCTCTTCGAGCGCCGGCGCGATGACCTCGTTGAACAGCCCGTACTGCCGGCGCACGAGGCGGTGCGCGCGCGCCAGTATGCTGCGATAGATGCTCGCGGTCGGCCCGCTACGTTCCGTCCGGACCTCCTCGGTCAGGTCGGACAGCCGCACTTCGAAGAACTCGTCCAGGTTGGAGGAGACGATGCAGATGTAGCGCAGTCGCTCAGCCAGGGGGACATCCTCGCGCGTGGACATGGCGAGCACGCGCTCGTTGAACGCGAGCAGCGACAGCTCGCGGTTGAGATAGGTATCCGGATTGGCGGCCGACACGGCGAAAGGTGAACCCCTGTGGTCCGCGGTCACACTAGGTGGCGGGTATGACAGGTCCGTGACACCGCGCCCCGGACGGAGCGCGCCAAGGCCGGCATTCGAGGGTTGTTTCGGTCTGTGTGTAACCGAACGGTCACATCCGGTTCCTACACTCGCCTCGTTCAACACTTTTGCGTCACGACTCGAGAGGTGCATGCAATGAAGATGATCGGATTGAAGACCGCGTTCGCCGGCCTGCTGGTCGCCGCGACCGCCACGAGCGCGCTTGCGCAACAGGTCACGGGTGCGGGCGCGACCTTCCCGGCGCCGCTATACGCCAAGTGGGCCGATGCCTACAACAAGGCGACCGGCGTGCGCGTCAACTACCAGTCCGTGGGCTCCGGCGCCGGGCTGCGCCAGATCCGTGGCAAGACGGTCGACTTCGGCGCGTCCGACATGCCGCTGACCGACGAGGAACTGGCCAAGGATGGCCTGATCCAGTTCCCGACCGTAATCGGGGGAGTGGTGCCGGTCATCAACGTCGCCGGCATCGACACGCGCCAGTTGCGCCTGACCGGTCCGGTCCTCGGGGACATCTATCTTGGCAAGATCACCAAGTGGAACGATCCGGCGATCGTCGCGCTGAACCCGGGGCTGAAGCTGCCGGATGCGCAGATCGCCGTGGTGCGCCGCGCGGACGGGTCCGGCACGACGTTCATCTTCACCAACTACCTGTCGAAGGTGAACCCGGAGTGGAAGGCGAAGGTGGGTGACGGCACGGCGGTCAACTGGCCGACCGGCGCGGGCGGCAAGGGCAACGAGGGCGTCTCCGCCTTCGTGCAGCGACTGCCGAACTCGATCGGCTACGTCGAATACGCCTACGCCAAGCAGAACAAGCTCGCGTATGCCTTGCTGCAGAACTCGAGCGGCAACTTCGTGGCGCCGGAGGACACTTCGTTCAAGGCGGCCGCGGCCGGCGCGGACTGGAATCGGACCTTCTACCAGATCCTGACGAACCAGCCCGGCAAGGACGCGTGGCCGATCACCGGCGCGACGTTCATCATGATGCACTCGAAGCAGGACAAGCCGCAGCAGGCCACGCAGTCCCTGCGCTTCTTCGACTGGGCCTTCGCCAACGGCGACAAGATGTCGGACGAACTCGATTACGTTCCGCTGCCGCAGTCGGTCGAGGACATGATCCGCCAGCAGTGGGGCAAGATCGCGGACGGTGCCGGCAAGCCGGTCGGCTTCAAGTAAGCAACAAGCAAGGCCCGGGCCCGCAAGCCCGGGCCTGCGCGTTCCAGCCACGCTCGCGCTCCGACCCGGGGCGCGTACCTCCGGGGAGACGCCCGTTGGACGCTACACTTCCCACCTCGTCCGCCCGCCACAAGAACGCCACGATGCAGATGCCCGAGCAACCGCCTGTGCGCAAGGCGGGGACGCTGGGAGATGTCGTGTTCGCCGTCCTGACGCGCGGGGCGGCGATCCTGACGCTCCTGATGCTGTTGGGCATCATCATTTCGCTGATCGTCGGCGCCTGGCCGTCGATCAGCCACTTCGGCTTGCCGTTCCTCTGGACCTCCGAGTGGGATCCGGTGCAGGAAAAGTTCGGTGGCCTGGTGATGATCTACGGAACCGTGGCCACGTCGATCATCGCGCTGATCATCGCCGTCCCGGTCAGCTTCGGCATCGCTCTGTTCCTCACCGAGCTGTCACCGAAGTGGCTCAAGCGGCCGCTCGGCACCGCGATCGAACTGCTGGCGGCGATCCCGTCGATCGTCTACGGCATGTGGGGACTGCTGGTGTTCTCGCCGCTGCTGGCGACCTATGTCCAGCAGCCGCTGCAACGCGTCTTCGGTGACACGCCGGTGCTCGGCGCGCTCTTCTCGGGCGCGCCCGTCGGCATCGGCATCCTGTCCGCCGGGATCATCCTCGCCATCATGATCATCCCTTTCATCGCGGCCGTGATGCGCGATGTCTTCGAGGTCACGCCGGCCCTGCTCAAGGAGTCGGCGTACGGACTGGGCTCGACGACCTGGGAGGTCGTGTCGCGCGTGGTCCTTCCGTACACCAAGGCCGGCGTCATCGGCGGCATCATGCTTGGGCTCGGCCGCGCGCTGGGCGAAACGATGGCCGTCACCTTCGTCATCGGAAACTTCAACCAGCTCGACTCGCTTTCGCTGTTCGAGGCCGCGAACTCGATCACGTCGGCGCTCGCCAATGAGTTCGCCGAGGCCACGCCGGGCCTGCACGAGGCTTCGCTGATCTATCTTGGCCTGGTCCTGTTTCTGATCACCTTCATCGTTCTCGCGCTGTCGAAACTGCTGCTGATGCAGCTGCAGCGCGGGGAGGGCAAGGGCACATGAGCACGACGGCCGTCCCGCGCGACCGAGGCGATTACCGGCTGCCGCTGCATCGCCGGCGCAAGCTCGTCAACGCGATCGCGCTGGCGCTTTCGCTGGCGGCGATGGCCTTCGGCCTCGTCTGGCTGATCTGGATCCTCTGGGACACCTTGCTGCTCGGCGTCAAGGGCCTGGCCTTTGCCACCTTCACCGAGTCCACTCCGCCACCGAACGTAGAGGAAGGCGGACTGGCGAACGCCATCGTCGGCTCGCTGATCATGGTCACGGCGGCCACGGCACTTGCGACCCCGGTGGGGATCCTGGCCGGCATCTATCTGGCCGAGTACGGCCGCCGCGGGTGGCTGGGCCAGTTGACGCGCTTCATCAACGACATCCTCCTTTCGGCGCCGTCGATCGTGATCGGCCTGTTCGTGTACGCGATCGTCGTCGCGCAGACCCGCACCTTCTCGGGCTACGCGGGTGTGCTGGCGCTGGCGCTCATCGTCGTGCCGGTCGTCGTGCGAACGACCGAGAACATGCTTGCGCTGATCCCTGACACGTTGCGTGAGGCCGCGGTGGCGCTGGGCGCGCCCAAGTGGGTGATGATCATGCGCGTCACGTTGAAGGCCGCGCGTGCGGGCGTCGTCACCGGCGTGCTGCTGGCGCTGGCGCGGATCGCCGGCGAGACGGCGCCGCTGCTCTTCACGGCGCTGTCCAACCAGTTCTTCAGCCTGGATCTCGGGCAGCCGATGGCCAACTTGCCGGTCACCATCTTCAAGTTCGCCATGAGCCCGTTCACCAACTGGCAGGAGCTGGCGTGGGCGGGCGTCTTCCTGATCACACTCGGCGTGCTCGCGTTGAACATCCTCGCGCGCGTGCTGTTCCGGCAAAAGCACTGACGGGATTCCCGATGGAAAAGCCTTCCCAGACGACGAGCCTCGCCAACGAGCGCATCAAGATGGATGTGCAGAACCTGAACTTCTACTACGGGAAGTTCCAGGCACTGAAGGGCATCACGCTGCGCATCCCGGAGAAGAAGGTCACGGCCTTCATCGGGCCGTCCGGGTGCGGAAAGTCCACGCTGTTGCGTGTGTTCAACCGGATGTTCGAGCTCTACCCCGACCAGCGCGCCGAAGGCGAGGTCAAGGTGGACGGCGAGAACATCCTGACCAGCAAGGAGGACGTCGCGCTGGTCCGCGCCAAGATCGGCATGATCTTCCAGAAGCCGACGCCGTTCCCGATGTCGATCTACGACAACATCGCGTTCGGCGTGCGCCTGTTCGAGAGCCTCTCGCGCTCCGCCATGGACGACCGCGTGGAGTGGGCGCTGAAGAAGGCGGCGCTCTGGAACGAGGTCAAGGACAAGCTGACGCAGACCGGCACGAGCCTGTCCGGCGGCCAGCAGCAGCGGCTGTGCATCGCGCGCGGCATAGCGGTGAAGCCCGAGATCATCCTGTTCGACGAGCCGTGCTCGGCGCTCGACCCGATCTCGACGGCGAAGATCGAGGAACTGATCGACGAACTGAAGCACGACTACACGGTGGCGATCGTCACCCACAACATGCAGCAGGCCGCCCGCGTGTCCGACTACACGGCGTACATGTACCTGGGTGAGATGATCGAGTTCGGCGACACCGACCAGATCTTCGTCAAGCCGGCGCGCAAGGAAACAGAGGACTACATCACCGGCCGTTTCGGCTGAGCGGGGAAGACAAGATGGTGAGCGGCGACCATTCGATGCGGAAGTACGACGAGGAACTCGAGGCGATTCGCTCTCGCGTGCTGCACATGGGCGGTCTGGTCGAGTCCCAGGTCAGGACCGCGCTGGCAGCGTTCGACAAGGGCGACCTTGACCTCGCGCAGCAGGCGATCGACGCCGACCGCCGGGTGAACGACCTCGAGATTGAACTCGACCAGATGGTGATCCACGTGATCGCGCGCAGGCAGCCGACCGCTGGCGACTTGCGGATGATCATCGGAACCGCCAAGGCGATCATGGACATCGAGCGCATCGGGGACGAAGCCACCAAGATCGCACGTGCCGTCAAGTGGTTGCACGAGAAGGGCGCCGGCACCCGCATGCACCGGGTGCCCGACGTGCAGCACTCGGGGGAGATCGCCGTGTCGATGCTCCGGCGGACGCTGGACGCATTTGCGAGGATGGACACGGCCGCTGCCGCCGCCATCATCAAGGACGACCAGGGTGTCGACGACCGCTTCCGCGCGATCCTGCGGCAGCTGATCACGTTCATGATGGAGGATCCGCGCACGATCTCCACCTCGCTCGACATCGTCTGGGCGGCCAAGGCGATCGAGCGCATCGGCGACCATGCGAAGAACATCGCCGAGTTCATCATCTTCATATCGCAGGGCGTCGACATGCGCCACATGACGCCGGACGAGGTCGAACGCGCTCTGGCGCGGGGCTAGATGTCGGCGACGATTCTCGTGGTCGAGGACGAGCCGGCCATCCAGGAACTGGTCGCCTACGCCTGCCAGACCAACGGCTTCAAGGTGCGGCGCACCGACAGCGTGCGGGCGGCGCGGGAGGCCGTGTCGGGAGAACTGCCGGACCTCGTGCTGCTCGACTGGATGCTGCCGGATCGTCCCGGGATCGAACTGCTGCGCGAGTTCCGCGGCCAGGAGCGGACCAGGACGCTGCCGGTCATCATGCTGACGGCGAAGGGCAGCGAATCCGACAAGGTGGCGGGCCTCGACGCCGGTGCCGACGACTACGTGGTGAAGCCTTTTTCCCCGCGCGAGCTCGTCTCGCGGATCCGCGCCGTGTTCCGGCGGCGGGCGCCCGAGCTTTCGGGCGAGGTGATGGAGTACGGACCGCTGGCACTCGATTCGGCGCGCCGGGAACTGCTCGCCCACGGCAAGCCAGTGAAGATCGGCCTGACGGAGTTCAAGCTCCTCACCTTTTTCATGGCGCACCCCGAGCGCGTCTTCTCGCGCTCGCAACTCCTTGATGGCGTGTGGGGCGACCACGTGTTCATCGAGGAGCGCACCATCGACGTACACATGCTGCGCCTGCGCAAGGCGCTTGCCCCGCATGACCTGCAGTTCATGGTCCAGACGGTGCGCGGCCTCGGGTATCGGCTGTCCCAGCGGGCCGAGACGTGAACCGCGGTCCATGAGCGGACGTGACCGCCTCCGGGTACTGACGCCCGCGTTCCTGCGGGTCGTCGTGCTCGTCGCGCTCGCGATCACGGTGGGGTGGCTCTTCGGCCGAACGGCCGGCCTGTGGGTCGCCGTGATCGGCCTCGGCTTGCTGCTCGTGATGCACCTGTTCTACGCCAGCCTGCTGGCCGGCTGGCTCGAGGCGCCGCGGCTCGAGGACATTCCGAATGGAATGGGCATCTGGACGCAGGTGTTCGCGCGCCTGTACCGCGCCCGCCGCACGACGGAACAGAACGAGCGACGGCTCCAGGACAACGAGGAGCGCTTCCGGCGCACGATCAGCGCGCTGCCGGAGGGAATCGTCCTCGTCGACCTGTCGCTGCAGATCGAATGGTGCAACCCGGTGGCCGAAGAACATCTCGGGGTCTCGCTGACCGGGGACCACGGCATGCGCGTCACGAACCTGGTGCGCGACCCTGCGTTCGTCAGCTACATGACTTCCGGCCAGTACGAACTTCCGCTCGAGTTCAGGCCGATGGCCCGGCCGAACACGGCGCTCGAAGTCCGGGTCATCGAGGTTGAGCGCACCCGGCTGATGGTGATCTCGCGCGACATCACGCAGCGCGAGCAGGTCGACGCCATGCGGCGCGACTTCATCGCGAACGTCTCGCACGAACTGCGCACGCCGCTCACCGTGGTCAACGGCTTCATGGAAATGCTGCTCGACGCGCAGCAAGAGGACGAGGCGACGAGGCAGCACCACCTCAAGCTGATGCAGGAGCAGGCGCAGCGCATGTCGCGCCTGGTCGAGGACCTGCTGACGCTGTCCCGACTGGAGTCGAGCGAGAGCTCCCTCGTCGAGGAGACCGTCGACGTGCACCTGCTGATGAGCGAAGTCGCCGACGAGGCGCGGGTGCTTTCCGGCGGGCGCCACCGGGTCGAGGTCAGGCCAGCGAGGGCGCTTCTGCGCGCAAACCGCGAAGAACTGCGCAGCGCGTTCGGCAATCTGGTGTCGAACGCGATTCGCTACACGCCAGAGGGCGGGCGCATCGTGCTTGCATGGTCGATGCGCGATGACGGCGAAGGGCGCTTCGAGGTGCAGGACACCGGCATCGGTGTCGCGTCGGAGCACATATCGCGCCTGACGGAGCGTTTCTACCGTGTCGACAAGAGCCGCTCCCGGGAGACTGGCGGCACGGGCCTTGGGCTCGCGATCGTCAAGCACGTGCTCCTGCGTCACGACGCCCGGCTGGACATCGAGTCCGAAGTCGGCAAGGGCAGCACCTTCTCCGCCGTGTTCCCGGCGTCGCGCATCGTCAGTCCGAAGCAGGAGACGGCGAAGGCGGCTTAGCCCAGGCCTCCGGCCGCTCAGCCCGCCGGCACGCGCAGCAACGGCTGTCTCATCCGCACCGTGGCGCCCGGCAGAACTGCGCCGGCGATGTCCGGATGTTGGCCGCGACCGGCGACCGGACAGTGGCGCACAATCGCTGCCCGGTTGCCGCGCCATGACTCTCTTCAATTCGCAGTCGCTGAAACCCGGTGTCCCGCGCCGCGAGGTGTTCGCGTGGGCGATGTACGACTTCGCGAACTCCGGTTACACGACCGTGGTGCTCACGGCCGTGTTCAACGCGTACTTCGTCGCCGTCGTGGCTGGCAACGCACCGTGGGCGACCCTCGCGTGGACGGTCGTGCTGTCGGCGTCGTATGCCATCGGCCTACTGCTGATGCCGCTGCTTGGCGCCTATGCCGACGTGCGCGCGCGCAAGAAGTTCCTGCTCGCCGTCGTGACGGCCGGCTGCGTCGTCAGCACCGCCGCGCTGGCGTTGGTCGGGCCGGGCGACCTGTGGCTGGCGGCGGCCCTGCTCGTCGTATCCAACTTCTGCTACGCCGCCGGCGTCGCCCTCAACAGCGCCTTCCTCCCCGAACTGTCGCGCCCCGAGGCGCTCGGCAAGGTGTCGGGCTGGGGATGGAGCATCGGCTACGTGGGAGGCCTGGTGGCGCTCGGCTTGAGCCTGGCGTACGTGGTCGCATCCCAGGCACGCGGCGCGCCCGTGACCCACTACGTGCCGGTGACGATGCTGATCACCGCGGCGCTGTTCGCGGCGGCGTCGCTGGTCACCTTTGCCCTGCTGAAGGAACGCGCGCAGCCGCTCGCCGGCGCAAGCGTCGGCGGCCGCGTCCGCGCGGCGACCGGGCGGCTGTGGCACACGCTGCGCCACATCCGCGACTTCCGCGACTTCGGCTGGCTGATGCTGTGCGGGCTGCTTTACCAGGCGGGCCTCAACGTGGTGATCGCGCTCGCCGCGATCTACGCTCAACAGGTGATGAAGTTCGAGACGGCGCAGACGATGGCGCTCGTGCTGGTGGTCAACGTCACCGCCGCGCTCGGCGCGTTTGCGTTCGGGTATGTGCAGGATGCTCTGGGCCATCGCAAGGCGCTCGCCCTGACGATCGCAGGCTGGATCGTGATGATCGCGATTGCGTCGACGACGACGCATTCGACCGGCTTCTGGATCGCGGCCAACATCGCCGGCCTGTGCATGGGCTCCAGCCAGTCCGCCGGCCGCGCGCTCGTCGGCGTGTTCGCCCCGTCGCACCGGCTGGCGGAGTTCTATGGACTGTGGAACGCCGCTGTCTGGCTGTCGGCCATCCTCGGTCCGGTGACCTACGGTCTCGTCACGTGGGTCACGGACAACGACCACCGGCTGGCGATGATGATCACGGGCTTGTACTTCGTCGCCGGGTTGCTGGTGCTCGCGCTCGTCGACGTGGAGCGCGGTCGCCGGGCGGCGCTTCGAAGTGCGGACTGAGCACGGCCGGGGAGGGCCCGGTGCTATCATTCGCCGCCCACGGGGTGTAGCGCAGTCTGGTAGCGCGCCTGCTTTGGGAGCAGGATGTCGGGAGTTCGAATCTCTCCACCCCGACCAGCGCCGCACCAGGGGGCGCGCCCGCAGTGCTTTCGACTTCTGCCCGTAGCTCAGCTGGATAGAGCACCAGCCTTCTAAGCTGGGGGTCACAGGTTCGAGTCCTGTCGGGCAGGCCAGTTCTAGCGATGAGCGCAGGGCCGCCCCCAAGCTCGTCGCGTGCCCCCACGGGGGGTGGCCGCCAAGCGGCCGGGGGCGCAAGTTTCAGAGTGGTGGCTGTAGCTCAGTTGGTAGAGTCCCGGATTGTGATTCCGGTTGTCGTGGGTTCGAGTCCCATCAGCCACCCCAACTTCTTCCGCCTCGTAGCCGCCGTCCTCGGCGTCATCCTGGCCGGCTGCGCCACCCAGGAACCGCCCGCGCCCGCGCGCCAGGACCAGTTGCCCGGCCAGGTTGCGCAGTTGCTGCCGCCGAACCTGGCGGACCGGACGGGTTGGGCCGCGGACATCTACGCCGCGTTCGCGACACAGGGCATCGCGCCGTCGCTCGCGAACGTGTGCGCGGTGCTGGCCGTGACCGAGCAGGAGTCGAGCTTCCGCGCCGATCCTTCCATTCCCGGGCTGCCGGAGATCGCCTGGCGCGAGATCGACGGCCGCGCCGAGCGCATCGGCGTGCCGAAGTTCGTCGTGCGCGCGGCCCTGCAACTCTCGTCATCCGATGGCCGCACCTACAGCGATCGCATCGGCGCCGTGAAGACCGAACGCGAGCTGAGTGAACTCTACGAGGACTTCATCGCCGGCGTTCCGCTCGGCTCGCGGCTGTTCGCGAAGCACAACCCGGTGCGCACCGGCGGACCGATGCAGGTCAGCATCGCCTTCGCCGAGGAGCATGTGACGGCGCACACCTATCCGTTTCCGGTGACCGGGTCGATCCGCCGCGAAGTGTTCACGCGGCGCGGCGGCATGTACTTCGGCATCGCGCACCTGCTGGGCTACGAGGCGCCTTACCCGGAGCCGCTGTACCGCTTCGCCGACTTCAACGCCGGCCAGTACGCGAGCCGCAACGCCGCGTTCCAGGCCGCGGTGAGTCGGCTGTCGGGCATTGCCCTGGTGCTCGACGGCGACCTGCTGCCGCCGGGAGCGAGTGCGGGGACGACCGGCGAAACCGAGCGCGCCGTGCAGGCACTCGCGCCGCGGCTGGGCCTCGGCGCTGCGGCCATCAGGCGCGATCTGGAGCAGGGCGACCAGCCGGAACTCGAGGGCACGCGCCTATACGTGCGCGTGTTCGAGCTGGCCGACCGCAGCGAGGGCCGCCCGGTGCCGCGCGCGGTGGTCCCGGACATCGCGCTCAAGAGCCCGAAGATCACGCGCAAGCTGACCACCGAGTGGTTCGCGCGCCGCGTGGACGAACGCTTTCGGCGCTGCCTGGCGAAGTCGGCGGCTCTCTCCGGCGGATAGCGTCGTTGCCGCCGGCTGGCGGCAACGGCCCGTGTCCCCGTCAGCTACCCTTCGCCACTTCGTGGTTCGCCAGCATCTCGAGCGCGCGGACCATCGCCGAGTGGTCCCAGCCCTTGCCGCCGTGGGCCGCGCACGCGTTGAACAGTTCCTGCGCGGTCGCCGTGTTGGGCAGCGACATGCCAACGGCGCGCGCGCTCGACAGCGCGAGGTTCAGGTCCTTCTGGTGCAGTTCGATGCGGAAGCCGGGATCGAAGGTCCGCTTCACCATCCGCTCGCCATGCACCTCGAGCACGCGCGACGAGGCGAAGCCGCCCATCAGCGCCTGCCGCACCTTGGCCGGGTCGGCGCCCATCTTCGATGCGAACAGCAGCGCCTCGCCGACGGCCTCGATGTTCAGCGCGACGATGATCTGGTTGGCCACCTTGCAGGTCTGGCCGTCGCCGTTACCGCCGACGAGCGTGATGTTCTTGCCCATCTTCTCGAAGAGCGGCTTCACCTTCTCGAAGGTCTCGGCCGGGCCGCCGACCATGATCGTGAGGCTCGCCGCCTTCGCGCCGACTTCGCCGCCCGACACCGGCGCGTCGAGGTAGGTGCAGCCGAGCTCGTTGATGCGGCGGGCGAACGCCTTCGTCTCCACCGGCGAGATCGAACTCATGTCGACGACGATCTTGCCCGGCGACAGTCCTTCAGCGACCCCGTTCGGGTCGAACAGCGCGGCCGCGACGTGGGGGGTGTCGGGCACCATCGTGATCACGATGTCCGAGTTCTCGGCCACCTCCCGGCCGCAGCCGCAGACGCGCGCGCCCTGATCGACCAGCGCCGCCGGCACGGGCCGGATGTCGAAGGCGTGGAGCTCGTGCCCGGCCGCCAGCAGGTGACCCGCCATCGGCGTTCCCATGATTCCCAGTCCCACGAAACCGACTTTGCTCATTGCTCTCGCTCCATTGAGTCGATGAACGCCGGACGGGGGTTCCGCCGGGCGGGTGGCGTCAATCCTTGAAGACTACTTCCGCTTGGCCTTCAGCGCCGGCAGCAGCACGACGACGAGCGCGACCGCGGAGTCGGCGAGCAGGGTAGCGCCGATCGGACGCGTGCTGAAGACCGTCGCGTCACCGCTGTGATCGGCAGCGCCCGGCGCCGGATCGACTCTGCCGGCGTGGGTCGGCGGACTTCTTGCTGTCGAACAGGCGGCATCGAACGACGCGGCGCCGACGTCAGGGTTCGTCGTTCGCCTTTGAGGACGGGCAATACGGGGTGTCGGCGGGGAGCCATTTTGAAAGTGTGGGAAGGCAAGTTTGTTCTTCCGCGAGTGCCAGGCGCGGCGGCGGCAGTTGGCGCTCTCATCCGCGCCGGCGGCCTTGGCGGACGTTCAGAAAGGCGGTTCCGTGAACGAGTCGCGTATCCATGGAATGCAGGCGGCCCTCACGCCGAGCGAGCGAGCGCCCGCGGTCTCGCCGGACGTGGCGTTCCTGCGCCGTGGACGCTGGTTCGGTTCACTGCCCGGCGCGCTTCAGTCGGTCATCGTCGAGCGAGCGATCACGCGGTGCTACGGCAAGGACGCCTTCATCGTCCACGAGGGCGCGCCTGCGCGTGGCCTGTTCGCGCTGATCGAGGGCCGGGTGCACGTCGTGCGCGCGATTGCCGAGTCCGGGCAGGCGCTGATCCACGTCGGCGAGCCCGGGATGTGGTTCGGCGAGCACGGATTGCTCTCGGGTCAGCCGGCGCTCGCGAGCATCGTCGCCGCGGCGAACGCCAGGACGTTGCTGCTTCCGGTCGCCGACTTCCAGCGCATCGTCACCGACGAACCGCGTTACTACCCGCTGTTCGCCGCGCTGCTGTTCGAGCGTTACGCGACCGTGTTTCGCTATGCAAGCGAAGCACGCGCGGTGCCGGCGGAGGACTGGTTGTGGACCCGGTTGCAGGACCTCGCGGCGACCCGTCGCCTTGACGCGCAGATCCAGGGGCCGGTCGACATCAACGTGTCGCAGGCGGAGCTCGCGACGATGGTCGGCGTGTCGCGCCAGACGCTGTGCATGCTGCTAGGGCGCCTGCAGGAGCGCGGGCAGATCGACGTCGCGTACAAGCGGATCCGCGTGCTGTAGCGGCCGCGACCGCGGCCGGCGCGGCTCAGCCCTTCTTCGATGTCTTGTGGGCTTCCTTGTGGGCCTTTTCGATCTCTTCGAACAGGGATGCGCGCGCGGCTTCGGACTGTTCGACCGTCGACGCCTTGGCGGGCGAGAACACCGGGGACGTCGCGGGGCCCGTGTCGAAGTCGTCGAGCGAGAAGTCGAGCGATTGCAGCGCGGTCGGCTTCTCCGACGGCCCGACGGTGGTGCCCGCCACGATGTCCGACGGAAACATCGTCGTTCCCGCCGCGGCGGTCGTGGGCATGATCGTGCCGTGACCGGTGCTTTCCTGGACGTCGATCTTCGTGATGTCGAGGTCGGTGACGGTGTCGGTCGTCGTGATCCGGTAGCTCGGCGCCGGGGCTGCCGCTGGCTTCTGCCCCGCAGCTTCCTCCCGCACCTCGGGCAGTGCAGCGGGCGGCGGCGCGAAGGACGCTGCGTTGGCGTCGCTGCCTTCGGGTTCGAGGTTGTCGCGCCACGACGGCTTCTTCGTGCCACGCCGGCCCAGCAAACCGAGGCCGACACCGGCCAGCACGATGCCGAGTCCGGCCGCCGCAAACCAGCCGGTGCGCGACTCGGCTTCCCTGATCAGTTCCTGGTTGCGCGCGGAGATCTTGTCCATGTCGTCGCGCATGCGCGCGACTTCCTTCGTGAGCGCCTCGACCTGGCGCGTCAGCGCCTCTTCGCGCGCGTCTCGCGCCGCGTCCTTGGCCGCCTGTTCGGCCGCCTGCTCGGCCGTCGGCCGGCTGGCGACCGGTTCTGCATCGGCGAGCACGAGGCGATCCGTCGTCGACGCCGGCTTGGCGGCCGCTTGCGGACGCACCGGAGGGGGCGGGGCCGACGCGGGCTTGGTCGGCGTGGCGACTTGCGTGCGCGCGACAGGCTTCGGACGCGGCTTGGGTGCGGCTTTGCGCGGTTCTGCCGCGGCCGCGACTGCGGGCGCGGCCGCCGGTGCGGCCGACGAGGATGCGGGAGAGGCCTGTACGGGCGCAGTGCTTCCGGGGGCGCTGCCACCCCAGCGCGGCTCGGCGCCCGGGACGACGCGCGCCGTGGGAGGCACCAACGTGCCCTGCGTTCCAGCTGTCTGCACGGAAGGCAGGTCGGGCGGATCGATCAGCAGGACGAACTCGCGGCGCAGGCGATTGCCGCAACCCATTTCAAGAACGAAGCGGATGGCCGGCTCCGCGATCGCGGCCGGCGTGGTCACCACGACGGCGGGGGGCCTGGACGTGCGGTCGATCCCGACAAGTGCGTTGGTGAGCGCGGGCGCGTCCTGCAGTACGGAGTCGGGAATCAGCCGGACGCACTCGGGCGTGACATCGGCTGCGCCTTCCCCGACCAGCGGAACTCGGGCGTACAGGCGCTCTCCGAGCTGGCTCGCGACCTGGACTTCGCCGAAACCGGCCGCGTGCACACCGGGAGCCGCCATCGCGAGGAGGACGGCCAGCACGACGCCACTGACGGCGAAGACCGAACGGGCACCCTGCCGCGAGCGACGGGAAGATTCAGGCGTTGACATTTTTTTCGTGGCCATTGAGCAAGGACGCCGTTAGTCCGTCCTGGGTAGTCCAACGCATGCAGTTTGAACGAAGAACCCGGCCAGTTGAAGGTGTCGAGGCAGGGGAAAACAGGTCGAAACACCGGCTTGTTCTGTCTCTATCCGGCACCTCCAGCCGCGAGTCGGGTCGTCGCTACGGGGTCACGACACGCGTGATGGCGACGAAGTCCGGCACCGCAACACGCCCCTCACGGCGCGCGCGTCACGGTCGCGCGCGCCACCGCAACGCGACGGCCGCACGTCCCGGCGCGCCATCGATCGCCAGCTCCGCATCGTTCAGGTTGGCCACGACGGAGCTGATCCGCAGCTCGAGCAGCGCCGCGTCGGACCAGTCGCTGTCGGCCGCCGGGCCCTCGATCCGCAGCGCAACCGAGCCGGCGTCGAAGTGCGACGACACGTCGAGCACCGCGCCTTCACGCGCGCGGCTCGCAACGGCAACCAGCAGCCGCTGCACGAGCCGCTGCAGGCGCCGCTCGTCGCCTGCGATTCCGACGAGATCGCCGTGCGGCTGCACGGCGAAGGACGCGCCGCGCAGCTTCGCTGCAGGTGCGGCGCGCTCCACGGCGTGCGCCACCAGGTCCTCGAGCCGCAGTCCGACGGGATCCAGCTTCAGCACGCCGAGCACGGCGCGGCCGTCGTCGACGAACTCGTCGAGCATCACGACCTGCGCGCGCGTGCTGCGCGCGAGGACGTCCATCACGTGGCCGTTGCGCGAGCTGTCGACCATGCCCTGCTGCAGCAGGTGCGTCCAGCTCATGACGGTGTTGAGCGGCGTGCGCAGGTCGTGGTTGAAGCGGCTGAGCAGAGCGACCAGCAGCTCGCTCCGGAGCGCGCACCCTTCGCGGGCGAGCCAGGCGGAGCCCGCACGATCATCCGGAACGTCGAAGTCGAGGGCAGGCATGGCTCCGGGATGCCGGGAAGAAGGGCGTCAGCGTAGCGCGGCCGGGCGCGGCAGTGCACGAGCGCGGTAGCATCGCCTTACGGAGAAGCGACATGAGCAAGGCATTCGTCAAGGAGAGCGAAGGCGACGACGAGGAACTCGAAACGCCCGAGCTTCCAGGCGGCGCGCGCAACTACATCACTCCCGCGGGCCACAAGCGGCTGAAGGACGAACTGCTGCACCTGATCGACGTGGAGCGCCCGGAGGTCGTGCGCACCGTGTCGTGGGCGGCCTCCAATGGCGACCGTTCCGAGAACGGCGACTACATCTACGGGAAGAAGCGGTTGCGCGAGATCGACCGGCGCATCCGCTTCCTGACCAGGCGCCTCGACAACGCCGAAGTCGTCGATCCGGCGGCGCGCGAGGCGACCGACCAGGTCTTCTTCGGCGCGACCGTGCTCTACGCGACCGGAGCAGGGCGCGAGAACCGCATCCGCATCGTCGGCATCGACGAGGTCGATCCGGCGCGCGGGCAGGTGAGCTGGATCTCGCCGATCGCGCGCGCGCTGATCAAGGCGCGCGAGGGCGACAGCGTCCTGCTGCGGACGCCGGTCGGCGTCGAGACGCTGGAAATCCTCGAAGTGCGCTACGAAGCGTCCTGATGGCCCCGCGCGCCGCCACGCGGCCGCGCGATCTGGACGACGTGCTTCACGCGCCGCAGAGAGCGGATCACGCGGGCCAGGTGGGTGCGATCGCGCACCTGGATCTTGAAGTGGATCAGCGCGACCTGCGCTTCCTCGTCCTCGACGTGAACGTTGAGGATGTTGGAGTCGCCTTCGGCGATCGCCACCGCGATACGGCCCAGCACGCCGCGCTCGTTCAGCACGCCGACGTCGAGGCCGACCGTGAAATTCGCGGCCGAGTCGTTGGCCCACTGCAGCTCGATCCAGCGCTCGGGGTCGGCACGGCGCGCGCGCTGCGCGTGCAGGCACTCCGCCTGATGCACGGCCAGTCCCTGGCCCTTGCGGATGTGTCCGACGATGGCGTCGCCCGGGATCGGATGGCAGCAGTTCGCGAGCTGCACCGCCATGCCTTCCGTGCCGCGGATCAGCACCGGGCCATGCGGCGTGGGCGTGGCGGCGCGCGAGGACGCGGAAGACTCCTCGTCCGGGTTCTCCGGCACGGCGCCGAGCGCGAGTTGCCGCGCGACGACGG
>Ga0209079_10000068_pt1 | contig 48513 bp, 53 predicted proteins | sample PPLLaktember2015_2_FD_187259 | JGI IMG/M metagenome (GOLD analysis project Ga0209079, IMG submission 187259) | Freshwater sediment microbial communities from Prairie Pothole Lake near Jamestown, North Dakota, USA - PPLs Lake P7 Core (6) Depth... | ecosystem: Environmental > Aquatic > Freshwater... | reverse complement strand
CACTCGCTGGACCAGCGCATGTGCCGCTGGCTGCTGTTGAGCCTGGATCGCCTGCAGGGCAACGACGTCGGCATGACCCAGGAGCTGATCGCCAACATGCTGGGCGTGCGCCGCGAAGGCGTGACGGGGGCCGCGCAGCAGTTGCAGAAACTCGGACTGATTCACTGTTCGCGCGGTCACATCGCCGTCCTCGACCGTCGCGGCCTGGAACAGCGCGCCTGCGAGTGCTACGCCGTGGTCCGGAAGGAGTACGAGCGGTTGCTGCCCCACTACGCGGATCCGAAGGAACGCGGCGGTGCGATGGCTCAGCCGCGGACCGCACAGCCTGTACCCAGCGATGTGTTTGATAGCGAACGGACCGCGGTCGCGCAGCCGTCTACCGTTCTTCAGGCCGAGTTCGGATAGCGCGTCCGCTCATCGCGGCTGATCGTTCACATCTAGTGAGCGCGGCGGCGGCCATCCAATCAATCTGCCAGGGGAGAGACCTCTACTATGGCCAAGTGCGATGCGTGCGGAAACGACTACGACAAGTCGTTCGAGGTAATCAAGGGCGGAACGAGGTACACGTTCGATTGTTTTGAATGCGCGATACATCTGCTGGCGCCGGTGTGCGCACACTGCGGCGTGCGCGTCATCGGTCACGGTCTTGAGAAGGACGCGCGGGTGTATTGCTGCGATCACTGCGCCGAGAAGAGCGGCGTTACCGAACTGCGCGACCGCGCGTAATCGGCATCTGCGCGGGCGGCAGATTGTGGCCGACACAAGACCTCAGCGCAGATCATTCCAGCGCGATGGAACGCAGTGCCAGCGCAAACACTCCGGCCTGACCATCGCCAATCACGAGGCCTAGCTGGCGCACGCTCTCCGGTCGTACTGCGGACCCACCGTCGATGGGGCGACCGCGCCAGGTCGGCTTGAATGACGCCAGCGGCAAGCGCAGCACGGTCCATTCCCCCGAGACCGGCTCGAACGTTGCCTGGTAGGTCACACCGTCGAAAAGGTCGTCGGTGCGCAGGCTAAGCTTGTAGCGCTTGCCGTCGCCAAGCACCTCGATGCGACAGGTCACCGCCTGCGCGTCACCCAACGGAAGCGAGCGTGAACGAACAGACGCGAAACCGCCGCCGTCTGCCAGCGACACCTCGCCCTCGAAAATCGCATGGCCCGCAGGGTCATGGCGCAGGCGGCTAGAGGAGCGGCCACCCATCACGCGGTCGTCGATCGCCGAGAAATCGGCCACCGATGCGGCAGTGTCGAAGCGGAACAACTCGCGGGGCATGACCGCATTGTCCACGGAAGGATATGGTGGTGTCCCGTGAGGCGGTGGGTGCCGCCGCGGCGCACCTGCGAGGTGTGCAAATTCGAACGGAGTTGAGCCGATTCCCTCGCAAGACAATCCGACTGCCCGTAAAGGACCTGTCCGCTTTCGGGTCAACCTCGCGAGCCGAGCAAAGGTCCGAAACTGGCCGCGTGACGACTATCAGACAAGGCCCCGGTCTCAGCACCCATGGGACTTCAAATCACTCACCTCGCTCGCGCCGGTGCCAGGCGTGCACCAAGCTGGGCTTGCGCCATCAATTCGCCGAACCAGACGCGGTAACCCGCATCGCTTGGATGGAGGCCGTCAATGGCATTCAGGCCCGGGTCCTTGACGAACGGATCATCGCGGCGTTCCTTAAAGAGATTGACGTAAGCGGCTCCCGTCCTCGCGGCGGAGTCCTGAACATACCTGTGCAGCTCACGCGACCGCTGCGTCATCAGCCACGACACCGGCGCGAAGAAGAATGGCGCATTGCCCACATTGCCGGCCGGCATAAGCACCACGACGTCGGCCCGCTTGCGCGCCAGCTCGGCAACGCGCTCGATGTCCCCCTGCGACGACGACAGATCGCCCAAGCGGATCACGTCGTTCCCGCCCGCCTGAACCAGTACGATGTCGAACCGTTCTTCTCCGCCCAACTGTCGGACCACATCGGCAAACTTCGCGCCGTCGCGCGCGCGGTTCTCGATCAGCAGGCGCGGGTACTGTTGCGCGATGAGTCCGGCAAGACTCGACTTCCCGCTTGTTGCGCCGGTGCCCACCGCCGTGCTGTCTCCAACAATCAGAAGACTCAGTTTCGCGTCATTCGGCGTGTGTTGAAGCGGCTCGCTGCGTTTGGCCAGTTCGACGGACTGACCGATGCGCCACGCGGCGCAGCCTGAAATGAAAAGAAGAGCCCCGCCGGCCATAACCAGCAGTACATGGGGGAAACGCATTCCTTGCAGATGCATTCAGGTACTCCCGCCTTGGAATGCTGGCCCAAAGCGAACCGGAATCGGGATCGTTGATCTTGCTCGTAGTTCCCACGTCAGCTTAGCGGCGATCTTCGCTGATCTCCGGCAGGGCAGCAATTGGCCGCGTAGCGACCTTCACTCGACGGACGCTTCGCGACCCGAAGTCGACTGCACCGATTCCGAAAGCGGTCGATCTCTCGTCCGACAGAGGCTGCAGCGCGGCCTTAGTCAGTCGCCAGCCGGGTGTCGTTGCGGAACCTGCGGACCTTGCGGACAAGGAAGAGCGCGTAGGGAGTTCGGCAGCACAACATCAGGCTCATGGGGCCGCCACCGCTGCCGGCCTTGCCGTGGAACACTCTGTTCCCCGACAATTTGTGGGTGGGAGGCTTCTGGGCGACTTCGAGCCGGTACCGAGTTGCGGCCTGGACCAGGTCACCAACCCTTGAAATGATCGCGGCGGGTCAGTTCTGAGCAATCGTCAACAGTTTGCTGTCAGCCCGACGGCTACCGCCAAAATCTTGGCCTAGAGAAAAGGAACCTCAACATGCGTGCGCTAAACCTTGGTGATGACGTCTCTTCAATGACTTTCCGCACCACCGTCAAATCCAGGTGGCGCCTGTTGCTCGCCTTGACGCTTGCCCTGTGCACGCAGATGGCTGCTGCAGAAACTACGGCAACCATCACGAGGTCCGTCAACGTCCGTTCCGCTCCCAGCACGTCGCTGCCGACTGTGACGTGGCTCTTGCCCGGGACCCGGGTGACGGTGGTCGGATGTACGCCGAACTGGCACTGGTGCGATGTAGTCTCGGGTCGCAACAGGGGCTGGGTCTACACGCGCTACCTGTCGGTGCCATTCGAAGGAAGTGCCGTCACGATCTTGCACGGTGGTCCCAATCTCGGCCTGCCAGCGGTCGACTTCTCGCTGGGCCCGTATTGGGATGAGCACTATCAGAGTCAGGTCTGGTTTGCCCAGAAGGCCTCCTGGCAGGCTCGGTGGGATAGGCGACGCGCCCCGCCCAAGTGGCGCGAGCCCTCCAGCAGCGCCAGGCTGTAGACGGGCGGAGGCTTGGCGGCCTTGCTGGTGAACACAATGTTGCGACCCATGTGGGGTCCCTTGGAGTCCGCTGTGCAGCGATGGCAGCAGGCACTCGACGACTGCTATTCGGCGATTCTTACCGAGTTGTCGCAGGACCGCTACTGGCCGCACAGGGACCCTACGCTAATCGGCGCTTCGCGACCCGAAGCGGTCGCCCGTGTTTTGCGCAAAGCGGTCGCTCGGCCGACGCCAGCGGTTCGGCGCGACCGGTGCGTAGCGCCACCAGACGCCGCCAACCCAAACCGCGGAGCTGCCAATCAAGCTTCTCTCAATGCCAACTCGGGCAGTGCGGTAGTTGACGATTAGCGAGCCATCCTGCCCCTTGGACAGGAACACCAAGCTGAGGTCGGCCGGAGAGATCGGGTACGACACCGTGAAGATCGGTTTGCGGGACCCATCAAATCCCAGCGCTGGACCCGATTCCAACTCCACGCACTGAAACATAGCGATTCCAGCCATCTCGCGCCGCGTGCCTGGCCCACTCCCAGCTCAGGATGGACACACCGCGGCTGGCGATCCAATCGCGCGACATCTCGGCCTCGACATCGTCGAAGTCGTGTCCGGAATACCGGCCACGTGCATCCACTCCGAAGCCGTAGGCGGGGCCGTGGTCGTCGTTGTACTGGCTGATCAAGCTGAAGTTCCTGATGTGCTCTCCAAAATTTCTCCTTGATGTCCGGCGTTTGATGCGCAGGACTTGAGGAAGCATGTTCGCGCCGGCACGCAGACTGGTCTGTGCGATTGCGTACGCAATTGAAGTGGTATTCCCCGCATCTTCGAGCCCGACGCTGACCTCCGTGCGTTTCCGTACGGACGAGGCCGCCCCATTGGCCTAAAAAAGCGACGCACTGTTCGTGCGAGCTGGGATGCGAAGTACTGAACAGCGACGCGAACGAGCCCGGCTTCGAGAGGAACTCGACTCCGTTTCCGAAGCGACTGATGACCAGGTTCGACAAACTCCCCTACGATCAAGGAACACACCGATGGCAACCAAGAAAGCTTCAGCAAGGAAACCTGCCGCTACCAAATCATCCGAGCGCTCCTCCGCCCGCGATGCAGTAGCTGTACTGAAGGCCGACCACAAGGAGGTCAAGGCGCTTTTTGAGCAGTACAAGAAACTTGTTGAAAGTGAGGAAGTAGGCGAGGAACGCCAGGCCGTGGCTCAGCAGATCTGCCTGCTGTTGACTGTGCACGCAACGGCAGAAGAAGAGATCTTCTATCCGGCCGCGCGGGCGGCGATCGACGAGTCCGATCTGCTCGACGAAGCGGAAGTCGAACATGCATCGGCAAAGGATCTGATAGCTCAGATCGAGGCGATGAATCCGGACGACGCTCTGTACGACGCCAAGGTGATTGTGCTGGGCGAATACATCGATCACCACGTCAAGGAAGAGGAAGGCGAGATGTTTCCGAAGTGCAAAGAGTCCGACATGGACCTGGTTGCGCTCGGCGAGGCAATCGACGCGCGCAAGGCCGAGTTGATGGACGAAATGAGCGCTGTTGCCTAACCACGCTTTCATTGCGCCGATACCAGGCACGCGAGTCCTGCCTGGCCCCGGCCGTGGCAGGTCCATGAATGTGCCGACAGCCTCCCGTCCGCACCTGGTCGTCGTCGGAGGCGGCTTCGCGGGGTTGTGGTGCACCCGGGCTCTGGCCTCGGCGGCGGTCGACATCACGCTGATCGACCGCGCGAATCATCACCTGTTTCAGCCGCTGCTCTACCAGGTGGCCACCGCGGGGCTGGCGGCTGCAGATATCGCCGCCCCATTGCGCCATATCCTGCGCAAGCAGGCCAATGTCACGGTTCGGTGGGGCGAGGTCACCGGCGTTGATGTTGCGGGGCGAGCCGTGGCCCTGACAGACGGAGCGGCGCTTGAGTATGACTACCTGGTGCTGGCCACCGGCGCCGCGCACTCCTACTTCGGCAGGGACGACTGGGCACCCTTTGCGCCCGGACTCAAGACGCTGGATGACGCACTTGAACTGCGGCGTCGCATACTCCTTGCCTTCGAACACGCGGAAAACGCCACCAGCACCGCGGAGCGTGATGCCTGGCTGACGTTCGCGATCGTCGGCGGCGGACCGACCGGCGTCGAACTCGCCGGGACGCTTTCGGAGATTGCCCGCCACACGCTGAAGGACGAATTCCGCCACATCGATCCGTCACGCGCGCGCGTGCAGCTGCTCGAGGCCGGGCCGCGCGTACTCGCGAGCTTTCCGCCATCGCTTTCCGAGAAGGCCGAGCGGCAACTGTGTGAACTCGGTGTTGAAGTGCTGAGCGGCTCGCCGGTGGAGGCCATCGACAGCGATGGATACGTGCGCGCCGGCGAGCGCGTCCCCTCCCGGACGGTGATCTGGGCTGCGGGTGTGGCTGCTTCGCGGCTCGGCGGACTGCTGGGTGTGCCGCTCGATCGGGCGGGTCGCGTCATCGTGCAGCCGGACCTTTCGGTGCCCGGCCATCCCGAGGTCTTTGTCGCCGGAGATCTCGCGGCGGTCACGCAGCCCGACGGCAAACCTGTGCCGGGAATCGCGCCCGCCGCCAAGCAAATGGGCAGGCACGTTGCGCGCGCCCTTCGGGCGCGAGTGGACGGCCGACGCGACGACGCGCCGTTCGCATACAAGGACTACGGAAATCTCGCCACTGTGGGGAGAAGGGCCGCAGTCGTCGATTTGCGCGGCCTGAAACTGTCTGGGCTGCTCGCGTGGTGGTTCTGGCTTGGCGCGCACTTGTTCTTCCTGATCGGGTTTCGTAATCGCTTCGTTGTGCTGACGAACTGGGCATGGGCCTACTGGACCTACCAGCGCAACGCGCGGGTGGTCTTCCGCACCTGATGTTGGGCACGTCCTGAGTCGGGGCATCGCCGATTGATTGCTCTGCGGCCGTCTGTCCAGTGCGTTGTCGGAAACCGGTCGTTCGCGTTCGGTCGCCAGACCGCTCGATGCATCGTGCCGAGCTGGGGTTGCGGATGGTCGTCGGCGTCCGTCCGTTAGCGCACCGACAGGGGAGGGTCTATGGGTGCAGACTTTTTTTGTACGTAGCACCGTCCGCAGTTCTGCAGAGTGCCTGTCCAGCGCTTGACGCCTCGTTGGCAGGATCGATTTCCTTCAGCGCTGAGCGGCGGCTTGCATCAGCCATGGTGGCCGGAGAACGAACAGCGATGCCAGTGGAGCCCCTTATTCCCCTTCCGCATCGAGCGCCCAGCGATCTGGCGGACAGGTTCGCGCTCGGAGTGACCCGGCTGCTGCGCTTCTTTGCCGACACCCTCTTTGCCAAACGCTACGGCCACCGGGCGATCGTGCTCGAGACGGTGGCGGCCGTGCCTGGCATGGTGGGCGCCATGGCAGTCCATTTGCAGGCCCTGCGTCGTATGGTCGACGACGACGGCTGGATCCGCAAACTGATGGAAGAGGCGGAAAACGAGCGCATGCACCTCATGACCTTCATCGAGGTTGCCCGGCCTACCGCGCTGGAGCGACTCCTCATCCTCGTCGCGCAGTGGGCCTTCTACGTCGGCTTCTTCCTCTTGTACCTCGTCTCGCGCCGCACGGCGCACCGACTGGTCGGCTACTTCGAAGAGGAGGCGGTGCTCAGCTACACGCACTACCTGGAGGAAATCGACGCCGGTCGCATGCCCAACGTCGCCGCCCCGGCGATTGCGAAGAGATACTGGAAGCTACCTGACAGCGCCACGCTGCGCGACGTGGTGATCGTGGTTCGCGCAGACGAGGCGCATCACCGGGATGTCAACCATGGGCTTGCGAACGAGCTGTCAGGTCAGCCCGCCGACCCTGCGCCGGTCGCACCGTATCCGGAACATGCCGACGCCACTCGGTGAGCCGCGTGGCCACCCGGTGCCCTGCCCGGCGCTAAGTTAGCCGACGTCAACGGTTCGCCAGCAACGCAGGTACACCACCTGGCGCCCGGCAACGGGTGGTGGCCGCGGATCAGTTGCGCAGCGTGGTCTCGTCGCGCACCTGGCGCACGCCGTCGATGCGGCGTGTCAGCACCAGCGCCTGGTCGCGTTGAGCCTGGTTGTCGACCGTTCCGCTCAGGCGCACCTCGCCGCCGTCGGTGGTGACGCTGATGTCGAGACCCTTGACGCTGTCGTCGGCCAGCAGTGAGGTCTTGACATCAGCGGTAATGAGCGTGTCGCTGCGAGGGCCGGCCGCCGGCGTCGTCGCCGCGGCGGGTGCAGGCTGAACCGCACCCGAGCGGGGCAGGGACTCGGGCTGCCTGTTGCAGGCCGAGAGCGTGAGGATGAGTAGGGCCGAGGCGGCGGTGAGTGCGGCCAGGCGAACGGGGGCGGATACGGCGCGGAGGGTGGACATGGGAGAACGCTTTCAAGGTGTGCAGGCGGATCGCCCGTGAAACACTATCGGCGCCCTCGGCGTCAGCGTCGGTGCGCTGGCATACGCGGGGCCGCATGTTCGGCAGCGCACCGAGCCACGCCCGTGCCAGTCGTTAGTCTCCTTACCATGACATCGACACCGACATTGCATGCGCTGCCTGCGGGCCATGAGCAGGCCGCTGAAGGCGGTGCCGCCGCGCGCAACGGCCGGCGCCAGCCGCACCGACAAGGTGTACCACTGAAACCTCGTCACACCCGTGCGGCCTGGTGGCGCCTGGGCAAGCAGGTGTTCACGTCCTCCCTCGAGGACTACGTGCCGAGCATGGGCGCGGCACTGGCGTACTACACGGTGTTCTCGATGGCGCCACTGTTGCTGATCGTGATCGCGGTGGCTGGACTGGCCTTCGGTGCAGACGCCGCCCGCGGCGAGATCCAGGCCCAGTTGCAGGGGCTGATGGGCGAAAGTGGTGCCAGCGTGGTGCAAGGTCTGCTGGCCAGCGTAAGCGAGCCGGCACGCGGCGTGACCGCCACCGTGCTGGGCCTGGTGCTGCTGGTCGTCGGCGCGACGACGGTGTTCGCGGAGTTGCAGGGCGCGCTGGACCGGATCTGGCGTGTCGGCCGGCGCAATCGCCAGGGTGGCTGGTATTGGCTGGTGCGCGCGCGCCTGGTGTCGTTCGGGATGATCCTGGCCGTCGGCTTCCTGCTCGTCGTCTCGTTGGTCGCCAGCGCGATCCTGGGCGCGATCAGCCGTCGCTGGGAAACGGCCTTCGGCGCGTGGCAGTCCTTCATCGACGCGGGCAATGCCGCGGGCGGCTTCCTGCTTGTTGCCATCATGTTCGGCCTGATCTACAAGTTCATGCCACGGGTGCGTGTGACGTGGGGCGACGTCTGGCTCGGCGCCTTGCTGGCCGCGCTGCTGTTCACGCTGGGCAAGGCGGTGATTGGTGCTTACATCGGCCGCAGCGGCCTGGCCTCGGCCTATGGCGCGGCGGGGTCACTGGTGGTGGTCTTGCTGTGGGTGTACTACTCGGCGCAGATCCTGCTGGTCGGCGCTGAGTTCACACATGCGTATGCCGGGATCTTCGGGTCGCGGTGGGGCCGCCACCCCCAGCGCAAGGTACTGGGCTGACTCGCCATATCCGCCGACGGTGGCGTCGACCCGCCGACGTTGCCGAGTCTTCGCTGATGCTGCCCCGTCGGTCCGTGCGCTGGCGAACAGTGCTCGGCGCGCTGCAGGCACAGACTGTGCAAGGCGTGGGGCCGCCGTGCGAAGGCTTGCCTCGCGCTCGTTCACTAGCATGCTCCGCAGGGGCCGCCAGCGCCCTTCACTGCACCACAGAGCCCGCCAACGCCCCTCACCGGGCGCGGCCGCTGGCCCGCCGCTCCGCGGCCGAACCTGGAGGCCCGCTTGCTGATCGCACCCGCCACCGAAGCGACCTCCACCGACGCGATCGCCCCCGCCGAGCCCGTACCGGTGGCGGTGTCCAAGCAGGGTGTGCTGAGGCTGCTGCTGGTGGCCGTGAGCGTCGCGCTGGTCTGGATCCTGCTGCCCTTCTACGGCAGCATCCTCTGGGGCGCGATCATCGCGCTGCTGTTCACGCCGCTGTACCGTTGGATGCTGCCGCGGCTGCACGGACGGCGCAGCCTGGCCGCCCTGCTGACGATCACGGTCGCCACCCTGATAGTCGTCTTGCCGGCGGTGCTGGTGTCGGGCGCGCTGGCGCGGGAGGCGCGCCAGGTCTTCGAACTTGTTGAGTCCGGCGAGCTGCAGCCGGCACAGTGGCTGCGCGGGATGTTCGATGCGCTGCCGGAATGGATCAGTTCGCTGCTCGGCCGCTTCGGCTTGGCCGACTTCGACACCGTGCAGCTCGAACTGGCCGAGGCGCTGACCAAGGGAAGCCAGTTCATCGCAACCCAGACCTTCAACGTCGGGCAAAACGCGCTGAGGCTGCTCGTGAGCGTGTTCATCGCGCTGTACCTGGCGTTCTTCCTGGTGCGCGATGGTGACGCCCTGGTGCGCGCCGTGCACCGCGCGATTCCGCTGGCACCCGGCGACCGGCATGCCCTGCTCGAGGAGTTCGGCACTGTGTTGCGGGCAACCGTCAAGGGCAACCTCGTGGTCGCCGTCGTGCAGGGCACGCTGGGCGGGCTGGCGTTCTGGGCCCTGGGCGTGCGCGGCGTGCTGCTGTGGGCGGCGCTGATGGCCGTGCTGTCGCTGCTGCCGGTGGTCGGTGCCAGTCTGGTGTGGGCGCCGGTGGCGGTCGGCTTGTTCGTGACTGGCTCGCCGTGGCAGGCCGTCGGTCTGATCGTGTTCGGCGTGCTCGTGATCGGTCTCGTCGACAACGTCCTGCGGCCGATCCTCGTCGGCCACCAGACTGGCTTGCCCGATTACCTGGTGATGATCACCACCTTCGGCGGCATCGCCGTCCTCGGCATCAACGGTTTCGTCGTCGGCCCGACGGTGGCGGCGATGTTCGTCGCCGTGTGGCACATCCAGACCGCGTCGCGCTTCGCCCCGCCGCCCGGGCAGGAGGCAGTGCCGGTCGTCCGGCCGCCGCCAACCGTTCAGGAGCACCCATGACAGTCGCACCCAATCGCGCGGACCTCGCCGAGTTGGCGTCGTTGGCGACACCGCCCTGCTTGCGGATTGTCTTCGGCGTCGTTGGGGGTGTGATGCGATGCAGCGTTCAGGGCGCCAGTTGCTCCATGACGAACAGGCCCAGCACAAGCAGCGGGACGAACACCGCAAGGAAAACACCGAGACGCATCCCCAGCAAGTCCGGCAGCATGATGCCCCCACGGTTGCCGATCTTCTCGATCGTCGAACCGACCAAACCTGACGATTCGGCATACAAGTAACTGCCCGCCATCAGGCCGACGATGCCGGCGATCGCGTCGTAGGAAGCAGCTCGACGGTACCCAGGGGGTTGATGCCCAGGCTCTCCAGCGGCGCGTCCAGCGTCAGGCGGTCCAGCGGCAGCCTGTGGTCGTTCACCAGCATGGCGCACAGGCGTTCGAACGTGTTGTTCAAGTGAAATCCTTTCGAGTCGACTATGTGGAAGCAGAGCGACGCTCATGCCTTCGCTGAACGGCTGCGCCTCGCGCGCGGCGTTGCCGATCCTGAAAATCCGTCATCGGCTTCGAGCCCTTGGTGTCCCAGCGCCGAACTCGGCGGCCAGGCTTGGCGTTACGGGTTCGACTCAGACCTGCGGCGGATCGGTTTCGCGTGCCGGGTGTCGGTGCATGCCGATGGCCGCGATGAACGCGGCGTGGGCGGCTTCACCTTCATTGGCCCTGGCCAGCAGTACACCGGGGTCTGCGTCACCCGAGGCGAGAGATGCCTCGACGCCCGCACGCTCGAGCAATGCTTTCGACGCGCCCAAGGCGAGCAGGGTCTTGCCGTGTCGATATTGCTGGGCCACGAAATCAACCGCCTGCGCGTGGCGCAGCAGTGACTTCACGCCCACCGCGCCGTCGGGCAACAGAACGGCATCGAACAGTACGGGCGGCGAGTTTTCGAAGCTTGCCGTGGCTTCGACGGCCTCACCATCGGCCGTCTCGATGGCACCCAGGCGCGGCGCGACGATCACAGTGACCGCACCGGCCGCATGCAGTGCGGCCTGCGCTGCACGCAGCGATCCACCCACCACTCCATGGGCCGCCAGCAGCGCCACCTTGCGTGTGCGAATGCCACCTTCGCCAGGCAACGCTGTCAGCGATAGCGCGGCAGACGCCTTCACCTCCGGTGCGTTCGGTGCCTCCAGCGCACGCGGCAACGCGGCAGGTACCGGCATGCCCAGGCCGTCGGCCACCTCCGCGGCCAGTTGCGGCGACACGTTGACCAACGACGCCAGCATGCGCTCGCGGATCGCGGGCACCGTCAGCTTGCTCAGCTCGAAGCGGAAACCGCCAGCGATGTGCGCCCGCTCCACAGCGGTCTGGCTGTCGTAGAACAAGGTGGCCTGGGTGTAGTGGTCGGCAAACTTTTCCGGCTTGCCGCGCAGCTTCTCGCCTTCCGTGGGCTGGGGGAATGACACAAAGCCCTGGGCGCCAGCCTGGAACGGGCAGCCGCCGCCCAGCGAGTTCGGCTCGTAGGCCACGCGTCCGCGGTGCACGGCCTGCCGATGGATGCCGTCGCGCTGGTTGTTTGAAACTGGGGCGAGCGACGCGTTGATCGGCAATTCATGAAAATTGGCGCCGCCCAGACGCGTGATCTGCGTATCGACATACGAGTGGTGGCGTCCGGCCAGCAGCGGGTCATTGCTGAAGTCGATGCCGGGCACGACGTGGGCGGTACAGAACGCCACCTGCTCCGTTTCGGCGAAGAAGTTGTCGGGGTTGCGGTTCAGCACCAGGCGCCCCACAGGACGCAGCGGCACCAGTTCTTCGGGAATGAGCTTGGTAGCGTCGAGCACATCGAAGCTGAAAGCCTCGGCCTGCTCTTCGGTGAACAGTTGCAGACCGAGTTCCCATTCCGGGTACTCGCCCGACTCGATGGCCTCCCACAGATCGCGGCGGTGAAAGTCGGGATCGGCGCCGGCGATCTTCACCGCCTCGTCCCACACCAGCGAATGCGTGCCCAGCTTCGGCTTCCAGTGAAACTTCACAAACCCGGTCGCGCCTTCGGCGGTGACGAGCCGGAACGTGTGCACGCCAAATCCCTGCATCATGCGAAAGCTGCGCGGAATGGCACGGTCGGACATCACCCACATCAGCATGTGCGTGGTCTCCGGCGACAGCGAGACAAAATCCCAGAAAGTGTCGTGCGCCGACGCCGCTTGCGGCATCGCGTTGTGGGGCTCGGGCTTGACGGCGTGAACGAGATCGGGGAACTTCATCGCGTCCTGGATGAAGAAGACCGGCATGTTGTTGCCCACCAGGTCCCAGGTGCCCTCGTCGGTGTAGAACTTGACGGCGAAGCCGCGCACGTCGCGAGCGGTGTCGACCGAGCCGCGTTCACCGGCCACGGTGGAAAAGCGCACGAACACCGGCGTCACCTTGCCGGCCTTGGCAAACGGCGCGGCGCAGGTCAGATCGGTAAGCGCTTCATAGGCTTCGAAGTAGCCGTGCGCGGCCGAGCCGCGTGCGTGGACGATGCGTTCCGGAATGCGCTCGTGGTCGAAGTGCGTGATCTTCTCGCGCAGGATGAAGTCTTCCAGCAAGCTCGGCCCGCGCAGCCCGGCTTTCAACGAGTTCTGGTTGTCGGCAATCGCCACGCCCTGGTTGGTCGTCAGCACCTGATTCGAGCCGTCGACACGAGCTTGTGCCAGGGTGCCGTCGATGGCATGGCCGCCGGGCGATGCGGGGTCCCCGGTCTTGGCGCTGACGTTGACTTCGCTCAGGGTGCTGGCCGATACCGCGTCGGACGCAGGCTCGGCGGTCATACCCACCGGCGGGTTCAATGCGTTATCGCGTCCGAAGTCGAGATCCTTGTTCGCGTTGCGCGGCATCGCAGCCACCAGCGCCTGCGTGTCGTCGGCCTGTTTCATAACGGGGTCGGCATTGGCGCCACGGCTCGCGCGACGCGTTGGTATGGGTTTGGGTTCGCCCGCGGTTCTGGCGTGGGTTGGCTGCGACGACTGTTTTTTCATGATGGACATCCGACGTGTGGGTGTTCAGGAAGTGGCAAACGGCCCGGTTAGCGCGCCGGGAATCGCAATGGGCAACGGAACTGCAGCGCGAAGAGGCCGGCGTACGCAGGCAGTGACAGGCGTGCACCGAAAACTCCGGTTGTCGCCGATCGCAACGACCTGTCAGTCGTGGGCCGTCGGCGGCTTGCCGCCAGGGCCGGGAACCAGACGGGCACGCCGCTTCACGTCGAGGCCGGGGGTCGCTCGCATATCGGTGTCGACCATGCCGGCGTCGAAGTCGCGTTTGGCCTGTGCCATGACGGGGTCGGGCGCCCCGGCTGAGTCATCCGGCGATTCGTCGCGTTCGTGAGGCAGCGCCAGACCAGGCGCTGATCCAGGCGCTTTCGCTCCACGCGGCCGTGTGTCCACCTGGCGTCCGACGGGACCGCGGGCTTCTGGCTTCATGGACATCTGGCAACCTCCACTGGGCGACGGGTACGTTGAGATCGGATTCGGTCTGCACCGGCTAATTGAGCGTCGGCATCACGGAGGCAACCCGTGACATCCGCGACATGCTCACTGCGCGCGCACATATCGACGCCATGACCCGGGTTGCTGACCAAGGCGGTCTTCGACGGCCGCAAGCACATCCCGGTTCCAACCCAGACCGACATGGCTGCCGTCGACTTCGATGTCATGTACGAGGCTCGACCGTTTGTGGTGGCGACACGTCTGCCACGCAACGACACCATCCGACCGGCTGTAGATCGAGGTGGTGCGCAGCGGTGGTGGTGTGCGCAGGCGCCGGCTCAGCGCCGGATCCATCGCCGACGAAGTGCCGCTCAGCATGCGGAAGAGCCAGCCCACGTTGGTGTGGTCGGCCTCCGCGTTGAAGGGCGTGCCGATCGTGATCACCTGCCGGACGCGCCGTGCCATCAGCTTGGCGATTTCGCGCGCGTAGAGCCCGCCCAGGCTCCAGCCGATGAGAGTGACTGGTTTGGTGTGGCCGGCGAGCAGATCGACGACCTGCGACTTCAAGGTGTGCAGCCAGGCGTCGAGATCACCTTGTGGGCCGGTATTGAACCCCTGGCCCCAGTCATGCGCGTCGTAGCCGAGCGACCGGCAGTGCTCCCGCAACGTTGCCACCGATCCCCCGTTCGCGCCCAGGCCCGGAAAGATCACAACCGCATGTCCATCACCAGGCTTCGTGGTCCCGGACTTTGCGAACTTGTGACAGGCGAGTTCCATCGCGGCACGAAACGGCTCGGCACCCAGCAATGCGAGGGATGGGCGCTGAACGGGATCGGTGGCAAGTTGCTTCATGCGTACGCTCAGTTCACCGGGCTGATGCGGTTCCAGGCATCGCGCGCCGCGTGCTTGGCCCGTTCCCAGCCCAGGCTGGATGCGCCGCGGCGGGTGGCCCAATCGCGCGACAGGTCGGACTCGACATCGTCGAAGCCGCGTCCCGGATACTGGCCGCGCGCATCCACGCCGTAGTCGTAGGCGGGGCCGTAGTCGTCGAAGCTCGAACCCTTCTCGACGTAGTCGCGTCCACTGAAGTTCTCGCTCCAGTAAGCGTGCTCACGCGTCGGGTCGATAGCCTCTGCGACACCCTTTCCAGCCAGCCCGCCGACGACAGCGCCGACGACCGCGCCGACAGCAGTGCCGACCGGCCCCGCCACCGTTCCGGTTGCCGCACCAGCCGCCGCGCCGCCGACGACAGCGCCGATGCCGGTGCCCACTGGGTGTGAGCCGGGAGCGCCGGTGAGCGGGTCGCGGTTCGCGTCGTTCTTGCGATTGTCATTGTTCATGGTCAGTTCCTTGTGGTGAGTGACTCCGGATCGAACCGGATGGGCTTCAGCGCGCGGTACCGCGCCTGAAGAGGTTCACGATGGCCAGCAGGAGGGCGGCGCCGACGAACGAGACCGCGAGGCCCGGCAGGCTGAAGTCGCTCTGGTTGATCGTGCCGGCGCCGACCAGCGGTGAGATCAGCCACCCGCCGAGCATGGCGCCGACGATGCCGACGACCACGTTGAGGAACATCCCCTGCTGGTCGTTGGTCCTCATCAACATGCTGGCAAGCCAACCGATGACACCACCGACGATCAGCCAGATGATGAAGTTCATGATGTGCTCTCCTGAGTTTCGTTTGATGCCCCGAACGAGATGCGCGGGACTCGAGCACGCATGTTGGCGTCCGCGCCCGGCCACGTCTGTACGGCCGCGTACCAAGTCAGAGTTGCGTGCCGATCAGCGAGGCCAGCCACTCGCCGAACTTCTCGCGCGCAGGCCGGGCCTGCCACTCGGCGTAGCTCACCCGGCGCGCCAGTGCGAGATCAGCTTCGAAGGCGGCGGTCTGGGTGCTCGCGAACGCCTGGTCGACGATGTTCAGCGTTGCTTCGTCGTTGAGGCGAAACGACCGGTTGTCGAAGTTGGTCGAACCGACCGAAGTGAGCAGGCCGTCGACGATCATGAGCTTGCAGTGGTACATCGTGGGCGCGTATTCGGCAATGGTGGCGCCGGCGGCGAGCAGCGGCCCCCATGTGGCGCGAGACGCGCCGCGCACGGCGTCGCTGTCGATGTGCTTGCCGGGCACCACGATGCGCAGCTTGACCCCGCGCTTGAGCGCGTCGGCCAGTGCCTGCAGCGTAAGAGTGTCCGGCACGAAGTACGCGGCGGACAGGTCGATCGAACGCGATGCCGCGGTCACGGCAAGCAGGTACATCAACTGCATGCTCTCGCTGCCGCCGGTGGGTGAACTGCTGAACATCTGCGCCGCCGCCGGGCCTGCCAGCGCCAGCGCAGGAAAGTAGTCCGGACCATGCAGGACGTCGCCCGTGACCTTGATCCAGTTGTCGATGAAGACCGACTGCATCTGCGCGACGACGGGGCCAACGACCTCGAAGTGCGTGTCTCGCCAGTGCGCGGGGTCCTGCGCGCGGCCTGTCCACTGCGGCGCCACGCCGACGCCGCCCGTGAACCCGACGCGGCCGTCGACGACCAGCAGCTTGCGGTGGGTCCGGTTGTTCATCCGCCCGAGGTGCGACCAGTGCGGTGGATGGAACCGCCTGACCTGGACGCCGGCCTGCGTCATCACTGCCACCAGGCTGTCGTCCATCTTCGCGCTGCCCACCCAGTCGAGCAGCACATGGACCTTCACGCCCTGGCGTGCCCGCTCTGCCAGGGCGTCGGCAAACGCACGGCCGATGTCGCCCGACCAGTAGATGTAGGTCTCGAAGTTGATCGACACCGTTGCACCGCGGATTGCCGCCAGCATCGGTGGAAAGATCTCGTCGCCATTCAGCAGCGCGCGAACCTTCGTTCCCTGCAGGAAGGGCGGCCCGAGCAGCACGCCGAGCTCGTGCATGAAGCGGGGGTCATCGAGCCCGTAGAGACGTTCGATGCGGCGCTCGATCTTCGTTTCGCCGCCGACGAAGTTCGAGACCAGAAGCCCGGCAAACAGGCAGAGGCTGGCGACGCCACCTGCAACCAGCACCCAGCGGGACCTGTGACGCATCTGTCCGCAATCGAACAGCGCGTCAGCGCTTGCGCCGGGGTTTGGCCTTCGGCACAGGCGGCGAGATCGCTGCCGCGATCACCGCCCTCACCTGTCGCCTGGCCTGGACCGTGGCGTGGCCGCGCACGGTACCCGCGACACGGTTCGCCGTGCTCAGCCACATGCTCATGAACGGGTTCTTCTTCAACCAGGGGTTGGCCATCTCGCTCCTTCGGAGTCCTGCGCTGTGTGGGTCCCGCTCTCGAGGTGCATCCCCTCGAATCCGCTGAAGAAGCGCAGTTCCGCTTCGACCTGGGCCATGGCGAACCAGGCCCAGGTCAGCAGACCGACTGCGGACAGGAGGATCAAGGCGGCGATGAAGATCGCGGTAGGTGTCATCGCGTGCCTCGTCCGGGTTTCAGCGGGCGATGCGGATGAGGCGGGCGATCAGGGCGCCCAGCGCGAACGCGGCCGCCACGGAAGCCAGCGGGTTGGTGCGGACGGTGCTGCGCGCTCCCTCGACCCATTCGTCCCGTGTCACGCGCAACTGGTCGGTCTTCGCGTGCAGCGTCTCGCCGGCGGCAGCGACGCTTTCGCCCAGTTGTCGCACAGCCGGTGTTGCACTGTCGGCGAAGCGATCGATGGTGTTGTGTGCGCCCTGCACCGCGTTCTTCAGAAGGCCAATCGCTGCCGGAGCGGTCTTCTCGCCGCCGGGCAACATCGACGCGTCGGACACCCGCACCCGGTTATCTCCGTTGGGCGAGGGGGCAGCGGTCGCACTGTCGGTATGGATGGTTTCGTTCATGATTTCTCCAGTTGAATTCAGGCTACCTGCGCCAGCAGCTCATCCTTGCGGGCGGCCATGCGTTCGCCCAGCTCGACCAGGTCGAGCGACGAGGACTTGACCTTCGGGAACATTTCGTTCTGCTCTTCCTTGACGTGGTGCTTCACGTACTCCGAAAGCACCTTGACCTTGGCGTCGTACATCTCGCCGTCGGGCTCGTCGCCCTCGAGTTGCGCAATGAGGTCCTTCACACCGGTGTGTTCGACCGTCGCTTCAGGCACCAGCAGCTTGTCCTTCAACGCTTTCTTCACGGCCGGGTAGAAGATCTCCTCCTCGATCTGTGCATGCACGCTGAGCGCCGTGCAGATCTCGGCGACCAGTGCCTTCTTGTTGGGGACCGAACGGGCGTTCTCGTACTCGGCAAACAGCTGGCTCACGGCTTCGTGATCGGCCTTGAGCAGGGCGATGGCGTCCTTCGGTGTGGCCTTCTTGTCAGCAGTCATGGGGATCCTTGGAATAGTTGAAGAGAGGCTTGTGCAGCCGGTGCACGAACAGCGCGATCAAAGTGATGATCGGGAGGGGGATGCGTTGCGCCGAGAGTTGGACCTTAGCGACGCATGCACAGGCGGTCTGTACGCTGTCGCACCCTTGAGCGCGTGATCTCGTCATCGGCGCGTTTGCGTTGTGAAGCCGGATTCAGGGGCTGTGCCCACCTGCGCGCACGATCAGCAGGTGCAGCCCGAACTGATCCTGCAATGAACGCGTTTCCGGCAGCACATAGACAACAGCAGTGCGGCTTGCCGCGAACGCCGTTTGCACGTGCTGGTTGTAGAACGCCACCGGCACGTTGATGCAGCCGTAGGAGATGCGGTTGTCGGCCACCGTGGCTGTGCCCAGGCGCTCGGCGCGTCGCTCCAGCGGGTTGTTGGTGCGTACCCGGTGCATCGAAACTGCGGCGGCGTGGTCGACCCACACGATGTCTTCGCCTTGAAGATTGCGCCCGACCTCGGCATCGAATCGTCCGGCGGGCGTGGTGCGCTCGACGGGCAGGATCTGAGCCATCGGGCGTGCGCCGATGCCCGGCACCGAGTCGTCCCCGACGGCCGCGCCCAGCAGTACCGGTGTGCTGGCCTGCAGGCGCGCGTTGCGGTCAAACACGTACAGCGTGGCGTGGACCTTGTCGATCAGGAAAAAGGCCTTGCCCTGGTTGTCCCGCGTGCGGGCAATCCAGTCGGCAAGGCGGCGTACATCCGGAGCAGGCACTGCTGCGCCGAAGTTGGTCCCGCGCGCAGCCGCCTCCCCCGGAACTGAGTGGCCGTAGGTGAACCCGCCGCCGGTCTGTGCGGGTGTCGCCGTGATTACAAGAAGGCCGGCCATGCCGGCCAGCAGTCCTCGGCAAACGGCTGCCACGCGGCCACTTGCCGAGTCTGCTGAGACTTGCCTGGATGCAGCCATCAGAAGCTGGAGATCGATGCGCGGCTCAAGCGCGTGGTTCTCAGTTGCGATCAGCCCGGGGGGTCAGGTTGCCGTTGGCGTCACGGCGCGCCGTGCTGTCTGTGGACGAATCGGCTGCCCTTGGATACGTGCCGGCAGACCCAGCAGGTGCGTTCACGCCGTCGCGGTTCATGCCGCCCGACCCAGCAGGCGCGTTCACGCCGTCTCGGGCCATGCGGCCGCGATCCATGCGTTCGCGTTCCATGCGCTCGGCTTCGGTCTCGTTCGTGCGGGTGATCGTGGGCGGCGTGACGGTGGTGCTGGTGGTGCCGCTTGGGGTCGTGGTGGTGGTTGCGCCAGGGGCGGTTGTCGTGGTCGTCTGCGCCACGGCCAGGCCAGCCAGGCCGACGATGCCGGCTGCGGCGAAAGTCGAGATGAGAAGGCGGGATGCTTTCATGCGAGGTTCTCCAGGAGTCGTTGTGCGGACTCCACGCACACCAGCAGGAGGTACCGGTGCTGCACGCACGTTCGCAGTTGTTCGGGTGCTGGTCTGTACGCTCGCGTACGCCGGGATGAACACCGCACGCGTAGAGTGGTCTGCATGAAGAAACGATTACGTACTTCCGCTTGGGCCAAGAGCTTCGAGCGCAATTTCGTGGCGATGACGCGGCTCGCTACCGCTTCCGGTTCCCGAGTGCTCACCAATACCCTCGAGACCGCGATGGCCAAGCGCACACCGCCGCCCGGTGCCGGTGCGTGGACACCCGGCATCGTCATGAGTGCGACGGGCGCCAGGCGCTTTCGGCTCTATCGCCCGCCAGGGATCACGTTCGGCGAGCGCCTCCCGCTGATGGTGATGCTGCATGGCTGTCGTCAGGATGCCAACAGCTTTGCTGCAAGCACGCGCATGAACCGCATCGCGATGCGCGAACGCTTTCTGGTGCTCTACCCGGAGCAGGACCGCCTCGCCAATGCCCAGGGCTGCTGGAACTGGTTCGACACGGCCTCGGGTCGTGCCCAGAAGGAAACGGCTCTGATCATGAGGGCCATCGACCAGGTGTGCCTGCTGTATCCAGTCGACAGGACGCGGCTCGCCATCGCAGGCCTGTCGGCCGGTGCGAGCATGGCCGCCTTCCTGGTCAATCGGCACCCGGGTCGTTTCAAGGCGGTCGTGATGCACTCGGGCATTCCGCCGGGCACGGCGCACTCCACCCTCTCGGCGCTGGGCGCCATGCATGGCCATCGCCCGACAATGCCGCTGCCGGCCACGCCGAGCACGATGGAGGCCCACTGGCCGCCCTTGCTGGTGATACACGGCGACGCCGACGCCGTGGTCTCGCCCCGCAACGGGCAGGCCGCGGTGCAGGCCTGGGCCCGCGCCGCGGGCGCGCGAGCAAGCGACGCTCGCAGCGTCCAGCGAGGCAAGCGCTACCCGATGTTGGTCACTGACTTCAAGCGCAATGGCAGCATGGTGGCCACGCTGGTCGCCGTGGACGGGCTGGCCCACGCGTGGAGCGGTGGCGCCGCGAGCAAGCCCTTCAGTGACGTGCGAGGGCCGGATGCGTCGCGCATGGCGTGGGCATTTGCGGCCAGGCAGTTTCGGTCCGCGGCGTGAGCCCGCGCATGGGCCGTCATGCCCGCCGTCGGGTCGTGGTCTTGGTGGCGGACTTCTTCGCGGTAGCCGCCTTGCTGCGGGTGCCGTCCTCGGCGCTGCTTCCAGGCTTGCGCTTGGCCAGACTCTTCGCCAGCAGTTCGGTGAGATCGACGACGTTGTTCGCTCGCGCCTCCGCAGGCGCATCTTCGAGCGCCGTCACCGTGGCGGTCTCGCCGGCTTCGACCTTCTTGCTCACCAGCGCCAGGATGGCATCGCTGAACTTGTCGGAGTAGTCGTCCAACTTCCAGGGACCGGTCATGTCTCCGATGAGTTGCGCGGCCATCTTCAGTTCACCCGGCTTCAGACCCGCTGCGGTCTTGCCTTCGGCCGGCAGCTTCAGCTCCGCCAAGGGACGGATCTCGCCGGCCCAGCGGATGGTGTTGAGCACCAATGCAGCGCCGGAAGGAATCAGCGCAGCCAGGCGCTCCTTGGTGTGCATCACCACCCGCGCGATGCCGATCACGCCGGCCTCGAACATCGCCTCGCGGAGCAGTGCGTAGACCTTCTCGCCCCTGCCCACGGGCTCCAGGTAGTAAGGAGTCGAGAGCAGCGTGAACGGAATCTCGCTGGCCTTGACGAAGGACTCGATTTCGATGGTTTGCGTCGACTTCGGATACGCCGCCTCGATCTGGTCCTCGCTCAGGATCACGTATTCGCCATCGGCTTGCTTGATGCCCTTGACGATGTCGTCGGCCTGGATCTCCCGGCCGGTGCGTTTGTTCACGCGCTTGTAGCCCACCGGGTCCATCGATCGTTTGTCGAGCCAGTCGAAGTCGATGCCGACCTCCTGCGAGGCCGGGTACAAGGCCACGGGCACATGCACCAGGCCGAAAGTAATGGCGCCTTTCCAGGTCACACGGGGCATTGAGACTCCTTGTTCGGCATAGCGCCGAAAATTGGTGGATGTAGACGACGGCGCACGGGCGACTCATGCCACAGGAGGCGCATAGCCCAGGGCTGACATCGCAGAGGCGAGCCCGCGTGCCGCCCTGGCGTACCCAGTCCAGGGTTCATTGCCAGTGTCCAGGCGTTCGTGGATTGTCTTCACGGACCAGTGATCGCCCCCGCGCAGCGAAGGCAGTTCGCCCCAGGCCACGGGGACGGAGATGCCCAGGCCCGGCCGCGCCCGCGCCGACCAGGCGCAAACCGTGGAGGCCCCGGGCCCGTTGCGAAGGTAGTCGATGAAGATCCTGCCGACGCGATTCTTCGGGCCGCTGCGCGCGACGAAGCGTTGCGGAATCGTCCTGGCCATGTGCGCCACGACAGCGCGAGAGAACCCCTTGACGGTGTCCCGGTCGTGCAAGCGCTTCACGGGCACCACGACATGCAGCCCCTTGCCGCCGCTGGTCTTCAGGAAGGACGGCAGGCCGATCTGGTCCAGGAATGAATGCATGAGTTGCGCCGCTTCCTGAACCTGGGACCAGGGAACACCGTCACCCGGATCCAGATCGAACACCATGCGGTCCGGGTGTTCGAAAGTCACCGTGCCCGTGTTCAGTGTGTGGAACTCGATGACGTTCCATTGCGCAGCCGACAGCAGGCCCTGCTTGCTCGCCACTTCGATCATCGGCGGGTGGTCGATGTCGAGGCCTGGATCGAGCTGCCGGATGCCGGGAAGCTTCTCGGTCTCCGCGTGCTTCTGGAAGAACAGTTGGCCCTTGACGCCGTCAGGAGCACGCAGCAGTGACACCGGTCGCCCCTTCAAGTGCTTCATCATCAGATCGCCGACCAGGCCGTAGTAGCGAACCAGCTCGAGCTTCGTCGTGCCCGTGCTGGTGTCGATCACCCGCTGCGGGTTCGTCACATGGAGGCGATCCGACAAGGCGTGCGACCTGCGCGCTGCGCCGACTCTCGACGCCTTGGCGGAAGGCATGCGCAGCGCCCTTTCACGAACGATGGTGCTGGCATCCTTGTCGGCGCGCAGTCCCCGAAAAACGGCATGACGGATGTAGCCGGCGCGCGTCCATTCACCGTAGCTCACTTCGGCGACCAGAGTCGGGGCTACCCACTTCGGCCTGCCGTCGATCTTCGAGCCGGCAGCGAACGGGCTAGTGCGTCGCAACCTCGCATCGAGTTCCTTCTTGACGTACTTCAGGACCTTTTCGCTGAAACCCGTGCCGACATCGCCTGCGTACTGCAGCACACCCTGGGCATCATTCACGCCCAGCAGCAGCGCGCCGAAGCCGGTGCGAGCACCCTGGGGGGCGGTGAAGCCGCCGATCACGAACTCCTGACGAAGGCCGCACTTCAGCTTGACCCAGTCTGCTGAACGGGAAGACCGGTAGATGCTGCTGCGGCGTTTGGCGATGACGCCCTCGAGGCCCATCCTGCAGGCGGAGGCCACCACGCTTTGCGGAGCGGCATCGAACGCTTCGCTGAAGCGGACGTGGTCGGAGCTCGAAGCCGCGAGCAGCCCCTTCAGGACCAGGCGCCGCGCTTGCAGGGGCGCGCCGCGCAGGTCGTGCCCAGCGACGTAGGGCAGATCGAACAGATACAGGACCACGTCGCTCGCCCGCCGCGTGTCGAAGGCCCGCTGCAGCGCGCCGAAGTCAGGGATGCCCGCCTCGTTCGGCACAACGATCTCGCCGTCGTACCAGCCTGGAGGGAGCTTGAGGCGCTCGAAGGCGACTTGCAGCGGCCGCAGCTTCGATGTCCAGTCATGGCCATTGCGGGTCAACAGGCGCGCGCCAGAGGCGTCGTTGCGCACCAGCATGCGATAGCCATCGAACTTGATCTCGTAGAGCCACGCGGCGGCGTCCGGCGGCGGGCCAGGCACCAAGGTGGCCAGCTGGGGCGCGAGCGAGCGCGGCAACGCCGATCGCACCGCCTCGACGGGCAAGTCGTGATTGGAAGCTGCCCGACGGTCACCTGGGGCGTCGGTGGCGCCGCGAGACGGAGCGCCCAGGGCCTTGACGCTCGCCGGCAGCTCGTCGACCACGCTGTAGCCGGCCGATGATCGGGCGTACGAGTCCTTCTCCTTGATCAGCAACCAGGCCGCCTGCTTCTCGCCTTTGCCCTTCATGCGCACCAGCACCCAGCGACCATGCAGCTTGTGGCCATGCAGTTCGAACTTCAGGTTGCCGTCTCGAACCCCTTGCTGCGGGTCCTGCAAAGGGACCCATGTTCCGGCGTCCCACACGATGACCTTGCCAGCGCCGTATTGCTTGGCGGGGACGGTTCCTTCGAAGTCCGCATACGCAAGCGGGTGGTCCTCGACCTGCACGGCCATGCGCTTGACGCTCGGGTCGAAGCTGGGCCCCTTGGGCACGGCCCAGCTCTTCATCGTTCCGTCGAGTTCCAGCCTGAAGTCGTAGTGCAGGCTGCTGGCCCAATGCTTCTGAACGACGAAGGTCAACTGGTCGGCAACCGACCGGCCGCCCTCTGCGGGCTCCGGCGTCCGCGCGAAGTCGCGCTTCGATTTGTAGGCGCGCAGTGGATCGTGCGCCGGCTCGAGCGAGGGCGTTGAAGGCCGCTTCATGCCAGGTCGAGGTCGAGGTTGTTCTCTGGATGCTCCGCGTTCCGAATGGTCGGCTCGCATGAGACTTGTGGTCGGTGCGCTACCAGACCGATTCGAGCGCGCAAACTTGCCAAAGTGGTCTTGCGCCTGACGCAGCCCCGAAGCCGCGCTTTTATGCTCTAATTGGATTCCATTTGGAATCCAGGCGGATGGCATGAAGAGCGGCAGTGCGGTAATCGAACACAGGCAACGCACGGGCGAGACGGAGAAGATGACCGTCAATGTCGGCGTGGTCGACCTGGGTCACGTCGACCTGCTGGTCCAGGAAGGCTTCTACTCGAACCGCTCGGACCTCATCCGGACCGCACTTCGAAACCAGCTTGCGCTGCACGCCGATACGGTCAAGCAGACCGTGGCCCGTCGAACGCTCACGGTCGGTCTCCAGCACTACAGCCGCGCCGACCTCGAGACGGTGGTGGCTGCAGGCCAGCGACTCCAGGTCCAGGTCGTCGGACTCGCCCGCATTGCCGACGACGTGACACCTGAGCTGGCGCGGGCCGCCATCGAATCCGTGACCGTGCTGGGCGCGTTCCAGGCGAGTCCAGCGGTGCGACGCGCCCTGTCCGATCGCATCCATTGAACCGCTACTCATTCAGAAGAAAGAACACCATGAAGAACCCCTTCAACGCCCGAGCGCCGACCTTCGATGCCGACGCGATCAACGAGACGATCCGACGGGCGCTCGCGTCAGCGGGACTCGACACCACCACGGGCCCGATGCACGGCGTGACCGAGATCATCCGGCGCGCGCTGGCCGCGGGACGCCATGCTGAGGTCGATCCGAAGTTCGACGCCGACTCGGTCATCGATGTCGAGGCACGCGTCGTTCCCGCTAGCGAAGACACGAACGCAGCATGGAACCGCGAGCCGTCCAGATCCGTCATCGATGTCGCAGCGCGCGTCGTTCCGGCTGCCGAAGACACGAACGCCACGTTGGAGCGCGAGCCGCCGATCAGTGAAGCGCCGCAACGGCCCGGCAGTTTCGAGGCGCACGTATTCACCAACGACGCCGGCAGCCGCGCGTACAAGGTCTATGTTCCAGCGGGGAAGTCCGATGCGCCGCGCGCGATGATCGTGATGCTGCACGGCTGCACCCAGTCCGCGGACGACTTCGCGGCGGGCACCCGGATGAACCGCCTCGCGGACGAGCACGGCTTCCTGGTCGTGTACCCCGAGCAGGCTGCACAGGCGAATGCATCGAAGTGCTGGAACTGGTTCAAGCCGCAGGACCAGTTGCGCGGCGCCGGAGAACCTTCGCTGATCGCCGGCATCGTCCGCGAGGTCGCGCGAACGCACGGCGCCGACCCGCGCCGCATCTTCGTTGCCGGTCTGTCAGCCGGCGCGGCGATGGCCGTGGTGCTGGGCGAAACCTACCCGGAGCTGTTTGCCGGAGTCGGCGCCCATTCAGGACTCCCGTACGGCAGCGCACACGACATCCCGTCGGCCTTGGCCGCGATGAAAGGCGGGCGCAGCGGGATGCCGGGGCTGAAGAACGGGCGCGCGGCTGCCGCAAAGCCACGCGGGAAAGCCGCGCAGGCGGTGCCGATCATCGTGTTTCACGGCGATCGGGACCAGACCGTGCAGCCGGCGAACGGCGCACACATCGTGCAGCAGGCACACGACGCGCACGTCGCTCAGGCGGACGACGCCGGCCTGCGGGTTAGTTCGCAGTCTGGCGTTACGTCGGGCGGGCGAAGGTTCAGCCGCACAGTCCACTCCGACACCGAGGGGCAGGCCCGGATCGAAAGCTGGACCGTGCATGGTGCGGGACACGCCTGGTCGGGCGGCCACGCCAGTGGTTCATTTACCGACGGCGACGGCCCGGACGCATCAGCGGAAATGGTGCGATTCTTCATGGCGCTGCCACGTGCCGGCTCTGAATAAGTGCTGGGCAGAGAGATCTGCCCGAAAGCGTCCAGCCAATTCAGAGAGCGGGTGTCGTCGAGTGATGGCGGTCGTCTATCGGGCCAGCGGGATGCGGCCACGCCGACGAGCCGCTGCGCAGTTGCTCATAGGCCCGTTCCACGACGCCATAGCACTCGCAGCTGTGCTGCTCCAGTCTGCGCCGGTCGAGCACACGGATGTGCCCACGGCTGTAGTGGATCAGGCCCGCCCGCTGCAGCCGCAGCGCGGCCCCGGTCACTCCTTCGCGACGCACGCCCAGCATGCCTGCGATGCGCTCATGCGTGACCCGCATGTCATCGCCGACTTGCCGGTCCAGGTGCTGGAGCAGCCAGCGACACAGTTGGGGGGCCAAGGCGTGGTGCCGGTGGCAGGCAGAAGTCTGTGCCATGTGCGTGAACAGCGCCTGGGTGTAGCGCAGCAACTGCTGCATCACCGGCTCGACGTCACGCGCCAGATCGGCGATGTCGCGAGCGCTCATGCGCCAGGCCGAGCCAGGGCGCTGCACCACGGCGCTGCTCAGCGCCTTGCCGCCGCCCATGAAGGCGCACACACCAGCAACGCCCTCCCGGCCAACCACCGCCACCTCGGAGCCCGCACCGTCTTGCAGCGGTGAGACCAGCGACACGACGGCCGTGACCGGAAAGTACACATGGCGCAGGACGGTGCCCGCCTGGTAGAGCATTGCGCCTGCTGCCAGGTCCACGGCCTCAATCCGGGACTGCATGGCATCAGTGACCTCGGGCGGCAGCGAGGCCAGCAACTGGTTGTTCGGCGAAGACTGGTGGTGAGCAATCACGGCTGTGCGTCTCTCGGATGACCATGGGGTCGACGGGACGCAATCTAGAGTCCGGCGAGCCAATCCTCTACGTCAAAAGACACAAGCGCGCCGTCGCGAGGCGCTCAACGCAGAGGGCGATCAGACCAGCGGGCGCGCCGGCGGTCGGCCGTCGCCGTAGAGGTCGGCCAACCGGGCCATCGCCCCAACGTCGCGCAGGTAAAGCCGGCCGTCGGAGATGCGGTGCAGGCCGCGCCGCTCGAGCTTGCGCAACGTCTTGTTGGTGTGCACCAGCGACAGGCCCAGGCCGTCGGCAATATGCTGCTGTGTAAGCGGAAAGAGGACGCCGTCGGCGCCCGCGTCAGCCTGCAGCGCGCCTGCGCGCTTGAACAGCAAGATGAGCATCGAGGCGATGCGCTCCTCGGCGCTGCGGCGCCCGACCGACAGCAGCGTGTCGTCGACCATAGACTCTTCGTGCGCGGTGAGCCAAGTGACATTGAAGCCCATCATCGGACTGCGCCGGTGCAGTTCCCAGAGCGCATCGCGCTGGAATACGCAGAACAGCGCGTCGGTGAGCGTTTCCACACCGTGGGCAGCGGCGTCGCCCATCTTTTGCTGAACGCCGATGAAGTCACCGGCCAGCAGGAAGCTGAGGATCTGCCGACGCCCATCGCTGAGCGTCTTGTAACGGAATGCCCAGCCCTGCAGCAGCGTGTACAGCGGCGCGTCGGTCTGGCCTTCGTGAATCAACGACTCGCCGGCGCCCAGACGCCGCTCGCGGCGCTTGAGCGACTGCACCAGTTCGAGCTCTTCTCCCGTTGGTTCCTGAAACAACTTCAGTGGCCGCAGTGGACAGTTGCGGCAGGCCGTCTCGCCACCGATTGCGGGAGGTGCTTCGGGGAGTGGTTGTGCGGGGATTCCCATCACCGCAGTGTCGCGCATCCATACGTTTCATGCAGTGCAGCCGATGACCTGGCATCGAAGCCAGATGAGAACAGCGCACCCCCCGGAATCTCTGCGAGCGTGAACAGCGCGCCCGCGTACATCGTGCCGATGTGATTGCCGTCGCCGGCATACGGCATCAAGCACTTCACGTAGCCGCGCCGCAGCTCCACGACCTTGAGCCCGCAGTTCGCCACGAACTTGATGCCGCTCTCCAGCGCCTTCTTCGCAATCTCCAGATCCACTTCCGCAATCCCTGTCGTTTCGGAACCTTGCGTCTGAAATCCGAGTGATGTCTGCCTTCAAGCGCTGCCTAGCGGTGGTGCAAGTCCGGTAACGGCCGACTGTGACCACCGTTGGATGCATTCGCCACAACGGCAACGACTCCTGACCGGCTCGCAGGCCGCAACCCCAAGTCATGCCCTCCGATCGACGTGCCCTTGATCGACCAATCACCACGCATTCAGATCACAGATCGCGTCTTCCAGGGGCAACCTGTCCAGCCGCGAAGCTCCGGCACTCCTCCGTGCCCGCAGGCCGAGTCGTCAGCCCTGCATCTGCAAGAGCAAGGTGCGCTCGAGGCCCGCGTAGCGATGGACGAGCGCGTCGCGATACGTGGCGTTGGCCATCATTGCGAGGAAGTGCTGGCGACTCGGGTAGCGGACCAAGAGGCACTTGTCCCAGTCCTGGCTGGCATCGCCGATGAAGGTTCTGTCGACCTTGCCTTCCCACACCACCTCGGCACGGCTCACATCACCCACGGTTTCAACAAAGGCCGTCTGGTACCTGCGGTAGGCCTCGGCGCCCGAGCAGGGGGCGTGGGGAGACCCAGCGGGGTAGTTCGCTTGCTTGCGGAACTTCAGGAGATTGAGCATCACCACCGGGCCGTCGGGGCCGGCGTCTCGCAATGCGCGCACCTGATCGGCCGTGGGGTCGATGGATGGATCGAAATTGGCTGGAGGGAACGTCATGGGTCGGCCCCTTCTGATAAAGCGCGGCGCCTGCGCGAGCCTCATTGTCGGCGCGGTCAGGATCGCTGCGATGATATTCGCCTGCCACTAACCGGCGGGCCGCGCACGACCGCAGTTGGCCGGACAGCGACCTTTCATACCTCGAACTGCGGAAACGAACCCCGGTTCGATCACTCGTGCTTCATCAAGCGCTCGATGCGTCGATCCGGAACTAGCCAGGCTAAAGCTACCGCCACGAAGATGAGTTGCGAGATCCAAGGGCGGACGAAGGCCAGCGGAATCGCGACCGCATACACGAGTACTGAAATCGCGCCCTTGTAGTCCTTGCCGACCGCCTCATGCAGCAGGGACTTCTCGCCCTCCGCCGCGACCAGGAATCGCGCAAGGACCCAATAACCGACAGCGGCCATCAGAAGAACGCCTCCGTACATCGCGGACGGAAGGGGGGCAAAGTGGTTTTCGCCCATCCATCCCGTCACGAAAGGAAGGAGCGACAGCCAAAAGAGCAAATGCAGGTTGGCCCAAAGGACCTTCCCGTTGACGTGCCCGGCAGCCTGGAGCAGGTGATGATGGTTGTTCCAGTAGATCCCTAAGTACACGAAGCTGAGAACGTAGCTCAGAAACGCGGGCACCAGCGGGCGCAGCGCATTGAGCTCTTCGCCATGTGGCACTTTCAGCTCAAGCACCATGATCGTGATGATGATCGCGAGCACGCCATCGCTGAATGCCTCCAGCCGGGTCTTGTGCATGAGACGCCCCTCAACAGATCGCTCGCAATCGCCCCTTCCTCGAGGCTCGAGGAAAGGTTGCGGGCGCGGTCTGCGCGAAGAATAGCGGCGGTGGCTGGTCCTCGCTCGTCAGCGAAGGCGGAGAATGGTCTGCTCCTGGCCGGGTAGCGACCTTCACTCGACAGACGCTTCGCGACCCTAAGCGGACCTCGACCGGTGCGGATTCAATCGACCCTGGCCCGGACGTGGCCGCCAGTTCTCCTTTGTCGGCTTAGGAGCGGCAACCAAGGTAAGTACGAAGTTGGCGGCTCGCCCTTCGCCTTCATAGGATCCGTCGCTCTTTCGTTTCAGCGGCGGGCGTAACGCCTGCACACGAGGGTTCGTAAACCGTGCGCTAAGAGCGGTAGCGCACAGCACCGAGCAGTCGTCTGGACTAGTTTGTCGATATGAATCGTTCCGCGCACATACGATTTCACTTCTGAATGGTTTCACAAGCGCGCAGGTTTCGGCTGTCGAAATGAGTAAGGGAATCACCATGAGAAACACCATGCTGTTGAACAGAGTGATCAGGCGCCCGCTGTTCCTTGCGGTGGTTGCGACGTTTGCCGTCGCCGCCTGCAGCACGACCCAGCCGATCGCCCAGCCGCCGGCGCAAAGCTATGTCGTCCCCTCCAATCCCGTGCGAATCGACAACCGTCGCTATGAGCCCGCTCCCGCTGCTGTCTACGACAGCCGTCGGCGAGTCGACGAGCGGTTGTACGACGCAAACGTCACTTCCGTGCGTGCGGTTGTCGGCGCCCCCGAGCGTCGCTGCTGGACCGAGAGGGAACAAGTCGCACAGGATCGCAGCGGCCCCAGCGTGCCGGGCGCGATCGTCGGCGCCGTGATCGGCGGCGTTCTCGGGCACCAGGTCGGTGGCGGCCGCGGCAAGGACATCGCGACTGTCGGTGGCGCTGTCGCCGGGGGCCTCGTCGGCGCGAATGTCGGCCGCATGGGCGCTGGAGAGCAGGTACAGAACCAGGACGTGCAGCGTTGCGAAAGCGTCGCCCGTGACACGAGGGCCGAGTACTGGGATGTCACCTATGATTTTCGGGGCCAGGAACATCGCGTTCAGATGACCGCCCCACCCGGACGGACCGTGACGGTCAACGAGTACGGCGAGCCCCGGACGTAATGCCTATCTGCGGCGGACGGAGCAAGACGGCCCTTCGGGGTCGTTTTGCTTGAGCAAGACAGGCCTATCTTCAGAAACCGGACGCCGGTGACGCGCGCTTCGGCCTTCATTTCCGACCAACTGAGGATCGGCCGCAACAAAGCGCTTCCTGGAATGGGGGCTCCGGGAAATCGATTGCACGCGTCGCTCCGACGCCAAGGGACCGGTTCATGTGGCGTAGTGTGCCGGCGACTGTTTGATGGGCACTTGCTTGAATTCCAGCGGCGACATCACCCGGTGAGTAGCGTCATCGCACCGGGGCGTCCGACAGCGCCGATACAGGTTGGAGTGCGAGAATTGAAGTGATGCTGCGTCGCCAAGTCATAACAGCCGCGGTCGTGACCGCCATCCTTCTCGCCGCCCTCGCCGCTTGGTGGACGACGCGCGCACCGTTGGTGCCGGCCGTCAGCGCCCGTATGGCTCCACTGGTGCGCACCCTCCAATTCTCGGCCCGCGTGGCCACGGCGTCGCGCGTCGAGGTGGGCAGCACGCTCACCGGGCGCGTGCTGCAAGTCGCCGTGTCCGAAGGCGCGCAGGTCAAGGCAGGCGACGTGCTCGTGCGGCTCGAGAGCGACGAGTTGCGTGCCTCGCTCGCGCAAAGTCAGGCCAGTGAACGTCAGGCCGCCGCGCGCCTCGCAGGCTTGCGCAGTACCGGGCGCAGCGCGGCGCAGGCCGGCGTGGCGCAGGCGGAGTCGGTGCTGTCGGCCGCGCGGGCCGAACTGCAACGCACGCTGGACCTCGTAGCCAAGGGCTTCCTCAGCGAGGCGCGCCTCGACGAGGTACGCCGCGCGGTCGCGGTCGCGCAGGCGCAACTGGACGGCGCACGCGCGCAGAGTGCGGCCAACGCCGAGCCGGGTACCGACGTCGCGCAGGCCCGGGCGCAGCTTGCACTGGCCAGCGCGGCCCGCGCTGCCGCCGAGGCCCGCCTGGCCGAGGCCGTGCTCACCGCACCGGCGGATGCGCGCGTGCTCGCGCGCATGGTCGAGCCCGGCCAGATCGTGCAGCCCGGTCGCGCGCTGCTGGGCTTGGCGCTCGCGAGTCCGCTGCAACTTGTGGCGCAGGTGGACGAGCGCTACCTGGGGCAACTCCAGCCCGGGCAGGTGGCCGGCGTGCTGGCCGATGCCTACCCGGCGCAGCGCTTCACCGCCCGCGTGCTGTCCATTGCGCCGCTGGTCGACGCACAGCGCGGCGCGATCGAGGTCAAATTTTCGCTGCCGCCGCCTCCGCCGGCCTTCCTGCGCGAGGACATGACACTTTCGGTGGAAGTGGAAACCGCCCGCCGCGAACAGGCCTTGGTGGTGCCGGCCGACGCCTTGCGGAGCGACGATTCGACGGGCCCCAGCGTCTGGCTCGCGCGCGACGGACGCGTGCAGGCGCGCAAGGTGCGCTTGGGGCTGCGCACGCTCGACGCCATCGAGATCCTCGACGGCCTTAGCGCAGGCGAGGTCGTGCTTCTCGGCCCTGCGCCGCAGCCCGGCCAGCGCGTGCGCGCCGATACCGCGGCCGGGGCTTCGGCCCGCGCCAGCAAGGGCACCAAAGAAGACGCCGGCGCCGCGATGAGCAGCGCGATGGGCCGCTGAGGCGCGCCGGCGATGCTGGGATTCGAGAGCCGGGTCGCGACGCGCTTCCTTCGCGAAGGGCGCATGCAGACCCTGCTGATCATCGTCGGCGTGGCCGCGGGTGTGGCCGTCGTCGCCTACATCTCGGCGCTGATCACCGGGCTGCAGCGGAACACGATCGAGAAGACCCTGGGTGCACAGGCGCACGTCACGCTGAGCCCGCTCGACGACGTGGTGCTGACCGCCCGCGCGCCGGCCGGCGCCGGCACCAGCGAGCTGGTGCAGACGCAGCCGCGCGCGCAGCGGCCGCGCTCCATCGGCAACTGGGAGCTTCTGGTTCCCCTGCTTGAAGCCATGCCGGAGGTGGCCGCGGTCTCGCCGATGGTGTCGGCAGCGGGCCTGGCGGTGCGCGGCGAGGCGTCCAAGGCGATCGCCCTGATGGGCGTGGACCTCGACCGCTACGACCGCATCGTCAGCCTGCGCTCCAAGGTCGTCGACGGCACGGCGCGGCTCGGGCCGGGCGAAGGCATCATCGGCCGCGAACTCGCCGAGGACCTGGGGGTGCGCGTCGGCGACCGGGTGGGCATCGTCACCGGCGGCGTCAGCGACTCCCTGCGCGTCACGGCACTGGTGGACCTGGGAGTGCGTGAACTCAACCGACGCACGGTGATCGTGCCGCTGCGCACAGCGCAAAGCCTGGTCGGCCTGCCCGGCGGCGCGACCGGCCTGGATCTCACGCTGGTCGACATCTGGTCGGCGCAGACGGTGGCGGACGACCTCGCTGCGCGCTGGCCGTACAAGGCGGAGAGCTGGCAACAGGCGAACGCGCAACTCGTGGCCGCATTGAATGCGCAATCGGTGAGCACGGCGGTGATCCGCGGCGTGGTGCTGATCGTCGTGGTGCTGGGCATCGCCAGCGTGCTGGTGGTATCGGTGGTGCAGAAGCAGCGCGAGATCGGCATCTTGCGCGCGATGGGTGCCACCCAGGGCCAGGTGCTGCGCATCTTCCTGCTGCAGGGGGCGATCGTCGGTGCGCTGGGCTCGGCGCTCGGTGTGTTGCTCGCGGTGGTGCTGATCTGGGCCTTCACCAGCTTCGTGCTCGGCTCCGATGGCCTGCCGCTCTTCAACATCACGCTCGAACCGGCGCTGGCGCTGCGCGTGGCCGCCATCGCCACCGTGTGCGGCGTGCTCGCCGCGGTGGCGCCGGCGCGGCGCGCCGCCAAGCTCGATCCGGCACAGGCGATCCGCATATGAGCGCTCCCGCCGCGGCCACACCCACTGGCCCGCTGATCGAGCTCGAAGACATCCGCAAGAGCTACAACCTCGGCCTGCCGAACGAGGCCGAGGTGCTGCATGGCCTGTCGTTCAGCGTCGGCCGCGGCGAATTCGCGGCCCTGATCGGCCCGTCGGGCTCGGGCAAGAGCACCCTGCTGAACATCGTGGGCCTGCTCGAGCGGATGACGGCCGGCAGCTACCGCATCGAAGGTGAAGAGGTGAACGGCCTCGACGACGGTGCGCTCACGCTGCGCCGGCGAACCACGCTGGGGTTCGTTTTCCAGTTCCACCACCTGTTGCCGGCTTTCAGCGCACTGGAGAACGTGACCCTGCCGGCCCTGATGCGCGAGGGGCGCGTCACGCCGGCACAGCGCGAACGAGCGCGCGCCGTGCTCGCCGCCGTCGGCCTGGTCGACGCGATGGGCAAGCGCCCGGGTGAGTTGTCCGGCGGTATGCAGCAGCGCGTGGCGATCGCGCGCGCACTGGTGCTCGAACCGCCGCTGGTGCTGGCCGACGAACCCACCGGCAACCTGGACACGGTCTCGTCCGACGAGGTCTTCACGCTGATGCGGCGCATGCACGCCGAACTGAACACCTCGTTCCTGGTGGTGACGCACGACCCGCGCCTGGCCGCACGCTGCGATCGCGTGCTCGAGCTCGTGGACGGGCGACTCGTGCACGACGGTGCACCAGCCGGCGCCGCTGATCCAGTTGCCCGAGGATAAGTCCGGTCACCGACGCCATCGGGATCGCTTTTTCGGGGGCGGTTTGCTCCTCCCGAAGGCCTAGGCAGCAAGCGTCGGGTAGTCCGTGTATCCCTTCGCTCCGGGCGTATAGAACGTGCTCATGTCGGGCACATTGAGCGCAGCACCGGTCTTCCATCGGGTAACCAGATCCGGATTGGCGAGGAACGGGCGCCCGAAGGCAACCAGATCGCATCTGCCCGCTTCCAGATCGCTTTCGGCACGCACGGCGTCGTAGCCTCCTGACAGGATCAGCGTGCGCTTGAATACGCTGCGGAAGGTTGCTTTGATCGACTCGGGAACGGGCGGCGCACCCATCGACGAGTGATCAACCAGGTGGACGTAAACCAAGCCGATGGCATTGACTTCACCTGCCAGGTAGGTGTAGTCCGCTTCCGTCGTTGGGTAGGCAGGCATGTCATTGAACGCCCCGAATGGGGAAAGCCGTATGCCAACCTTGTCTTTGCCAATGGCCCCGATCACCGCCCTGGTGACTTCGAGCACGAAGCGCGCGCGGTTCTCGATCGAACCACCGTAACGGTCTGTGCGCCGGTTCGAGGTCGGACGGAAGAATTGTTCGAGCAGATAGCCGTTGGCTCCATGCAGCTCAACGCCATCGAATCCCGCGTCCACGGCGTTCTTCGCTGCCTGCGCGTACTCCTCGACAGTGGACTTGATGTCTGCTTCCGTCATCGCCACCGGGGTTGCGTTCGGTTGCATGCCCTTGGCGTCGGTGTACATCTCCCCCACCGCAGCCACCGCCGACGGCGCCAATATGCGCGCGCCCGCGGGCAGATTGAGCGGATGAGCGACGCGCCCGCAGTGCATCAACTGGACGAAAATCCTTGCCCCCAGCGGATGAACCGCTGCCGTAACGCGCTTCCAGGCCGCAATCTGCTCCGCAGAGTAAATGCCCGGGATCCGCGCATAGCCCAGTCCATTCGGAGACGGCGACGTTCCTTCGGTGATGATCAATCCTGCGGAGGCGTGCTGCGCATAGTATTGCGCCATAAGATCGTTGGGGATGTTGCCGGTCGCGCGACTGCGCGTCAGCGGTGCCATCACTAAGCGGTTCTGCAGTGCGAGTGGTCCCAGCCTGGTGCTCGAAAATAGCAACGACATGACTTTTCTTTCAGGAAATTGATGCGGTCGGCCGGCACCTTCGCCTACACGCACTCCAGCGACAGCCGAACGTCTGCGTAGAACCGACGCTATCAAGACGCCATGTTTTCACTCTAGCCGTTGCGTTCATCTCGTTCTGTTCGGTCAGGCACATAGCGCGCGCTGAGCGTCCAGTCTGAGCAGCCTGTCCTGAGGTCTGCTCCTTGGCCAGTTCCGAGCCAACCGCGATCGTCTGGTTGTGGCCGCGTAGCGACCTTCACTCGACGGACGCTTCTCGACCCTAAGCCGCCGTGCCTGCTGCCGGAGAGCGGACGCTCGGCGCAGGAAGAAAGGATGCGCTTGCTCGCTCGTTAATCACGCGTTAATCCGGATCCGCTTGAATCGGCCATGCTGTCGAAGACCGCTGCCGACGTAAGCCGAGCCGTGCCGAAGAAGAACCGCGCGGGTTCGAGCCCGCTTGCCATTGTTGAGCAACTCGCGCGGCGCATCTCCGCTTGGCGTTGCCCGGTCGAAATGACGGTCGAACAGCTGGGCCTGGTCGCCAGCCTGTACTGGCTGGTCTTTGCAAACCGAGCCTTCTTCGACCGCGTCCTGCAGGGAGCCAATGACCAGGCCGGATGGCTGTTCGGCGCCTCGCTGGCCGTCATCGTGCTCGCGCTTCACTTCATCCTGTTGTTGCTGGTGCTGAACCGCTGGACTGCCCGGCCGCTGCTAGCGCTGCTGGTGGTGATCAGCGCGGTCGCGAGCTTCTATGTCGAACACCTGGGCGCGTACATCGACGTGCCGATGATCAACAATGTCTTGGCCACCAATGTCAGCGAGGCACGGGAGTTACTCAGCTGGGCGGTGATCGCGCACTTGATGCTGTACGCCGGCGTACCGCTGCTGTTTCTGTCGCGCGTGCGCATTGTTCGCAAGCCCCTGCTGCAATCAGCTGCACGCCGTTCCGTGTCGCTGGTCGCCGCGGTGTCGTTTATGTTGCTGGCCGCCTTCGTCTCGTTCAAGCCGCTGGCCGGGGTCATGCGCAACCACAAGGAGCTGCGCCACATGGTCACGCCCTCGAACTGGATCTGGGCCACCGGCTCCGCGCTCCTGCATAGCCCGCACGTAGATCACCGCGCTCGCGTAGCGGTGGCCACGGATGCGAGGCAGGGCTCTGTCGCAAGCACGCTCGGTCGGCCTCGGCTTCTGGTTCTGGTGGTCGGCGAGACCGCACGGGCGGCCAACTGGGGCTTGAACGGCTACCCACGGGCCACTACACCTGAGCTAGCAAGGCTGGTCGTCATCAACTTCAGGGACGTCACTGCCTGTGGCACCAGTACCGAGGTGTCGTTGCCCTGCATGTTCTCGCTGGTGGGACGGCGCCAGTATGACGAGACGCGCATCCGTCACAGCGAGTCGTTGTTGCACGTGGTCGCCCGTGCTGGGGTTAAAGTCGGCTGGCTCGACAACCAATCAGGCTGCAAGGGTGTCTGTGATGGGCTGCTCAGCCAAAGTGCCAGCGCGGTTGCCGGCGACACCTGCAAAGGCGACTGCCTGGACGACGTGCTGGTGGCCGCTCTGAGTCGCAAGTTCGAAGCGGTTGGCGACGGCACGCACCTCGTCGTGCTGCACATGATCGGCGAACATGGACCCGCCTACTTCCGCCGCTACCCAAGCAGCTTTGAGCGATTTGCGCCGGCCTGCGCGGAGGACGACTTGTGGCGCTGCAATCGCGAGGCGGTGGTCAATGCCTACGACAACGCGATGGCGTACACCGACCACGTGCTGGCCGACATGATCCGGCGCCTGTCGCAGCGGACCGACCAGATCGACGCCGCACTGCTTTATGTGTCCGACCATGGCGAGTCCCTGGGAGAGAAGGGGCTGTTCTTGCACGGCGTGCCGTACCGCATCGCGCCGGACGAGCAGCTGAAGGTGCCTATGGTGATGTGGATGTCGCCGGGCTTCGCGCAAGGCAGTGGCGTGGATCCGGAGTGTCTTGCCGCGCGCGCTCTCCGACCGGCGAGCCACGACAACATCCCCCACACCGTGCTGGGTCTGCTGGACGTTCAGACCAAGGACTACGTGCAAGATCTCGACGTGACGGCCAGATGCCGGCACGCACCGAATTCAAGGCCGCTGGTGGGCACTGCGCCACCCGCCGGCGCTACCTCATGACGCACTAGTCGAGCCGGCCGCGTGCCCTCGATCCCTCGAACCATCATCGTGCACGCCGGCAAATCGCGGATTAGCGTCCGTTCCCTTCAGGACGCTTCACGACCCGAAGCGGAAATCGGTTGATGATCCCGAGAGAGGTCTCTTGCAGGCCCAAGGCCAAGACGGATCGACGTGGCCGTCAGCGTGCCGCGGGAAGCCGGGCCCGTTCAGCAGTACGCGGGAAGCGCAAGTACCCCCGTGCCCCATACCGCCAGGACAGCTCCGCGCTGTCTTGTGAGGCTGCGGCGCGCAATCACGAACACGGACGCGACCAGGACGGCACCGGCAGCCACGTAGCCGGCCAGCGCTTGCAGCGGCGGCATCGGGATGTGGCCGAGATCGAGCAGGATCCACTCGAGCGTCACGGCGATGAGCGAAGCGATCACCAGCATGGGCCAGAGCGCCCCTCCGTGAGCCGCAGCGAACGCGGCCGGGGCCGCCGCCGGCCGGGGGACGGAATACAACTGCTGCAGCAGCGCGCGTGGCGGCAACGGGCTCCTCGTCTGCCAACGCTCCTGCAGCGACCGAACCACGCGCCCGGCCAGGCGACGATAGGGGTGCGGCGTGAGCAGATGGCGCAGCGGCCGGTGCGCGCGCAGGATCCCGACGATCCGGTCGTGCTCCCCGGGAATCCTCAACGACGCCGAGCCGGCCACCGGCATTGAGGGACGCCGCAGCACTGCGGTGATGTTCCCGCCGTCACCCGACAGCGTGATCCGGTCCACTTGCAGCCCCGCCTTCTCGCCCATGCGCCGGAGCGTGACCGGGCTGAAGGAGAACACATGGGCCTCGTGAAAAGTGCTTCGTGGCGACTGGCAGGTGGCTTCGATGTTGGGAACCTCCACTACCAGCGAGCCGCCCGGTCGCAACGCCGAGTGCAGCTGCGCCAGCACCCGTGACGGATCGTCGGTGTGTTCCAGGACATGCCAGATGGTGATGAGGTCGAAGTGGTCCGCCGGCAGCGCCACATCACCGGCGAAACCGCGGGCGACGGTCATTCCATACTGGACCGCGGAAAACTCGGCGTAACCGCGGTTCGGTTCGACCCCGACCACCTCGTGACCGAGTGTCTGCAGCAGATGCGCGAATTCGCCGCCACCCGAGCCGACGTCGAGAACGCGGCGGCGCTGCTGCAGCAAGCGCCGCACATGCGCCAGCCGATCAAGGGCGACCCTCCCGGCTCGCAGGACGTGCTTCGGCTTGGGCTCGAAGGTTCCCTTGTAGGCGACGCGGTAGTCGTGCTCGTAGAAGCGCCGCGAGTCGAGCGGACGGGGATCCGACCAGACGAGTCCGCAGTCCACACAGCACACGCTGCGCAATGGTGCACCGCTGCGGCTGCGCGTGCCGACCACGGTTGCCTCGGCAGCGCCGCACAGGTTGCAGGGAAGAGCGGTAGCAACAGAATTCGACATTTTTCTGCGGCCGGAATGGCGACGGCCCGCAGCTTATCGACGGACGCGGACGCGCAGCGGCCGCGGCGCATAGTGGTTTTCCCGCCATGCTGAGGACCACTGCAGTGGACGTTCGGCTCGACCAGGGGGGCAACGAAAGGAGACAGAGGAGACCGGTTATGGCCGGTAAGCGTCCTTCCCTACTTGGTCGGTAAGCGACCCGAAGTCGACTTCACGCACTCCCGAAAGCAGTCGTCGGCCGCATCGCTTCCGCCCTTAGCGTCAGCTATTGTGTCATCGCCGATTGTCGGCTCCCCGGCCGTCCGACTTGGTCTGCATACTCGAGATCATCGACTCACGGCTCGCCGGCTGAAGCCGGGCGGCGGATCATCACCGCCACCAGCGTCACCAAGGTCAGCGGCACGACGAAGCTCATCATCACGCCGGAGAAGGCCTGCAGTGCATCGTGCTGCTGCGCCGCCAGGATCAGGTAGGCCACGTAAGCGACGTAATAGCCGAGGAAGACGACGCCTTCCCAACGCGCGATCTCGCGGCCCGTCATGAAGACCGGCACGCAGGCCAGCGCTACCGCCAGCATCACCCAGATATCGAAGGCCAGCAGAGACGGCGCCATCGCGAGGCCCAGGTCACCCGACACCAGCCCCGATAATCCCAGGCAGCCCAGGATGTTGAACGTGTTGCTGCCGACGACATTGCCCACTGCGATGTCGCGTTCGCCCTTGATCGCTGCCGCGATGCTCGTCGCCACCTCGGGCATGCTGGTGCCAGCGGCGACGATGGTTAGGCCGATAACAAGGTCGCTCACGCCCATGGCCTTAGCGAAACTCACGGAGGCCTGCACCAGGTAGTCCGAGCCGAACACGAGCGCCACCAGGCCGGCGGCGATCAGGCCGATTTGTGCCGCCCAGTGACTGTCCCATGCGCCGGCCCCGGCGGGCGGCATTGCGTCAGCAAATTCGTCCTTCGCGGCCCGGGTCTCGCGGCGCGACTGCACGATCAGGAACACGGTGTAGGCCACCAGCAGCGCGAAGAGGAAGCTCCCGTCCAGGAACGAGAGCGCGCCATCGAGCGTGAGCGCAAGCAGCAGCAGGCTGGCGCCCAGCATGATCGGCACCTCCTGCCTGATCAGCTGGATGTTGACCACCAGAGGCGCGATCAGGGCACTGATGCCCAGGATGAACAGCACATTGAAGATGTTGCTGCCCACCACGTTGCCGATCGCGATGTCGGTCTTGCCGTCGAGCACGGCACCGACGCTTACCGCAACCTCGGGTGCGCTGGTGCCAAAGGCGACGATGGTGAGTCCGACGACGAGCGGACTGATGCCGAACGACAGCGCCAGTTTGGACGCGCCGCGCACCAGCACGTTGGCGCCGATGACCAGCAGAATCAGGCCGCCGAGAAACATGAGCATGTTCATGACCGGCACTGTAGCTACAAAGTTGCGATGGCAAGCGCCCCAGCCCATGGGCCCCGTGCGGCCCGGGGCTGTGCAGGCGCGATGGCAGTGCTCCGCTGGGAGTTCAGGTCCGGTCCCTTCTCGTCATGCGGCGACCTGCGGGCGCGGCTGAGGACCGGAGCCGCCACCGCGGCGGCGCCACATCGCAATGACCAGGTGCAGCCCTGTCCCCAGCAAGAAAAGCAGCGCGCTGCCAAGGCCCCAGATCACCCAGGTAGCCACGGTCAGGCCGCCAGCCAGTGCCGGCATGGCCTGAAGCAGACCCTCGACAGCCGGCGCCAGGCCCGAAAGCAGCGAGGTCATCGCCTGCGCGATCTCCGGCGGCACCCAGGGGGCCAGCCACTCCGGCAGACGAAGGCCCTCTGCGTCCACTGCCGCGCCTGTCAAAGCGCCTGCATTCGAGACCGTCCAAACGGCGGCTGCATGTACCGCCCAGGCTCCCAGCGACCAGAGCGCTAGAAGGCTGAAGATCACAAACCAGCTGAGTGCGTAGAACATGACTGATTCCTCTTTTGATGGCCAGCGGCGAGCGCGAATTGTCCGCACTTCGCGCTTCGCAGGAACCAGCATGAGCGATACTTACACTTCTGTTTTTCCGATGTGAGATCGAAATGCTGAACTACCGGCATCTGTATTACTTCTGGGTTGTCACCAAGGAAGGAGGTTTCGCCCGCGCGGCCGAGCGGCTGGACATGGCAATACAGACCATCAGCGCGCAGGTGCGGGAACTCGAGAAGGCGCTTGGCCACCAGTTGCTCAAGCCCGCTGGCCGCAGCGTGGCAATGACCGAGGCGGGCCAGGCCGCCTTCGCCCGCGCCGAGGAGATCTTCCAGATCGGCCAGGCCATCCCCGACGAAGTACGGGAGGCAGCCAGTGGCAAGGTCGCCCGGCTGGCGGTGGGACTATCGGACGGCATCTCCAAGCTGGCGGCGCACACGCTGCTGGAGCCCGTCCTGACCACACCATCGCTGCGGTTGGTGTGTCACGAAGGCGAGTTCGAGCAGCTCCTGGCCGAGCTGGCGCTGCATCACCTCGATGTGGTGCTCGCCGGGCAACCGGCACCACGCAACCCGAATCTTCGCCTGACAAGCGAACGGCTGGTCGAATCGACAGTGGAGTGGTACGGGCCTGCCGCCCATGTGCACAAGGCGGATGTGGATCAGTTCCCGCAATCGCTGAACCGGCTGCCCGTGCTGCTGCCCACCGGCCATTCGGCGCTGCGCCCGACCCTGGATCGCTGGTTCGAGGGCCAGGGATTGCGGCCGCGCGTGGTCGGCGAATTTGAAGACAGCGCGCTACTGGCGGTGTTTGCTGCGCGCGGGCTGGGGGTGTTTCCGGTCAGTCGCCTTGGCTCCAGCGACGTGGGCTTGATGCGCGGATTGCGTTTGCTCGGGCGCTGCGATGACGTGAAGGAGGAAATCCACGCCATTCGCTCGCGCCGCGGGCAGCATCACCCTCTGGTGCTGCAGATCATCGCCGCGGCGCGTTCCTGAGTGCTTTCGCTCAGGCGGCCCGCGCGAGAGCAGCTAACCGGCTGCCTTCGTCTCCACTGATGCCCCAATGGCGGCGCGCAGCCTCCAGAACCAGCGTTTCGCCTTCAGCAAGGTGCCGGTCTCCTTGGGCCACCCCGACCGCCAGCCGAAGCACCTTGCGCTGAAGCACAGGCTCGTCCACCTCGGCCATCAGCGAGGCCAAGGCGCCGTCGTCCACGCTGCCTAGCATCGAACCGCTGCCCGGGTCACCCATCAGCAAGTCTTCGCAAAGCGTTTGGACGATGCGGGGCAGGCCGTCCGGGTCCAATCCCAGTTCGCGGGGCGCATCGAGCTGGTTGAGTGCATCGATCTCGGAGCGGCACACATGACCGTCCGCGATGAGGACGAGCGCCACGATGCGTGCGGCGGCTTCGGGGCTGTTGCGAGGGTAGGAGCGCATGGCGGTAGTCGAAGTTTGAACAGATGCGATGCTGGACCCAGTGAGTCGGAGAAAAAAGGAGAACTTCCGTGAGTCGAGCTTCGGCAAAACCGAACAAGTGTCGCAGCTATTCCCAGCTTGATGCCTTGGCTGGAGGACTTCGCCAACCCCCTCTACGCCCATATGTCGGCCAGCCCAACAAGGATCAGCGCAATTCATGATGCGAGTGCGAGTGACGATTGCGTCGAAGCTCGCTGGTAGTGAACGAAACCGCTTCTGGCCGGAAAGCGTCCCTAGGATCAGGGGCGCCTTCCGACTCCTGTCCGACTACACCTCCGTCTGTTCAGCGATCTCGAGGGCATCATCGACGTCGATACCCAGGTACCGAACCGTGCTCTCGAGCTTCGAGTGCCCGAGCAGCAGTTGGACGGCTCGCAAGTTCTTGGTCCGCCGGTAGATCAGCGAGGGCTTCGTCCGCCGCAGCGAGTGCGTCCCGTAGGCCGCGCTATCCAACCCGATCTCGTCCATCCAGTGATGGACGATGCGCGCGTACTGGCGGGTACCAAGGTGGTCTCCAGGCCGCACTCGGCTCGGAAAGAGGAAGCCGTCCCCCTTCAAGCCTTTCGCCTTGATCCAGGCGTCCACCGCTTCGCGCGTGGCCGGCGTGATTTCGAATTGGACTGGTCTTTGCGTCTTGTGCTGCATGACGATCGCCCGCGCCGAGACCCGGTCGCCCTGGCATATGTCCCTAACGCGTAAACCGACCAGATCACATGCCCTTAGCTTGCTGTCGATGCCGAGGTCGAGCAACGCTCGCTCTCGGGTTCGGTTCTGAAGCTGCAGCCTAATCCTGATGGCCCAAACATCCTTAAGCTTCAGCGGCGCCTTCTGGCCGACCAGCTTGCCCTTATTCCAAGCTGCCTTCGCCGGTCGCTGTTCCGTTGACGTCATTTCAATCTCCCATGAGGTGGGTGGGAAACCAACTCTGCTCCTCCGACATTCGGAGGGTTTAGGTGACGCGGAGGCTGGCGACAATCTTGCCTATGATGTCGACGACCAACAGGAGAACGCTATGCCGCGCGTTAAGAAGCAAAGCAAAGACAGTCGCAGCTTCATCAACGTGGCGGTCAGTAACGAGACCCGCGCTGGCCTTCACCTTCTGAAGGAGGCCATGGGAGTGGCGGGCCAGGCCGAAGTCATCGAGAAGTTGGTGGTCATCGGCCTCGCAATTCACCTCGCTACTCGCTAGGCCGTCAACAGCGCCGGTTCTCCGAAAGAAGCAGCCGCGGCGAATCGCAACCGGCGCCGCGTGCAGGCCTACTGAAGTTGCAGCGAACGCATGACCATGAGCAACATGCCCATTGCCCTTTCCGTCCTCGACCTTGCTCCCATCACCGAAGGCAGCGACGCCTCGGCTTCCTTCCGCAACTCACTCGAGCTGGCACAGCAGGCGGAACGGCTCGGCTACCGACGCTTCTGGCTGGCCGAGCACCACGGCATGCCGGGCATCGCCAGTGCCGCGACGGCGGTACTGATCGCCTACATTGCTGGCGGCACACGTTCAATCCGCGTCGGCGCCGGCGGCATCATGTTGCCCAACCACTCGCCGCTTGTGATCGCGGAGCAGTTCGGCACCCTTGAGGCGCTTTATCCCGGGCGGATTGACTTGGGACTTGGCCGTGCACCAGGGTCCGATCAGGCAACGTCGCGCGCGCTGCGACGCGACCTTGCAAGTCACCCTGATCAGTTCCCACAGGACGTGGTGGAACTGTTGGACTTCATGTCGGACGAGCCGCGCCAGACGGTGCAGGCCGTTCCCGGCAAGGGCGCCAAAGTCCCGGTGTGGATCTTGGGGTCCAGCCTGTTCGGTGCGCGGCTCGCGGCGATGTTGGGCCTGCCTTACGCCTTCGCGTCCCACTTTGCGCCGGCCCAGATGATGCAAGCCATTGCGCTGTACCGCGCCGAGTTCAAGCCTTCCGCTCAGTTGGCACAGCCGTATGTGATGTTGGGGTTCAACGTGTTCGCCGCGCAAAGCGACGAGCAGGCGCAGGCACTGGCAACGTCGGTGCAGCAGGCGTTCGTCAACCTGCGAACAGGCCGGCCGTCAAAACTGCAACCGCCCGCCCCCGACTTCCTCGAGAGCTTGCCTGCACAGGCGCGCGCAATGCTGGACGACGTGCTGTCTTGCAGCGCGGTCGGCTCGCTCACCACCGTGCGTCAGGCGTTGCACGAGTTCGTAGAACGAACGGGCGCTGACGAACTCATGATCACTTCCCAGATCTTTGATCATGAAGCCCGGATGCAGTCATACGAGATCGCGGCGCACGCGGCGCAGCCCGCATAAGCGAGCCCATCGCCAAGGAACGGGCGGCGGCAAGCCGGTTACGTGGCCCTCTGCCGGGCGTGGTCGATTTGCGAGTGCTGCACCCCGGGTGACGCCTGCCTTTGGTCTGGTAGCGGCCTTTCCTAGATAGGCGCTTCGCGACCCAGTCCGGTCCTTCGTGAAGGAGCGGAGCGGTCATCGCGACTGCTCCACGAGCCTCTGCGTGAGCGCTGTCTTGCCCGCCGCCGCTGGCCCGCTAGAGTGTTCTCGCCAACCCAGCGGCCCTGTGATCATTAACTCGTACTGGCGGGCCGCCTTGTACGCGTTGTTCGTCGCCATTGCGATCGTCGCCACCGCACCGGTCGACGACGGCACGCGCGATCAATCGATAGAAGTCAGGATCGTCCGCTACGCTACCAAGGCTGACGCGCGCCGCTAGCGCAAGACGCGCTACTTCAGCCTGCCGTGGGCGACACGGTTACCGAAGATAAACGGAGCCCGTGCGTGGCCGAAAGAACCGAAGGTACTCAGACCCATCGCTACTCGATATCGTCCGAGGCGACGGAGCGCGAGTTGCGGCTGTGCGGGTTCGCATTGTTGAACCACTACCTGTCGATGCACAACGTGATCGCCGAGTACGTGAGGCTTCAGCCCGTAGAGCTGCTCATTCTGGTCGCCACGACCACCGGCAACGTGCAGCGGGCCTTGCGATCCCACGCACTCCCGGAAACGCTTCGCGGCAGGCAACCGCTGCCACCGGGACTGGTCGTGCCGATGTCGCGGCGCGCCATCGCGAGAGTCACCGGTCTGCCGACAGAAACCGTGCGACGGCATGTGGAGAGCATGGTCAAGCGCGGCATCCTGGTGTCGATGCCCAAGGGCGTGCATGCCCCGAGCCGGCTGGCCGAACACTGGGCTGCAGCCGCAGTACTTCGGCTCATTGAATCGCATGTGTGGTGCACCGAAGAGCTGGTTGCGCTGCAGGCGATCGTGCCGAAACCACCGCAATCCGCCAAGTCGAAGCGAAGGTGATCCGCGCGAACGCAGTGCCGGCGACGTGGTGACCCGGATTGGGTCACCTTGGCCGGCGCGTCTCCGCCAGGACGCGCTAGCTTCGGCATCCCGCGCGGTGCACGGCCGCGCACAAAGCGCTCGACGAGGCTTAAGGTCGCCGCCGGGTGCTTACGGAGGTTCACATGTTTCTCAGCGTACTGTTGATCGCACTCCTCGGATCGATCGCCCTATGGCCCTCTCTTGCCGGCGCCCAGACACCGCCGCCCGCGCCACCACCGGCGGCCGTGCTGTTCGAGAACGTCCGGGTGTTCGATGGCACGAGCGAGCGGCTTTCGCCGCCACGCAACGTGCTGGTGGTCGGCAACAAGATCCAGACAATCTCCGATGCCCCGATTGCGCCACCGGCCAGTGCGGCGCTGACGCGCATCGCCGGCAACGGCCGCACGCTCATGCCCGGACTGATCGATGCGCATACGCATCTGTCATTCACGATCATTCCGCAAGCCGCGGCACTGACCGCCGATATCGGCTACGTGCATGCGGCTTCGACCCAGGCGGCCACCGGCATGCTGCTGCGTGGCTTCACGACGGCGCGCGACGCGGGTGGGCCCGTGTTCGGCTTGAAACGCGCGATCGACGAGGGCGTGATCCCCGGCCCGCGCATCTGGCCCTCGGGTGCGTTCATTTCGCAGACAGGCGGCCACGCTGACTTCCGCCTGCCGACGGAGATACCCGCTCGGCCGGGTGACGTCTCGTACGGCGAGCGCACCAACATGGCGATGATCGTCGACGGCGTGGATGCGGTGCGCAAGCGCGTGCGCGAGCAACTCGCGCTCGGTGCGTCGCAGATCAAGCTGCACGCGGGCGGCGGCGTGTCGTCTTCGTACGACCCGCTGGACGTGACGCAGTTCAGCCCCGAGGAAATGCGCGCCGCGGTGAATGCGGCCGAGAACTGGGGCACCTATGTGATGGTTCACGCCTACACGCCCAGGGCCGTGCGGCAGGCCATCGAGGCCGGCGTGCGCGTGGTCGAGCACGGGCACCTGATCGACGAGCCGACCGCCCAGCTGATGGCCGAAAAGGGAGTCTGGATCAGCCTTCAGCCCTTCCTGCAGGACGAGGACATGATCCCGTTCCCTGAGGGCTCGGGCGCGCGTGCCAAGCAGCTCGAGATGATCGCCGGCACGGAAAGGGCCTACAAGCTCGCCCAGAAGTACAAGCTCAAGACGGCGTGGAGCACCGACACGCTGTTCGACGCCAAGCTGGCCACGCGCCAGGGCGCGCAGCTCGTCAAGCTCACGCGCTGGTACACGCCGGCCCAGACGCTGCGCATGGCCACCGCCGACAACGGCGAACTGCTGGCCCTGTCCGGCCTGCGCAGCCCCTATCCCGGCAAGCTCGGCGTTGTCCAGCCCGGCGCGCTCGCCGATCTGCTGCTGGTCGACGGCGACCCGCTCGCGAACATCAAGCTGATCGAGGACCCGGCCAGGAACTTCGTCGTCATCATGAAAGACGGCCGCATCTACAAGAACACACTGCCGTGAGCCCGCGACATCCGGTGGCGCGCCTGGTGGCGGGTGCATGGCTGGCCGGCGCGTTGGTGGTCACGACGCCGGCAGCAGCGATCGACAGGCTCGACTGGGAAAGCCTGCGGCCGGCTGCGGCCCCCGTGGACAACCCGTTCGAGCGGCTGACACCGCAGCAGACCGAATGGATCACCGAGATCGCGCTGGGCCGACTGATGCAGGCGCGCGGCCGGCCCGTCAGTGCCGAAGCTGCGGCGCGCCAGGCGGCGCTGGCGGCCACGCTCGCCGCCGAAGGCCTGGATGCCGAGCAACTGCTGCGCCAGCGAGACGCCCTGATCGCGCAGCGCCGCGCCGCCGCACAGGCGCCGGTGCCTGCCGTGGCGGGGCGCGAAGTGCGCCTGGTCGGCCACCTCGTGCCAGCCTCGGCCGACGGCGCCACGGTCACCGACTGGCTGTTCGTGCCGTGGGCTGGCGCCTGCAGCCACACAGCGCTGCCTGCCAACCAGATTGTCCGGATCCCGGCCAAGGATCTGGCCGAGGCCGATCGTCACGGGACGCAGCCGCTCGTGTTGACAGGCCGGATCGACGTGCACGAGCAGGAGTCGCAGCTGCGCCTTGTCGACGGCGAGCTCCTGTTGCGCTCGGCCTACGTCGTCGTGCATCCGAAGATCCATTCCCAGCAAGCCCCCGCCCTCCTTTCGGCCCGTTCTGGAGCGCCATCACGATGACCCGCCGGCTCGTTTCGTTTTGCACGCCCTTCGCCTTGATGATCGCCGTGTCGGCTGCCTTCGCGCAGCCCGCCGACCGCATCTGGTCCGGCGGCCCCATCCTCACGATGAACGACAAGGCGATGCGAGCACAGGCCGTCGCTGAAGCGGGCGGCAAGATCGTGGCCGTGGGCAGCAAGGCCCAAGTGATGAAGCTCAAGGGCCCGAACACCCAGTTGATCGACCTCAAGGGCCGCACGCTGTTGCCGGGCTTCGTCGATGCGCATGGACACCTGGTGGTCGGTGGAATGCAGGGACTGTCGGCGAACCTGCTGGCGCCGCCAGACGGCAACGTCACCGATATCCCCAGCCTGCTCCAGACCGTACGTGACTGGGTTGAGGCCAACAAGGAGGCGGTCGCCAAGACCAAGTTGATCATCGGCTTCGGTTATGACCCCGCGACCCTGAAGGAACAGCGTCATCCCACGCGCGATGAACTGGACACCATCTCGACCGAATATGCCGTCATGCTGGTGCACCAGTCGGCACACTTTGGCG
>Ga0209079_10000067_pt1 | contig 48688 bp, 42 predicted proteins | sample PPLLaktember2015_2_FD_187259 | JGI IMG/M metagenome (GOLD analysis project Ga0209079, IMG submission 187259) | Freshwater sediment microbial communities from Prairie Pothole Lake near Jamestown, North Dakota, USA - PPLs Lake P7 Core (6) Depth... | ecosystem: Environmental > Aquatic > Freshwater... | reverse complement strand
CTCATGGTCATTCACCCCCTTCCTTCTTTCCCGCATCGCCCGCATCATCGGGAAGCTTGGGCCCGTGGATCAGGTAGTGCAGGAACGAACCCACCAGGATGCCTCCCGCCGCCAGCAGCGAGACCGGCTTGAAAAAATCTTTCCAGACGAGGATCGACAGCGGCACCGAAGGGCTCTTGGGCAGCGCATCGTACACCTCCGGTTTCTCGCTCAGGATATAGAGAACGTGCGTCCCGCCGACGAACCGGTCGCCGTAAACGTTGGCATCCCCCCCCAGCTGCTGCACGCGCTTGGCGGCCGCTTTGAGCATCATGTCCTTGCGGCCGATCGTGAGTGCGCCTGTCGGGCAGGACAGCACGCAGGCCGGCTTGCGGTCCGCCTGAAGCCGGGTCTGGCAGAGGTCGCATTTGTAGATCCGGTCCTTCGATCCGTCGTATTTGGGGACCTCGAAGGGGCAGGCCGCCACACAGTTCTTGCAGCCGATGCAGAGGTGCTCCTTCAACCCGACGGAGCCGAACTCCGTGTAGTGGAGCGCCCCCGAAGGGCAGACCTTCACGCAGGCCGCATCGGTGCAGTGCATGCAGCCGTCTTTCCGGAAAAGCCACTTCAGGGTTCCCTTCTGGTCCACGTGCTCCTGGAAGCGGATGAGCGTCCAGGTGTTCCATTGCAGATCGGGAGGGTTCTGATAACTGCCGAAGTTCCGAGTTCTCAAGCCGGGCATTTCATTCCACTGCTTGCACGCGACTTGGCAACCGCGGCAGGCGGTGCATCTCGTCGTATCGATGAGCTTTACGATTTCCGTAGCCATAGCCTCTCTCCTATATCTTCGTCACGTTGACCATGAATGCCTTGTACTCGGGGCAGAACGTGTTGGCATCACCCACGGTGGGCGTCAGGAAGTTCGTGCTGTCGCCCCCGTCCTTGGGGTGCAGCCAGCCGTAATTGAACGGCAGGCCGACCTGGTGGACCGTTTTGCCTTCGACCAGGAAGGGCCGGAACCGCTTCGTGACCATGGCCACACACTCCACGTTGCCGCGCACGGAGGAGACACGGACCCGCTGGCCGTTCTCGATGCCCTTTTCCTTCGCCAGCTGATCGCCGATCTCGACGTAGAGCTCCGGCATCGCCTCCAGAAGCCAGGCCTGCCATCTCGTGAGGGCCCCCGAGCACCAGTGCTCGGTGCAGGAGTAGGTGGTGCAGACATAGGGGAATTTCTCATCGGCGTTGGCCACCTTGTCCAGGTCGCTGTTGAAGATCTTGATCGCAGGATTGATCAACTGGCCCGACAGGGGGTTCTTGCTCAGCGGTCCTTCCAGGGGCTCGTAGTGCTCCGGGAAGGGGCCTTCGGCCATTCCGGGCCCGAAAAGGGCGCCCAGGCCGTCCTGTTTCATGATGAAGGGGTATTTCCCTTTCTGCCTGTCCGCCTGGGGCGGCCACGGCCCGTCGGGAACGTCCCCAACCCAGGTATCACCGGTCCACTCGAGGAGTTTCCGCTTGGGGTTGTAGGGCTTGCCGTTGATGTCGCAGGAGGCCCGGTTGTAGATGATCCGTCGGTTGACAGGCCAGGCGTAGGACCAGTTAGGGTAGAGACCGAGGCCCGTGGGGTCCTCCTTGCCTCTCTTGGCCATCTTGTTTACGCCTGCGGCATCGAAGCTCCCGGCCATGACCCAGTTTCCGCTCGCGGTGGAGCCGTCGTCTGCGAGCATGCCGAAGGTTGGCACCAGCTGGCCTTTTTTGAATTCCGTCTTCGTGCCCTTGGCCTTGTCCTCGATGACCGTGTCCTTGAGGAAGTGGCCGTTGATCTGTTTGGCCACCTTCAGGGAATCGAATCGTCCCTTCGAATCCTTGTAGTCCCACTTGAGGTTCAGGATGGGCTCCGGAAAGACGCCCCCCTCCTTGGCGTAGAGGGCCTTGACGGCATCGAGGATCTTGATCGTGATCTCCCCCACGGGGATCGCGTCGTCGGGGGCCTCGGCGGCCTTGTACTTCCACTGGACCCAGCGGCCGCTGTTGCTCTGGCTGCCCTCCTTCTCCATGGAGGCCGAGGCGGGCAGAAGGAAGACCTCCGTCTTGACCTTCGCGGGGTCCACACCGGGGCCCTTCCAGAAACAGTAGGTCTCGTTGTCGAAGATGTTCTCGCCGACGAGCCAGTCGAGGTTTTCTAGTGCCTTGCGGACCTTGGTCGTGTTTGGGGAGCTGACCGCCGGGTCCGTGCCGACGGCGAAGAGGCCCTTGATCTTGCCCTTGTACATCTCGTCGAAGAGGTGCATCAGGGAAGTCGCCGTCCCGTCGTCGAGCTTGGGAAGCCAGGAATAAGCGAATCCGTTTTCGGCCGTGGCCTTGTCCCCGTAGAGGGCCTTGAGGAAGCTGACGAAGAACTTCGGATAGTTTTGGTAGTAATTCGCCGACTGGGGATCGCTCGACTTGGGCGTGTTCTTCTCGACGTATTTCGCCAGCGTGTCCTGGGAGGCCGCGGGCATCTTCAGGTATCCCGGCAGGATGTTGTACAGGATCGCGTGGTCCGTGGAGCCCTGGACGTTGGGCTCGCCGCGCAGTGCGTTGACGCCGCCGCCGCAGATGCCCATGTTGCCCAGGAGGAGTTGTACAATCGACATGGTCCGGATAATCTGGCTGCCCGTCGTGTGATGCGTCCAGCCCAGGGCGTAACATTCCGTTCCGGCCTTGTCCTTGACGCCCGTGGCGCTGTATTCCTCATAGACCTTCGTCAGGTCTTCCTTGGAGACGCCCGTGATGCTGGACACCTTCTCCATGGTGTAGCGCGAATAGTGCTTTTTCATCAGCTGGAAGACGCAGCGGGGATGCGTGAGGGTCATGTCCCGCATGGGGATCCCCTTGCCGTCCTTCTCGAAGACCCATGTGTCCTTGCTGTACTTTCTCGCCTTCGTGTCGTAACCCGAGAAGAGGCCGTCCTTGAAATAGAAGTCCTGGCCCACGATAAAAGAGGCGTTGGTATAATTCAGGACATAGTCTTTGAACCATTTGTCATTGCCGAGGATGTAATGGATCATCCCGCCCAGGAAGGCGATGTCCGTCCCGGAGCGAAGGGGGACGTGATAATCGCAACGGGCCGATGTGCGGGTGTAACGGGGATCGACATGGATCAACCGCGCCCCGTTTTGTTCCTTTGCCCGCAAAATCCATTTAAAGGCAATGGGGTGATGCTCCGCAGCGTTGCTCCCCATGATGAGGATGACATCGCTGTTCTTCAGATCGATGTAGTGGTTCGTCATCGAACCGCGCCCGAACGACTCTCCCAGAGCCGCTACCGAGGGGCTGTGTCAGACCCGGGCCTGGTGGTCGATGTAGACAAGCCCCATCGACCGGCATGCAACGCTCATCAGCCAGCACTCCTCGTTGTCCACGTTGGAGCTGCCGAGATGGCCGATCGTCTCGCAGCGATTGACGACCTCGCCTTTTGCGTTCTTGGAAACAAATCCCTTGTCGCGCGTGTCCTTCACGAGACGGGCGATCCTCTCGAGGGCCCAGTCCCAGTTCTTCTCTTCCCACCGGTCGCTCATGGGGGCCCGGTAGAGGACCTTGCGGAGCCTGTACTTGTTGGCTTCGGTAAGATCGAAGAAGCCCGCGCCCTTTGCGCAGAGCGACCCCTCATTGATGGGGTGTTCGGGGTCCCCTTCGATATTGAAGACCTTGCCCGTGTTCTTGTCGACGCTGCAGATCAGGCCGCATCCCACGGAGCAGTAGCAGCAGACCGTGGTGACCTGTTTTGCCGTCATCACGCGCTGCATCTTGTTGATCTCGGCGGCGTAAGCCTTCGCCGGACCCAGATTCACGCCCAGGGAGGACAGCGCAACCCCCGATCCCAAGGCGCCTGAAAGGGTTAAAAAGCCTCTCCTCGTGATCTCCATATGAACCTACCTCCTCCGACATATGACAATTATGATATATGTCAGGCGTGGCATAGTCCATTTTGCCGTTTTTGTCAATCGAAATCCTGAAGAAAAGGAGGGAAAATTAATAAGTATGCATTGCAGTGAATGCCGCTCAGGGAGAGGGTTTGACGACCTCGTCGTTGCAGAATCTTATGTTAAGGAAAGCATAGAGACGCAGGGCAAAAACATGCTGCCGTTTAGGTCAAAAAGCATTCCATTCACACCAGGTCATGGGGGTAAATCCCTTTTCCTGCATGATGAGGTCGAGGTGGATGAGACTGATGGCCGTCACGTCGCGGTCATGATCGCCGAGATCGCTGATTTGATTCAGGGTGATAAGGTATCGCTTGCAGGCATTGCAGGTGAAGGCTGTCTCCTGCCGCTTGTCTTCCACGTAGAAATAGTCGAGCCCGCTCGGGCTCTCCTGCTCGCAGCCGGGGCAAAACATCCTGCTGAAGCGCCACTCGTGGCCGCACCGGGAACAGTGCAGCCAGCGCTGCGCGATTTTCTCCCGGATGACGGCAATCGTCGGGTGGGCGCCGCAGACCGGGCAATATCCCTTTTCCCAGCCCATCTCGGCGATGTGTTCGCCGATTCCATCCGACTTTGCCTGCAGAACGATCCTCGCTACGGCACTCAGCATGAGCCCGATGGCCTGAGGATTGATGTCCGCGCCCTTCGACCATTGATGGACGGCTGTCTCTACGCTGCCGGGAAAGTCCGCAAACGCATCGAACAGCCGGATATCGCCCGTCTTCATCTTCCCCTCGAACTTCGCCGCATCCTCTCCGAGGGCCGGGAATCCCTCCCGGATCGCCGATATCACCGCGTAACCGATCTTTTCCCAGGGGTCGCCTTCGAGAAAAAAGGGAGTCTGGTTGATGCACGGAATCCCCTGCCGGAGTTTCTCCCCGTGGATCGACGAGCGGTCTGCGGACTTCAGTTTCAATTCGTCGATCAGGCGCTCCCTGACCAGGAAAAGGGGTTTGAAGGCCGTGATGATCTCTTTGCTGTGGGGGCTCTTCCCGATGATGTCCTCGATGATGCCTTCAACTCGGGAAGTCTTCCGCTCCGCTTTTTTCGTCACTGATCATCTCTCCTTGCCGGCGCGCTTTTCGGCACCCGTCCGATGTCACGTTTTCTCGAGCCGTACGGCGCAGGCCTTGTATTCCGCCGTCTGCGAAACCGGGTCGAAGGCCGGGTTCGTCAGCCAGTTGGCGCAGGCCTCGCGGAAGTGGAAGGCCATCCAGACCACTCCCCTGGGGATCCGGTCGGACACGTTGGCCCTCACCTTTACCTCGCCTCGCCTGGATGCGACCCGGATCATCTCGCCGTGTCCGATGCCGAGTGCGGCCGCATCGAGCGGGGAGATGTCCGCCGTCTCCTCGCCCAGGAGATCGTTGAGGCCTGCGGCGCGGCCCGTCTGAGTCCGCGTGTGATAGTGATAGAGCCTGCGGCCGGTGCTCAAGACCAGCGGGTATTTGCTGTCGGGGACTTCCGCCGGCGGGGTCCAGTCCACGGGGACAAGCTTGCCAAGGCCGGAGGTGAAGCGGTGCTTGTGGAGGGTGGGCGTTCCCGGGTGCTCCTCGTGAGGAACCGGCCACTGGAGCCCGTTTCCCCTGATTCGGTTGTACTTGACCCCCGCCATCGAGGGGGCGAGCACCGATACTTCGTTGTCCCAGATCTCCCGGGCGCTCTTCGAAGGCCACACGTGGCCCATCCGCCTGGCGATTTCCCTGAATATCCACCAGTTGGGCTTTGCCTCTCCCGGAGGGGGGCTCGCGGTTCGCACCCGGCTGATGCGGCGTTCGCTGTTGGAGAAGGTGCCGTCGTTTTCGCTCCAAGCTGCCGCGGGGAAGATCACGTGGGCAAACCGCGTCGTTTCCGTCTGGAAGATATCGTGGCAGACGATGAACTCGGCCGATTCCAGGCAGTGCTCCACGTGCCGGATGTCCGGCTCCGTATTGGCCAGGTTTTCCCCGAAGATGTAAAAGGCCTTGATCTTGCCGCTCGGCAGGCCCTCGAGCATCTGGGGGATCATCATGCCCGGTTTGTCCGGCAGCGACGTCACGCCCCAGGCCTTCTCGAACTTGGCCCGCGCCTCGGCGTTGTCTACCCGCTGGTAACCCGGGAACACGTTCGGCAGGGCCCCCATGTCGCAAGCGCCCTGGACGTTGTTCTGTCCCCTTAGCGGGTTGACGCCGCCGCACTCGAAACCGACGTTGCCGAGGAGCATTTGCAGGTTTGCACAGGACAGGACGTTGTTGACGCCGCAGGTGTGCTCGGTGATGCCGAGGGTGTACATGAGCATGACGGGCTTGACGGATGAAAGCCGCCTGGCGACATGCCGGATCATCTCCGCGCTCACCCCGCTGATCTCGGCCGCCCGCTCGGGCGGATATTCAAGAACTTTCGCCCGAAGCTCCGCGAACCCGCTGCAGCGGGTCTGCACGTAGTCCTTGTCGTAGAGGTCCTCGGCGATCAGAACGTTCATGAGGCCGTTGAGGAAGGCCACGTCGCTTCCCACCCGGATCGGGATGTGAAGCTCTGCCATGTCGGCGAGTGCCGTCCTGCGGGGGTCGGCGACGAACAGGGGCGCGCCTGCCAGGACGGCCTGCTTCACGAAAGAAGCCGCCACGGGGTGTGCCTCCGTCATGTTGGAACCGATGACAAAGATCATCTTGGCCTTCGCGAAGTCAACGAAGGAATTCGTCATGGCGCCCGAACCGAAAGACGTCGCCAGCCCGGCGACGGTGGGGGCGTGTCAGGTGCGCGCACAATGATCGATGTTGTTCGTCTTGAAGACCGCCCGGAAGAGTTTCTGCATCTGGTAGGAGTCTTCGTTGATGCTGCGGGCGCAGCTCACGCCGGCGATCGCATCGGGACCGTGCTTTTCGATCACTTCCCCGAACTTGGACGCGATAAGGTTCAGCGCCTCGTCCCAGGAGGCCTCGCGGAATTGGCCGTTCTCGCGGATCAGGGGGGTTTTGAGCCTCTCTTCGGAATAGATGAAGTCGTAGCCGAAACGACCCTTCACGCACAGCCGCCCGTCGTTCGGGGCGGCGCCCTCGACGGCGGTGACCTTCACGATCCGGTTGTCCTTGACATGCAGCCACATCTGGCAGCCCACCCCGCAGTAGGGGCAGGTCGTCCGAATCTGCTTCGTCTCCCAGGGGCGACCCTGCCCCCTCATCTTCTTTTCCGTCAGGGCCCCCGTCGGGCAGACCTCCACGCATTGGCCGCAGAAGACGCAATCGCTTTCACTGTAGGGGTTGTCGCCTCCCGTGACGATCTTGCTGTCCTTTCCCCTGTAGCCATGGCTGATGGCCCGGTTGACGACCAGCTGGTTGCAGGCCTGCACGCACCTTCCGCAGAGGATGCAGCGGCTGAAGTCACGGACGATGAAGGGGTTGGCTTCCTCGACAGGATATACATCCTCGTTCCTGGAAAAGGAGCTGCCGTCCACCTTGTACCGATAAGCCAGTTCCTGCAGGCCGCAGTCTCCGTTTGCCTCGCAGAGCAGGCAGTCGTGCTGGCCCGCCGAGAGGAGAAGCTCCGTGTTGAGCCTGCGGGCCTCGTGAACCCGCGGCGAGTCCGTGGCGACATCCATTTCCGGGGCGACCGGTGTGGAGCAGGCCGCCATCAGAGAACGGGCCCCCTTGACCTCGACGAGGCAAATCCGGCAGGCGCCGGAGGGCGCAAGGCCCTTCAGGTAACACAGAGTTGGGATGTGGACCCCGTTGTCGCGGGCCGCATCGAGGATGGATTGCCCCAGCTTGAAAGGAACCGATCTGCCGTTCAAAGTGAAGGTTGCGCCGGACATGACTTCCTCCTTTACGAAACGTACGTGTCCAGAGGTGAAAGCGGGCATTGCTTTATATCAATTATGGCATATGTCGGAAATGGCTTAATACAGGACAGGCAGGATGTCAATATTCTTTTGCGGAAATTGTGGATGGAAGCCCCGGTAGAGAATTGGGCCCTTCACCTATGTTATTCAAAACTTATACTTGATGAAGTCCTGTGGAATTGCTAGGTTGGATTCGAAAGGGCCTCAGGTTTCTTCCTCATTCCAAAATGCGGGAAGTTTTGTCGATGACAAATGGACTTTCAGCTAGAACCCGAGGATCGATGCCATGAAAATCCGGTATAAGATCTGGCTTGAAAAAGACGGGAAGGTCATCTTCGGAAAAGGCCGGGATGAAATGTTCCGGGCGATCCTGGAGTGCAAGAGCCTTCAGGCGGCGGCAAAAGAACTGAAGATGTCCTATCGTGCCGCCTGGGGGAGGCTCAAGGCTTCCGAGGAACGCCTGGGCATCAAGCTCGTGGAGAGCGACGGGGCGAAAAAAAGCCTGCGCCTGACGGCAGAGGCCAGAGAGTTGCTGGAGCAATACGAGCAGTTCGAAAAGGAATTGAACGATTTTCTGCAGAAGAAGTCCAAAGCCCTCGGGTGGGACAAAAACTGAAACCTGACCGGCCGGGGCGGTCAACGCAACCTACGCAATGGGTATGCACTCCCCTCAAACCGATCCTCCGTTTCCGGATTCCCGGTTCCCGACACGGGAAGTCCCCAATCGCAGGCCTTGCATTACTTCAGTTTTTCCAGTTCCCGGACGAGCACTTCCAGTGGCGGGCGCTTGTTGATGTCGTGGACGTCGATGTAGCGGATCACGCCTCTCTTGTCGATGACGAAGAGGGCCCGCTCGGAGGTGCCGTCGCTGCGCAGAACCCCATAGAGTTCCGCCACCTTGCCGTGGGGGTAGAAATCGGAGAGCACCGGGAACCAGAGTTTGCCCATCTGGTTCGTCCAGGCGTAGAGGGTGGGGATGTTGTCGACGGTGATCCCCAATAATACCGCATCGTTTTTGTCGAAGAGATCCTTGACGATGTTGTAACCGGGCCACTGGTCCGAGCAGACGGCGGTCCAGGCGGCGGGTACGAAGGAAATCACCACGTTCTTCTTGCCCCGGTACTGGCTCAGCGTGACTTTCTGGCCCGTGATGGAGAAAAGCATGAAGTCCGGCGCCATGTCGCCGACTTTCACCTTGAGGATGCTGTCGACGGGTTTCAGTTCCCCGGTGACGTAGATGTTGTCCTTGAAGGCCTCGGAGTGTGTCTGCGCCCAGGCCGGGACACTCAGGGCCACAATGAGCATGACCAAGAGCACCATGGTGTTGAGGGCGGGTTTTTTCGTCATGACGGCCTCCTTATAGTCCTGCCGACTTCTTGAGCGTTTCCAGGAATGCCGGGATCTCCCCGAACCCGCCCAGCTTGGCATAGGTCACATCCTGGGTCCCGTTCGCGTTGAGCCTGACGGCGATGAAGAAGGGGGTCCTCACCTCGCCGCACTTCTTGTGGATGTCGTAATCCGGGTCCGGGAAGACGGGGAAGGGCACATTGTAGCGTTTCCTGAAGACCTCCGTCTCGTAGGTGGAGTTGCCGGCGCCGATTCCGATGATCTTGATCTTTCCCTTCGCCGCGGGATCCTTTTCGATGGCCTCGTAGAGCTGGTTCACGACAGGGGCCTCCTTCTGGCAGAAGGGGCAGTACATGCTGAGGATCTCGATCAGGACGAGGTTCGCCTTGATGTCGGCCATTTTGAATGTCTTGCCCCAGCCCGAAATGCCGAGGTAATTCCGGTCGGCACGGTCCGCGGGCACCGGGAGGGTGAAATCGAAAAGTTTCTCGCCGGCTTTCGGCTGGGCGCTCTGGGCTGCGGCCGGGGAGCCGGCCAGGACGACGGCCGTCACCATCATGAGAATGAAGATTTTCTTCATGGCGTTCCTCCGTGAGCAGGATGACAGAAGAGTACCAGAATTTGGGGCTGCGGAAAACAAAAAACAGCGGCCCTCCTCCCCCGCAGAGGCAAAAGGGGTTGACAGTGCCCGCGGGATATGGCAGGCAAGGAACAACCTGCCTCCGGGGTATCTGTCATGTCCGGTATTGTCCGCTTCGGCGTATCCCTCGATCAGGGGCTGCTCGAGCAATTCGATCGCCTGATCCGCGGGAAGAGATACACGAACCGCTCCGAGGCCCTCCGGGACCTCATCCGGAAGGAACTGGTCGAAAGAGAGTGGCAGGAGGACCGGGAGGTTGCCGGCGCGATTACCTACATATACGACCATCACCGGCGTGACCTTCTGAACCGCATCATGGACCTCCAGCACGGCTACCAGAAATACATCATCTCGACCCAGCACGTCCATCTCGACCACGACCACTGCCTGGAGATTGTGGCCGTGCGGGGCCGGGCAAAGGAAATCAGGCGGTTGGCCGATGACCTGAAGGCCTTAAAGGGAGTCCGCCACGGGACCTTGAGCATGACAAGCTTGGGGAGGGAGATCGATTGAAAACGCCGCTAAAGCGGTGTTTTTTATTGCTGGTTGGTAACACGAAAATAATATTCGTAATACGTACAGGGCGTTCCAACCTTTTGTGGAAGGAGTGTCTCGCATGAACCGGTGCATCGGGGTTGTGTTTTTCGTTGCGGTTCTGTCACTTTTGTGGCCGGTTGTGTCCGACTCGGCGCAGCGCGACGGGCGCGAGGACATCCGTATGGAGGAGGTCGTCGTGACGGCCCCGCCCATTACGGAAGGCAACCAGGTCAACCGTCTGGGGAGCCAGGTCAGCACCGTAACGGAGAATCAGATAAGCGATCTCAACGCCCAGGATTTTCAATCGGCCGTCCGGATGGTGCCCGGCGTCATCATCTCCCGCCAGAATCCCGTCGGGAGCTTCGGCGGAGGCGATGGCGGCGCCATCTACATCCGCGGCATGGGCAGCTCGAGGCCGGGGGGCGAAATCCAGATGGCCGTCGACGGCATCCCGAAGGTCGTCGGCGTCTGGGCCCACCCCCTCATGGACATCATGAGCGTCGACCAGGCCCAGCGGATCGATATTTACAAGGGAGCGCAGCCCGTCCTCTTCGGCAACGGCGCCTTCGGGGTCGTGAACCTGGTCACGAAACGGCAGACGGAAGAGGGATTCTACACGAGCGTCCGGACCGGTTATGGATCCTACTCCACCTTCATGGAGGGGGTCGAGCACGGCGGCAAAGTCGGGAACACCGATTATTATGTCCTGCAGAGCTTCCGCTCGTCCAGCGGCCACCGGGACTATTCCAGCGGGGAACTGCAGGAATACTTCGCCCGGGTCGGTCATCAGATCAATGAGGCCTGGTACATGAGCCTCACGGCGAACGCAACCAACAATTTCGCCGAGGACCCGGGCCCGGAAGGCAATCCCGCGGCCCGCCAGGGTACCTACCGGTCAAACGACGAAATGACCGTATTCACCCTCGCCCACCACTATGCTTCGGCACGGGGGACCCTGAAGATCTACTGGAACAACGGCACGGGGGACTGGCAGGACCAGTACGATACAGCGGGAGCTTTCTACTACGATACCAAGACAGACTGGGACAATTACGGCGCCCGGCTGCAGGAGACCGTCGCCCCCTGGAAAAACGGCGAGATTCTCGGTGGCATCGATCTGGATTTCATCGGCGGCAAGGTCACCATCGACAGGGATGCCCCCCGGGCGGACAGTACGTTCCCCGGGGAGGCCTTCCGCATCCTGTCGCCCTATGCCGCCCTGAGTCACCTCTTCGGGGAAAAGAGCGGATGGTATGCGATCCCGTCAGCCGGGGCCCGCTACTTTTCCCACAGCGATTTTGACTCTGAATGGGGGCCCCAGGCGGGGCTCATCGTAGGCTACGGGAATACGCAATTTCACGCCTCCTATGCCAGGGGAGTCAACTACCCCGGCGTCTACGTTGTGACCAACTCCAATCTCTTCTGGAGTGGTAACACAAGGTGGAAGGATCTGGACGCGGAGACGGTGGATCATTACGAGGCGGGCCTGAGCCACACAATCGGCCGAAAATTCCGCGCTGACATCACGTACTTCACCGATGACGGGGAGAACCGTATGATCCTGGTGACTTCCCCCGCTCCCCCCCGCTATGAAAACATCGGCGCCTTCAGGCTGGAGGGGATGGAAGCTACGGCAACCTGGGCCCCGCTCGACGTCCTGTCCTTCTTCGCCGGAGCTACGTACCTCTTCAAGCGCGAGCCCTATAATCTTCCCTATGCCCCCTACTGGTCGGCAAGCACCGGGCTCAATTACCGCTTCCTGAGGTCCTTCAAGCTCAGCCTGGACGCGCTGTACGTAGACAACCAGTACACGGCCAACAACCGCACCGCCGGCTACGGGGGAAGCAGCATCGCGGCCGTCAACGCTTATTTTCTCGTCAATGCGAAACTGGGATGGGAGTTCAGTCTCAAGACACTGGGAACACAAGGCGAGATCTATATCGCCGGCGAAAACCTGACCAACGAGAGTTACGCCTTCAAAAAGGACTACCCCATGCCGGGGATCACTGGGATGGTGGGGGTGAACCTGAAATTCTGACGGTGCAAGGATCAAGGATGGTACGCAGAGATGAAACAGCCCCTCGTATTGACTCTTCCGAATGACGGCAGCGGGTACCGGTCGCTCTTGAAGCCGCCCCGGGCGGTCAACCTGCGCTCCGGCCTGGTGTGGCTCGAACCGGGGCGCGATGTGGGTCTGCACTCCACAGAAAAAAACGAGGAGATGCTCGTCATCCTGGAAGGAGACGGGGCGCTGGAGTGCGAGGGATGCGGCCGGCTCGGGATGGCCGGGGGGCAAATCGCCTACGTGCCCCCCGACACCCGTCACAATGTGTTCAACACGGGCACAGGCCCGCTCCGATACATCTACATTGTCTCCAGGGCGCTGGCCGATTGACCGGGTCGCACGCGCTCTTGACCATCACTTGCCCTTGAGGTTCGCCTTCATGTACTCCACGACGGCCTTGGTCTCCTCGGGGGAGAGCGGGATGGCCGGCATCTTTCCCTTGCCCTCGACGATCGCCTTGGAGATGGCCGCATCATCGTTTGCCTTCCAGAAATCGGCGCCGAAGGGGGTTGTCTGCATGATCACTCCCTTGCCGTCTCCGTCGGACCCGTGGCACAGGGCGCAGCGGTTGCCGTAGAGTTGCTTGCCGTCCTGGCCCATGACGGGCGACACAAAAACAACGGAAAGGAAAACGAGAAGCGTCGCAAAGATTGTTGCTCTGACGGTCCGGATTCCCTGCATGATACCCTCCCTGATAAGATGGATTGGATGCTGTGATGTGTGCACACCGTTTATTATTGTATTGATCTGCCGGCCCGGCGTCAACAACCCTTCTTTCTTGACCCTTGGAGTGAAGTCGGGTAGGTATATTGGGTTAGTTATCGGCGTAATATGGCTTGGGTTGTCTTTTCTCTGACCGCCGCTACCGAGATTGCGAAGATCGGAAGATCAGAAGTCAGGAAGAGCGGATCAAATTGAAAGAGTGACATCCACTCCGATCTTCCGCTCTTTTGCGCTTCCTCACTTCTTTCGGTTCACTGTAACCTGTATTCAGCACGATAACCAGTCTGGAGTTGTTGAGTTGGATGACGTTGACACGGAATGAGATTGCAGGCCGCCTTCATCGGCATCTCGTGGAGGCAAGCCGACGGTTCGTCGTCGAGGATGTGCGGATCGGCGGCTGCTACGTCGCCGTCGTCCTGACCGGAGGCCGCATCGGCGTGGCCGCACGACTGAAAGAGGCCGTTGGTGCGGAAATCGAGCCGCCGCGGGCTTCGGGCCGCTTTTCCGGCAGGACTGCGGAGACGCTCCTCGAATGGCTTGTTTGCGGCGCAGGCGCCGTCGAACGAGCCATGGGGCTTGCCGCGGCCAATGCCCTGATCCACCCCGACATTCCCGGGCGGGAGGAGGATACCCTCGGCCTCATGGAGCTTCGCCCCGGCGAGCGGGTCGCCATGGTGGGCCTCTTCCGGCCCATCGTGGCGAGGATCGAGGCGACGGGTGTGCGGCTATCCGTCATTGAGCGAGATACGCCGCAGAAGGAGAGAAGGCAGGTACTCGGGGCCTGCGATGTGGCCATCGTCACGGCAACGACGCTTTTGAACGGAACCCTCGAGGAGGTCCTCAACGAATTGGGCAAGCCCCGCCACGTGGCCCTCATGGGACCGTCCACGCCGCTTTGCGAAGAAATCTTCCGGGGGACTCCGGTGACGCATCTCGGAGGGTCGGCGATCGTCGACGGGGCGGCCGTTCTGCAGGTGATCTCCAGGGGGGGAGGAACGCCGGACATGAGGCCCTGCCTTCGATTCGTGAATATCATGGTGCATCGGTCATGAAAAAGATCCCGATCATCTCCATCGTGGGCTACTCGGGGAGCGGGAAGACCACCCTCGTCGAGAAAATGATCCCCGAGCTGAAGCGCCGGGGCTGGCGGGTTGCCACGATCAAGCACAACCGCCACGGGTTCGAGATCGACCACGAGGGAAAGGACAGCTGGCGCCACCGCAGGGCGGGAGCGAGCATGACCGTGCTTGCCTCGCCGGGTAAGGTGGCCGTCATGGCGGACCTCGAGGGGGACCTGAGTCTCGAGGAGCTGGGAGACCGTTTCATCCGCGGCGTGGATGTCATTCTCACCGAAGGCTTCAAGAAGAACCCCCACCCGAAGATCGAGGTCTGGCGCAAGGCCCTGGGCAAGGAGTTCCTCTCGAGGGATGACGATGCGCTTCTGGCCGTGGCCGGAGACGATCCCGGAGGGGTGACGGCGCCGCGGTTCGACCTCGGCGATGTGACGGGCCTCGTCGATCTTGTGGAAAAGAAGGTGATCCGGGCATGATGGATTATATTGTCCACAACCTCTTTTCGACCGAGGCCGGCGTGGTCTGGCTCGTCTTGAAGTGGATCCTCGTCGTCGCGGCGGCGGGATTTGTCGGCCAGTTCGGAAAGGCTTTCGCCGCTTACCTCATCCGCAAGGCACGAGAAGGGAAGGAAAAGGACACGGTGCCGCCGACGAGGCACCAGGTGCCGCCGCCTGCGCTGAGGGAGGAGGCGGTTCCGCCGGCAGTGCAGGGGGATGCCGGGCCGGAATGCCCTGCGCAGCAGGAGCAGCCCTTCGCTTCGCAATCTGCGCCGGAGTCCCCCGCCAGGTTGAAGGACGACAAAAAACAGATGAAAGCGCTGGCCAAACAGCAGAAAAAGCTTTTGAAGATGTTGTTCAAATAAATCGGACCGGGAGAACCAAATGACGGACAAAAAAACCCCCGAAGGCAAATACGACGTCATCATCATCGGCGGGGGGCCCGGGGGCCTCACGGCCGGGCTCTACACGGCAAGGGCAAGCTTCAAGACGCTTCTGGTCGAGTCCGGGATGGTCATGAGCCAGATCACCGTGACCCACCTCGTGGAAAATTACCCCGGCGTTCCCGATATCGGCGGCTATGAACTCGTTGAGAAATTCAAGGAGCAGGCAAAGAAATTCGGACTCGAGACGACTTACGCCTCCGTTACGGGCCTGGAGAAGACCGTCATTTCCGGGATGGCCGGATGGCGGGTCAAAACCGATGCGGGGGATTTCGAGGCGCTCTCCGTCATCGTGGCCACCGGGGCCAACTGGCGCAAGATCGGCGTGCCCGGCGAGACGGAGTTCACGGGGCGCGGCGTTTCCTACTGCGCCACCTGTGACGGTCCCTTCTACCGGGACCGGGAGGTCATTGTCATCGGCGGCGGCGACACGGCCGTCCAGGAGGCGTTGTTCCTCACGAATTTCGCGAGCAAGGTGACGATCGTCCACCGCCGCGACCGGCTGCGCGCCACACCCATCCTGCGAGAGCGGGCCGCCGCCAACCCGAAGATCGCCTTTGCCTGGGATTCCATCGTGACCGAAATCGGCGGCACGGAGGCGGTCACGCACGTGAAGATCGCCAACGTGAAAGATGCGAAGCAGACCCGGGATATCCCCGCAGACGGCGTGTTCGTTTTCATCGGCCTGGTCCCGAACACGGAATTCATGAAGGGGGTCGTGAAGCTCGACAGGGAAGGATACATCGCGGCGGACCGGGACATGAAGACCTCGGAGCCGGGGATTTTCGCCTGCGGCGACTGCATCGAAAAGCTCCTGCGGCAGGTCGTGACGGCCTGCGGCGACGGCGCCACGGCCGCCTTCTCGGCGCAGCTCTTCGTCGAGGAGCTGAAGGGCGAGGGATACGCGGGCCGCTGAGCGCTTCGCGCGGGGTATAGGGTATAGGGTCCGAAGGTACTAAAAAATTTTATAAACGAAATCTGTTTCCTTCCCGATACCCGAGCCCCTAGACCCGATACCCTGATCCAGAATATGAGATAAACCCTCGCGCCACAGGCGGGGGATGCAGAAAGGAACGGCGTTGAGCAATTTCGTTGATTTCTGGCAGCACCTGCCCTCGAAGATCGACCCGAGCATTTTCTCGATCGGTTCCTTCCAGGTTCGCTACTACAGTCTCATGTACATCGTGGCCTTCGCCCTGACGTATCTCCTCGTCGCGTACCGGCTGCGCACGGAGAAGTTCCCCTACACAAAGGAGATGATCCAGGACCTCATGGTCTGGGGCATCCTGGGGCTCATCCTGGGCGGGCGGCTCGGGTACGTCTTCTTCTACAACTTCGAGTATTTCGTCAGGCACCCCCTGGAGGTCTTCCTGCCCTTTTCCTTCGCAAACGGCGTGAAGTTCGTCGGCATCAGCGGGATGTCTTTTCACGGAGGTCTCATCGGCGTCGTCATCGCCGCCGCCATGTTCTGCTATATCCGCCGGATGCGGCTCTGGGACATCATCGACCTCTTCGTCCCCTGTGTCCCCCTGGGGTACACCTTCGGGCGCATCGGGAATTTCATCAACGGCGAGCTCTGGGGCCGGGCAACCGACTCTGCCTGGGGTATGTACTTCCCACTCGATGTGACGGGCAGGCTTCGCCACCCCTCCCAGCTCTATGAGGCCTTCTTCGAGGGGATCTTCCTCTTTGTGATCCTCTGGGCCCTCAGGAAAAAAAGGCCCTTCGAGGGGGCATTCCTCGCGTACTACCTGATCGGGTATGGAGCCGTCCGCTTTTTCATCGAGTACGTCCGGGAGCCCGACGCGCACATCGGCCTGTACTTCGGGCTGGTGACCATCGGCCAGATCCTCTGCCTTGCCATGGTCCTCGCCGGAGTTGGGCTCTATTTTTTAAGGCGTTCGTCGGCATCCCGGGTCAACGGGTAGAACTTCGGCCTCCGAGGCCGGGTTCTTCCCTCTGCCGGGCAGACGACCTGCCGGTCATTGGGAAAAAACAGGAGATAAAAATGGGAAAGAACGTTGTCATCATCGGAGGCGCAGCGGGGGGGCCTTCCACAGCCGCTGAGGCGAAGAGGCAGGACCCCTCGCTGGCGATCAAGATCATTGAGCAAGGCGAGCACGTGTCCTTTGCGGCCTGACCCACCCCCTATTACATCGGGGATGTAATCAAAGACGAAAAGAAACTCATTGCAAGATCACCGGAGAAGTTCGCCGAATCGGGAATCGAAGTCCTCCTTCGAACCCGGGTCGAGGAGATCGACGCCTCCTCCGGCGTAGTCCGGCTCTCGGGCGGGTCCAGGCTTCCGTACGATGCCCTCGTCATCGCCACGGGGAGCCGGCCCATGATGCCGGGCATCCCGGGGGAGACCCTCGACGGCGTCTTCAGCCTGAAAAACCTCTCCGATGCCATTCGGATCAAGACGTACATTCGTGACCATGACTGCCGGCGGGCGGTGATTCTCGGTGCGGGCTACATCGCCATGGAGATGTGCGAAGCGCTGAAGACCGTCGGGCTCGAGACAAAGATCGTCTACCGTGGCAAGCTCCCGGTAAAGAAGTGGGACGCCGAGTTCTCGAAGGTCATCCTGGAGGAGATCACCCGCAGCGGCGTGGAGTTTATCCCCGGGAAGAAGCCCATGGCGATCGAGAAAGGGCGGAGCGGCTCCCTGCATCTCGTGACGGACGGCGGCGACATCGAGACGGACATCATCCTCATGGGGCTCGGCGTGACCCCCGAGGTGGGTCTGGCGAAGTCCATCGGGTGTGAGATCAGTGAAGGCACGGGGGCCGTGCAGGTCGATTTCACCCAGAAGACGTCCCGCGAGGGGATCTGGTCCGCGGGGGACTGCTGCGAGGTATTCCACCGGGTGAGCCGCAAATGGATATACATTCCCCTGGGCGACATCGCCAACAAGCAGGGCCGCATTGCCGGCAGCAACATCGGCGGGCGCCCCGCGCGCCTCGAGGGGGTCGTGGGGGCCACGGCCTTCAAAGTCTTCGATCTCGAGGTGGCCGCCTGCGGCCTCTCCGAAAAGGAGGCCCTGGAGAGCGGGTTCAACCCGGAAAGCACCCTCGTCTGGGGCCGATCGACGGCACGGTCCATGGGAGGACCGAGGCTGGGGCTCAAGATCGTGGCCGACCGGTCCTCGGGCAAGCTTCTGGGAGCCCAAGCCGCGGGACGGGGAGGGGCGGTCAGGAAAATCGATGTGCTTGCCGCCTGCCTCTGGAACGGGTTCGATCTTGGCGATCTTTCCTACCTGGATCTTGCCTATGCGCCTCCCTTCGGCGGGGCGTGGGATTTGATCCACATCGCGGCCCAGGAACTGCTTCGCAAGATCACCTCTTCATAACTTTCTCGCTTCGGAATGTTGCACAGGGGCCTTGGATATGGGCATGTTTGACCATTCGGGAAGAGACATCCATCTGCGAATGAGGGGAGAGGCGCAATGAGCGAATGTGTGCAGGTCATGACGACGGCTTCGACGAAGGAGGAAGCCGCAAAGATCGCAGCGGCCCTCCTGGAGCAGCGGCTTGCGGCATGCGCCCAGATTGTGGGCCCCATCGAGAGCCGCTACTGGTGGAAAGGGAGGATCGAGCAGTCGACCGAGTGGCTCTGCATTCTCAAGACCCTCCGCGTGAAATTCCCCGCCGTCGAGGCGGCCATCCGCGCAAATCACTCCTACGAAGTCCCCGAGATCGTCGCCTGTCCCATTAAGCTCGCAAGCGAGCCGTACCTCCAATGGCTCCGCAACGAGACGGCGGGGTAGAGAATTTTGCTTGCAATTTGACCCCGTTACCCTTTAGAAAAAAACGGTTTGAGTCAATCACATCACCGAGGGCATCATTGCCTGCCATAGAAAGGGTTGATTATGGGGACCACCAATCTTTACTCTCTTCCGAAACTGTCGTTTGATACCAAGGACCTTGCCCCCTTCATTTCCGAGGAGCAGCTGCGGCTCCACCACGAGAAACATCACGCGGCGTACGTCACGGGGGCCAACGGGGTACTGGAACGGATCGAGAAGGCCCGCAGGGAAAAGGCCGACATCGACATGAAGTCGACGCTGAAGGAGTTGTCGTTCCACCTCGGCGGGCACGTCCTCCACACGCTCTTCTGGGGGAACCTGGCCCCGAAGGGAAAGACGAGCGACAGGCCAACCGGGCTTCTTGCCACGGCCATGGAAAAGGAATTCGGGAGCTTCGATCAGTTCAAGAAGGAATTCACCCAGGCTGCCGTCAGCGCCGAGGGCTCGGGCTGGGCTGCGCTCAGCCACTGCGCCCTCACGAACCGGCCCATCATCATGCAAATCGAGAAACACAACGTCAACACCTACCCCGGCAACCGGATCCTGCTTGTGCTCGATGTCTGGGAGCATGCCTACTACCTCGACTACAAGAACCTCCGCGCGAAATTCGTCGAGGCCTTCTGGAACATCGTCAACTGGGAAGAGGCGGGCCGCCGCTTCGAGGACGCTCTGAAGTGAGAACCTGTCGCCCCCGGGCAGGACCTGCCCGGGGGCGATGCCTTGACCTGCACCCCTTCCTGCCCGTATTATTCATCTAAAGACCAAGACAACAGTAAACCGGATCGAAACCCATGCGCCTCAAACTCGAGACATTCGGAAATGCGCGGGGAAGGAGCCTGGTCGCCGCCTGGATTCAGGCCGTCCGCATCCAGTTCGTGCCGCCCAGCTTCCTCCCGGTCATGCTTGCCGCCGCCATCGCCTGGGCGCGCTGGCAGGTCTTCGATCCCGTTGCCTTCCTTCTCGTTGTCATCGGGGTGACAGTGCACCACTTCGGCCTCAACATGCTCGACGACGTCCTGGACTATCTCCACGCCGTCGATCGCGCCTGGGGGGAGGAGAAGAACCCCTACACGGGCGGAAGCGGGGTGCTCACCGAGGGGCTCCTCACGGTGAGGGAGCTGAAGTGGGGCGTCGCGGTCTGCTACAGTCTCACGGCAGCAATCTGGATCTATCTTGCAGTCCTGAAGGGGTGGCCCGTGTTCGTCATCGGGGCCGTCGGGATCCTGTCGTCCATTTTCTACACCGTGCCGCCCGTCAAGTTCGCATACCGGGGCTTGGGCGAGCTGGGGCTGCTGGTCAACTTCGGGCCCGTTCTCGTCATGGGCTCCTATTATGTCCAGAGGCAGACCCTGGACATGGAACCCGTGATCGTTTCCCTCGTTCCCGGGTTTCTCATGTGGTCCATGATTGTCATCAACGAGATCCCCGACTACGAGGAAGACCGCCTGAGCGGCAAGATGAACCTTGTCGCCCGCTTCGGCCGAATGGCGGGGGTCGTCCTCTACCTGGCGGGGCTTGCCTGCGCGTTCGGGGTCCTGGCGGGGTCGGTGCTCTTCGGGGTGGCGCCGCTGCCTGTGCTCCTGGGGCTTGCGGCGCTGCCGACTGCGCTGCAATCGGTGAGGATTCTGAGGGAAAACTACCTGGACCGGCTGAAGATGATCCCCGCGAACATTGCCATCATCAAGGTGTACCTGATTACGGGAGTGGCACTCATCGCGGGGTATCTGATACACGGTTATTTAGGCTGGTAACCGGGGACGCATCCAACTGAAATCTGTTTGCAAGTCTTCGGATACTGGGTTCGCGAAGATCGGAAGAGCAGAAGTTAGGAAGAGCGGATAAGAAATCATGGAGTCGGATATCCACTCCGATCTTCCGCTCTTCGTCACTTCCTCGCTTCACAACCATGTACGGGTGCCTTGCGGTAAGGAATCGTGGACAGGCATGAAGAAAGAGCTCTCCAGAAAGGTCGCGGTGGTCGTCATCGGTTCCGTCACGATCGACCGCATTATCGAGAACAGGAAGACCTCGGTGCGGCTGGGGGGTGTCGCCACCTACGGCGGGCTCACCTTCCGTCGGCTCGGCGTGGAGACGGCCGTCGTGACGAATATTGCCGAGACGGACCGGGGCCTCCTCGACATCCTCGCCGCGGAGGGCCTTGCCGTCCGCGCCGGAAAGAGTCGTTTCACCACGCATTTTGTCAACCGCGCTCAGGGGGACTGGCGCGAGCAGCTCATGCCCGAGGCGGCAGACCCCATCACGGCCGCCCAGGTGATGCCCCTTCTCGCCGAGGTGCGCCACGTTCATGCGGGGCCTTTGCACCCCGGAGACATCGAACCGCAGGCCATGGCGCTGCTGGCTGAATCGAAACGCCTCGTCAGCCTCGACGTGCAGGGGTATCTCCGCAAGGCGGAAGAAGGCCGGATCGTCCCCAACCTGTCGGCAGGCCTCGAGGGGGCGCTAGGCGCCGCCCACATCATCAAGGCCGACGAGGAGGAACTGGTCCTCATGCTCGATCACTTTCGCTTGAGCCTCCCCGGGTTTCTGCAGCGCTTCCGGATCGACGAGGCCGTGATCACCCGGGGATCGCGCGGCGCGAGCGTGTGGACGCGCACGGGGGAAGGGTACCACTTTGGCGCCGAAGCGGTGCGCCGCCCCGTCAGCACCGTGGGGGCCGGCGATGTGTTCTTTGCCTCCTACCTTGCCGCTCATGTATACCGGAAACTCGACATCGACCTGGCCGCCATGTTTGCCGCGGGGGTTGCGGCAAAGCAGGTAAGAGGCAGGTACCTTGCGCCGGCGTTGCTCGATCTCGCGACCAAGGCTTCCGGAAGAACTGACCCGAAAGGCAATCCCCGGCCTTATGGAAACGAAGTGAGGAAGCGAGGGGGAGCGGAAGAGCGGAAAAGAACGCGTCCCTGATTTTTTGCATTTCTACCGCTCTTCTTGACTTCTGCTCTTCCGATCTTCATTTCCAGAGGGTGCCGGGTTGGCAAAAAAAGAAGGCCGTTGTCAACAGGGTGAATGAAAGGAGGAAGCGAAATGAAGGTGCTTATTCTCTATTTCTCCCGGACGGGAAACACGAAAAAGCTGGCCGAGGAGATTGCCCGGGGTGTCGTGGAGGTCGAGGGCGTGCAGGCTGTCGTCCGGTCCACGGCGGATGTGTCGAAAGAGGATTTCGTCGCCGCCGACGGCCTCATCGCGGGATCGCCCGTCTACTTCGGGTCCATGGCGGCCCCGCTGAAGGATGTCCTTGACAAGTTCGTGGGGGTGCGGAAAAAGATGGAGAACAAGGTGGGCGCCGCCTTTGCCACGAGTGCCGACCCGTCGGGCGGGAAGGAGACGACGATGGTCTCCATCATCCAGGCCCTGCTGATCTACGGCATGATCGTCGTCGGTGACCCCCTCGATGCCACGGGGCACTACGGGGTTTCCTGTCTCGGGGCCCCGGACGCCGCGGCGGCGGAAAACGGGCGCAAGCTGGGAAAGAGAGTGGCGACCCTGGTGAAGAAGGTAAGAGGGTAAGAAGGTAAGAAGGTTGGAAAACCCGGGGGCCATTGCATGCAGCCCGCTTCTCCAACCTTCTGAACCTCTAACCTTCTCACCTTCTGCGTTCATGGGCTGGCGGGATGGGTTTCCTTCGGAAGCTGAATCAAGGACTACAGGCAAGGGGTAAGAGATGAAGGTTGCTACGACGGAAGAGATGAGGGCGATGGACCGCTATGCCATCGAGACGCTGGGAATCCCCGACGAGATCCTCATGGAGAACGCCGGCATCGCCGCCTACTACGCGCTGGCCGGCGAGATGGACATTGCGGGGAGGCGCTTTGCCGTTTTCTGCGGCGGGGGCAACAACGGCGGCGACGGCTTCGTCGTGGCGCGGAAGATCCACTCGGGCGGCGGCATCGTCAAGGTATTCCTCCTTGCCGAGAAAAACCGTTACAAGGGGGCTGCGCGGAAGAATCTGGACATGCTCCTCAACCTCCCCGTTGACGTCCGGCCGGTGGAGTCCGTCGACGACGTGCGAAGCTACATTCTTCACGCGAATGCCGTCATCGATGCCATCTTCGGCACGGGGCTCGACCGCGACGTGGAGGGCCTCCATCGGGAGCTGATCGAGCTGATCAACGCGATCGGCAAACCCGTGTTCAGCCTCGACATCCCGTCGGGGGTCAACGGCGACACGGGGCGCCTGATGGGCGCGGCCATCCGGGCGGCGGCCACGGTGACCTTCGGCCTGCCCAAGCGCGGAAACCTCCTCTACCCCGGCTTTCCCTGCGGGGGGAAACTCTACGTGACCCACATCTCGTTCCCCCCCGAACTCTACGATTCGGAATCGATCGGCGTGGAGGTCAACGACCCTCCACCGCTTCCCGCCCGCAAGGCCTGGGGGCACAAGGGGGATTTCGGCGATGTCCTCTTTGTCGCCGGCGCAGCCGGGTATTACGGCGCCCCTGCCTTCTCGGCCCTCTCCTTCCTGAAGGCCGGTGGCGGTTACTCGCGCCTCGCAGCACCCGCCTCGGTGATCCCGGGGATCGCCGCGCAGGCAGGCGAGATCGTCTTCGTCCCCCAGCGGGAAACGGCGTCGGGGAGCATCGCCCTGAGGAACAAGTCGGGCCTTCTGGAACTGGCGGGACGCGTTGACATGGTCGTCCTGGGGCCGGGACTGTCGCTTGCCGAGGAGACGCAGAAGCTCGTCCGGGAGCTTGCCGCCAAGATCGAGAAACCCATCGTGATCGACGGCGACGGAATCACGGCCCTGGCGAAGAATCCCCGATTTCTCAAGCGTCGCCGCTACGAGACGGTCCTGACGCCGCATGCGGGCGAGATGTCCCGGATTGCCGGGAAAAGCCGCGAAGAAATCGAGAACGACCCCATCGGCATCCTCCGGGACACGGCAGCCGGTCTCGATTCCATCATCGTCCTCAAGGGGGCCCACTCGCTTGTCGGCTTTCCCGACGGCCGCGTCTGGATCAACATGAGCGGCAACTCGGGCATGGCGACGGCGGGATCGGGAGATGTGCTGACGGGTGCCATCGGGGCCATGTTCGGCCTGGGGCTTACGGTCCCCGAGGCGGTGAGGGCCGGCGTGTTTGTCCACGGGCTTGCGGGGGATCTCGCGGCGGCCGCGAAGGGAGAAGACGGGATCACGGCACGCGACATCATGGAAAGCCTGCCCAGGGCCGTTGCCATGGTGAGGGCGGCCGACCTGGGCGAGATTGCCGAGAAGAAGGGGCTGTATATCATCTAGGGTGCGGGCGACAAGGTATAGCTTGCAGGGTCAAAGGTAAAGAACATGATCCGGGAAAGGAAGGGAGAGAGACTGCAGTCAACAGTCCACGTGATGATTACGTGCCCTAAAAGAACGTGACATGACAGTGGTGTCAAGTCGGGTATTAACTCCTTCCTCCTACCATGTTGTTTTCTGATTTTGCGGATCTTTGCAGGATTTCAGTTGATAATGGATACAAGAAAACGGCAGGGACATGAATACCCTGCCGTTGGATTGTCATGATTCAGACAGTTATCAAGGCCAACCACCGGTGAAATTGATGACCTGGCCCGTCATGAACGTTGACCGGCCCGATACAAGGAACGCGGCGAGTTCACCTACTTCTTCAGGATCACCCAGGCGCCCCATCGGTACTTTCGCTTGAATTTGTTTTCTGCCTTCGGGGTCATCGATAAAACGCGCGCGAGGATAATAGGCTTCACTATATAAATAGTTTGGTGCCAGGACATTGACCTGGATACCGTAAGAAGCCACTTCCTTTGCCAAGGCGAGGGCAAACGCCGTGGTACCAGCCCTTATGGATGTGGCAAGCGAAAATCCAGGTTCAGGCTGCAAGTAGCGAGCTGAGGTTACAAAAACAAAACGACCTTTCTTCCTCTGCTTCATGGCGGGAACCAACAACTGCGTCAATTTGAATGGAAAAACCATCAACGCCTCAAAACTTTCTCATCTGCAAAGCTCGAATCGTGACAAAGGGGATACATCTTTTCGCGCAGAAGAGCAGGCAGCGTTCCCGGCCCCGTATAGTGCTTGACATTGGTGATCAATACATTCGTCATTTCCAGCCTCCCTCCCAGGTAGATGAATCATATTTGTGATACTGGACGATAGAGGTGCTTTACTGCATAATGGCATCGCCGCGGCGCTAGCGGATGGTCCAACCTCCACAGATCGGGAAAACCTGGCCGACGAAACAATCGGCAGCGTCACTGCAAAGGTAAGCCGCAAATTCGGCGTCCTCCCTTGCGGAGACAAGGCGGCCCAGTGGCACCTCGCGTTTCAACCGTTCCTGAAAGCGCGGATTTCGCTGAACCTCTTCCGGGAAGTAGGTCGGGTTATCTACAAAGTTCTGCGCGATGGCGTTGACCTGGATGTTGTGCAACCCATTCAGATCTGGTTCATGCTGCCCGCGTAACATTCCTCAATGCTGCTTAAAAAATCCTTTTTACTTGAAAAATTACACGTGCAAATGGTCAGGTCCTGCGTTCAGGGAATTTCAAGGACTCGCAGGTGAAGTCCGCAGTCAGGACTTGATTTGACATCATCTGTAAAGTCATGTGCCGTCCCGGACATATGAAGCAACTGAAGCAAAAAAGAAAAGGATCGGGAAGACGACTTCCCGATCCTTTTTATGCTTTGCATCTCTTCTTCGCCGTTAGTTCTTTGCCTGACCCCTGGACCCTGTCTCCTAGCGCGTCCGCTCGGCGATAAAATCGGCCATGGCCAGAAGCGACGCCTTCGCCTCGCCGTCCTGAAAGGGTTCCAGCGCGTCCTTCCCCTCGGCGATGATCGTCCTGGCCCGCTCCAGGGCGTATCGAATCCCGTCGTAATTCCCGATGAGTCCGAATACCGTCCGGATGTCCTCCTCGGTCGCCTGCTTCCTTTCCACGATGCCCCGGATGCTCTCCTTCTCTTCCGCGGTACAGCGGGCCAGTGTCCGGATCAGCGGCAGGGTGATTTTCCCTTCCTTGATATCCATCCCGACCGCCTTCCCGAATTCCTTCTCGGCGGCCACGTAGTCGAGGGTGTCATCGGTAAGCTGGAAGGCCAGCCCCATCCGGTAGCCGAACTTACGGAGGGACTCGACCCGGTCCGGCGGGGCGCCGGCCATGAGTCCCCCGACTGCGCATGCGGCAGCGATAAGGACGGCCGTCTTCTTCTCGATGAGCGTGAAATAGTCCTCCTCGGTGATCGCGACGTCGCCGCACTTCAGGAGCTGAAACACCTCGCCCTCGGCCATGGTGTTGGTTGTCTCCGAGATGAGCTTGATGATGGCGAGATCCCCGTCGTTGGTCATGAGGGTGAAGGACCGCGAATAGAGGAAATCCCCCACGAGCACGACCGCCGCATTGCCCCAGACGTTATTGGCCGAGGGCTTGCCGCGCCTCGTCTCCGCACCGTCGATCACATCGTCGTGCAGCAGGGTGGCCGTGTGGATGAACTCGATCACCGCCGAAAGGGGGTAGCGCCGCTCCCCGCGGTAGCCGCACAGATCCGCGGAAGCCAGGAGCATGAGGGGACGGAAGCGTTTGCCGCCGCTCGTGATGAGGTGGTTGATGACGGTGGGGATGAACGGGATCGCCGAGTGGAGATACTTCCCGAGGTGCTCTTCCACCTGCTTGAGGTCGGGCTCGTAGCGCTTGATGACATCGGTCATGTTCATGGCGTGCCTTCCCGGTCCGTGACGGATTATTTTTGAAACAATAACGTGCTCTTATCGGAGATGCCCTGAAAAGTCAAGCTGACGGCGCCCGGAAAGACGGAAGCGAAGAAGATCGGAAGATCGGAAAATCGGAAAAACCGTCCCCTCATGCTTGCGGCCACATTCCCCAAAGGTGTGCAGCAAAAAGGGCTTTACAGGACACGGTTTTTGCATGATAAGGAAGGATATTCGAGAGGAGCCATGTCGATCAAACGAACCGTATTCTTCATATCGGACCGGACGGCGATTACGGCAGAGACCTTCGGCCACAGCCTTCTCATCCAGTTCGACGACGTAGAGTTCCAGAAGGTCACGCTTCCCTTCATCGACACCGTGTGGAAAGCGCAGGACGCCCTCGAGCATATCAACGACGCGAAGGAACAGACGGGGCAGCGCCCGATCATCTTCAGCACCATCGTCAATGACCAGATCCGCAAGCTGATCCTGTCGAGCGAAGCCGCCGCGGTCGATCTCTTCGAGACCTTCATCGGCCCCCTGGAAGAGGAACTGCGGGTTCACCCAACCCTCGGCGGCGGCAGTTCCCATCACACCACGGCGGGAGAAGAGCTCGACATCCGGATCAATGCCGTCAACTACGCCCTCACCAATGACGACGGCATCACAACGAAGAACTACGACAAGGCCGATGTGGTCCTCGTGGGTGTCTCCCGCACCGGCAAGACGCCCACCTGCCTTTACCTGGGACTGCAATACGGCATCTATGCCGCGAACTACCCGCTCACCGAGGAGGACCTCCTCATCGAGTACCGGAAAATCCCGGGAGTCCTGCAGCCTTACCGGGACAAGCTCTATGGGCTTACGATCAACCCGGACAGGCTCCAGAAGATCCGCTCGGCCCGGCGGCCCTCCGGCCGGTACTCGTCGCTCGAGCAGTGCCAGCAGGAGATCTCGCTCGCCGAGTTCCTCTACGTTTCCAAGAACATCCCCTACCTCAACATCACCACCATGTCGATCGAGGAGATCGCCGCGACGGTGATGCACAAGAGCAAATTACAGAGAAGAATTTTCTAGAAGGGACCAGGGACTGGACCAAATGCGGAAGTTATGAAGTTGGGAAGTTGAGAAGCTTGGAGGCGGGAGGCCAATCGCATGCCCGCAGCTTTTCCGAACTTCATAACTTCATAGCTTCCTAACTTCTGCGTATCCTAGCTTCCGGTCTTGTCGTTCGGCTCCGTGCCGGCTATCGTCTCGCGGGCCGTCACCCGGATCTCGTCCATGGCCTCCGGCAGTTCCCGGCACGTCGAGACCCCCAGGTCGCGGAACCTCCGGAAGGAGGGCATGAGCCTCGTCTCGATGGAGCGGCAGGCTTCGTTGTGGGCCTCGACGGCCTTTGTCAGGTTCGCCCCGGCCCTCGTGAAGTGGTCCGCCACGACGGAGAACCGTTCATAGAGCTCCCGGCCCAGACGGTTGATCTCTCTGGCGCCGCTTGCCATCTGCTCCTGCTGCCACCCGTAGGCCACGGCCTTGAGCAGCGCGATGAGCGTCGTGGGCGTGGAGAGGATGACCTTCCTGAGGCTGCCGTCCTCGATGAGGCTCGGGTCGTTCTCGATGGCGGCGCTGAAAAAGGTCTCGCCCGGGAGGTACATGACGACGAGCTCCGGCGACTCCTCGAACTGGTCCCAGTAAGCCTTGGAGCCCAGCCCGTTCATGTGGGCGCGGACGGCGGCGACGTATCCCGCGAAGGCCTTTTTCCGTTCCTCCTCGGTGGGGGCCTGCAGGGCGTTCAGGAAGGCGTCCACGGGCGCCTTGGCATCGATGACGATGACGCGCCCGTTCGGGAGGCGGACGACCATGTCGGGGCGGAGCTTGCCGGACTCCGTGTCGACGGTGACCTGCTCGTAGAAATCGCACCAGGGCGCCATGCCCGCGAGCTCCGCCGCCCTTCTGAGCGACATCTGCCCCCAGGAACCGCTCACCTGGGGTTTGCGCAGGGCCGTCGAGAGGCTCGACGTCTCCCGCTGCAGGGACTCGTTCATCTCGTTGAGGGACTTGATCTGCTGGGAGAGATTCCAGGACTGCTCGGCCCGGGACTTCTCCAGGCCGCGCAGCTGCTCTTCGTAGCGCATCAGCATCTCCTGGAGCGGCCGGATCGTCCCCTCGAGGCCGGCCTGGTGCTCGCCCAGTTTTCCCTTTGTCTGTTCGAGGATCTTGCCGAGATTCTCCGAGGCTAGTTCCAGGAAGCTGCGGTTGCTGCTCTCGAGGGCCGCAGAGGCCTGGGCCCGGAACGTGTCGGTCATCTCCGTCTTCATCAGTTCGACGACCTCCCGCTGCCGCTCGAGGCTTCGGGAGGACTCGTCTAGCCGCGCCTGGGCCTCCACGGCCTGGACGCGCTCGTCGTCGAGGGCTTTGCGCAACCCCGTGATTTCACTTTCTCCCTGATCGAGCTGCTGCCTCAGCTGATCCATCTGCCCTTCGGCGTAGCGGGCGCGCCCCTCCAGCTCCGAGACCCGGGCGGACCAGGTCTGCCGGATCTCGTCAGTTCGGCCCAGGATTTCCTTCTGGGCGGCCAGCCGCGCGATGATCCACAGGAGCACTCCCCCCGCTGCAAACCCCGCCAGAAAGATGATCACGATGTCGATGGTCATGAAGCCCCCGCAACGGTGTTATGTGTTATGTGTCAAAGAAATTCAATGTTTCCTGTTCACCTGTTACCTGCCGCCTGTAACCTGTCACCTTTCTTACCATCATCCCCCGTCGATGGCAAAGTTTTCGACAGGCGCTCATCGACCCTGCGGGCGCGGCCTGCCAACGGCAAAAAAGAGCAGAAATGCCGCGAAGGCCATAAGGGCATTCAGCGCAAAGGCCTCGTCGTAGCGGCCTGTGGTATCGCGCAGCATCCCACCCAGCCAGTGCGACGCGATGGCGCCCAGCCCATAGAACGGGGTCCACGCTCCGATGACGGTCCCGATTACGTGCTTGGGAAAGTAGTCTCCCGCACAGGCCCCGTAGATCGGGAAGGTGACGCCGTAGAAGACGGCCATGAGGCCTACGAAGAAAAAAACGAGCGGCACCGATCCCGATGAAAGGAGTATGCCCCCGATGGCCGCCGCGATGGTGAAGTTGGAGAAAAGGACAACGGTCTTTCGCCCCAGGCGATCCGAGAGGGGCAGGATCGTCAGCACGCCGATCACCTGGCCGACTCCATGAATCGTGGCCAGCAGGCTCGCCCTGTCCATCTCCATACCGATCTGGTGACGGGCATAGTCCACCATGAATGTGGTGATGCCATAGAGGCCGAAAGCCACACAGAAATAGGAAAGACCGATCCACCAGAAATCGCCCCGACGGAAGATGTCGCCTCCCGACGGAAGGCCTGCCGGACACTCCGGACCGGGCCCTGCACTGCGGTCCCTGTCGCCCCATGGGGCATGCCCCATGGATTCGGGGGTGCTCCGGAGGAAGACCCCGTTGATGATGGACAATGCCAGCGCGGCCGCGCCGAGGACGACCCATGCAAAACGCCAGCTCTCGCGTTCGATGATCAACGGGAAGAGAATCCCCGTTACGGCAAACCCCAGGCCGATTCCCGTCGAGAGGATACCCAGGGCAAGGCCCCGCCGCGACGGTGCAAACCATCGCTGGGCCACGGTGAGAACGGGCACCCAGATTCCCGTTGCGCCCAGTCCGACGACAGCGAAGGCGGCCGCCGCCCCCTCGGCGCTCCGGGCGGCTCCCATGGAGAGGACGCCCATTCCGAGGACGGCGGAACAGACCGTAATGACCGGACGCGCGCCAATGCGGTCCGTCAGGAAACCCGCAAGGGGCGTCAATGTTATGTAGATGAAGAGGTAGGCGTTGAAGATGGTGCCCCCGGCAGTCCGGCTGAGCGCAAGATCGCGGAGCATTTCGGGCAGGACGACCCCATAGCCAAGGCGGACGGCATAGTTGACGAAGAGGTCCAGAAAGCAGACCCCCAGGATCACCCAGGCCCAGTGCACCGATCTTTCCTTCATTCCGCCCGGCACCTCTCGCACGTCGGTTGTAAAGATTTCCGTCAGAGCGTGCAGGAACCCTTTCCTCGCAAACCCTGACGGGAAGGCATTGTCCGGCGCTTACGCCGACACTCTTATACTATGCCTGCGGCCTCTTTGCATCCGGAAAGAGTTGTCACCAGCGGCTATGACCAGGAATGCCCGCCGCCAGAGGGGTTGGGGGGAGATGCCCGGAAAAGATCGACAGGAGTGGGTTTGAGGCCTCCGGGACCCCGAAAGGGGCATGTATCTTGCATTTCAACGAGGCGATTTTCCGGGCAACCAGCCGAAATATTTTTTTCCTTGTGCGAGAAATTTTTTTGAAAAGCGAAAAAAGCTAGACTACGAGGGAATCTTGGGCTATACTTCCACCAATTTTGAGTCCGGTGGTTGATTCCCTTCGAAAGGGGGATGGTCGTCAAAAAACCGCACGAAGGAAACAAACGCGAGGGATTCAAATTAACCTTAATCAATTTTATCAAGGAGGAGATTATTAATGAACAAGGGACAACTCGTTGAAGTGGTAGCCAAGGCACTTGGTTCCAAGAGCGCGGCGGAGAAGGCCATCAACTCGACCCTGAAGGCGGTTTCGGATGCCCTGAAGAAGGGCGACAAGGTCACGCTGGTCGGCTTCGGGACCTTTTCTGTAACCAAGCGCGCCGCCCGTACCGGCCGCAACCCCCAGACTGGCAAAGAAATCAAGATCAAGGCGAAGAAGGTACCCAAGTTCACCGCCGGCAAGGCTCTGAAGGACACCATCAAGTAAACAAAGTTGCCCTGACCCCCGGTGCTCCCCACACCGGGGGTTTTTTTTATGCCCGCTGCTTTGCTTTCCCCTGAGTGCTGCAACATATCGTTTGAGCTTCTCCGCCGGATCGAGTAAAAAAGTGGATCATGCCCGGTTTGAAACTCTACACCAGCAACCGCCTCGAAGCCCTCGCCGGGGAGCTTTCGGAGACCCTGCGACAGGCGCCGGCCTCCCCCATGACGCCGGAGGTCATCCTGGTGCAGAGCCGGGGCATGGAGCGGTGGCTTTCCCTGGAGCTGGCCCGAAGCCTCGGGATCTGCGCCAACATCCGGTTCCCCTTCCCCAACCACTTCGTCGAGGAGCTCTTCCTCACCGTCCTGCCCGAACTGCCCGGCTCCGCGGCCTTCGACCCGGAGGTGCTCGCCTGGCGGATCATGGATCTGCTGCCCCGTTGCCTGGACGGGGAAGGCTTCGAGCCCCTGAAGGAATACCTTGCCGACGACGGCCGCGGCCTCAAGCGCTACCAGCTCTCCCGAAACATCGCCCGCCTCTTCGACCAGTATCTCGTCTACCGGCCCGACATGGTGCTTGGCTGGGAGTCGGGCAGGGAGCGTCACTGGCAGGCAACCCTCTGGCGGCGGCTCACGACGGAAAGCCCCGCCGCTCACCGGGCTGCACGCTGGAAGAAAGCCCTTGCCCGCCTGCAGGGGACCCTGCCCGAAGGGACATGCCTTCCCGGGCGGATCTGCGTCTTCGGCATCTCGGCCCTGCCGCCCTACCACCTCCAGCTCCTGCACGCCGTCTCCCGCACGATCGACGTGAACCTTTTCGTCATGAACCCCTGCCGGGAGTACTGGTACCTCATCTACTCCGACCGCGAGATGCGAAGGCTCGTCGATAGGCTCGGGGCGGTCCGTTCCGAAGAAACCCTCCACCTGGAGAAGGGCAACAGCCTGCTCGCCTCCATGGGGGCCCTGGGGCGGGACTTCCTCCGGATGGTCTACGACACGGGTTGCGAGGAAGCGGACGTTTCGGCTGAACCCGGCGATAGAAGCCTCCTGGCCTGCATCCAGTCGGACATCCTCAACCTGCACGACCGCGGAGCGGACGGCCTCCGGACGGCCGTAGCCGCCAGCGACGGCTCGATCCGCATCCACTCCTGCCACAATCCCATGCGGGAGGTGGAGGTCCTTCAGGACCGGATCCTCGATCTGCTCGAGCGCGACCCGTCACTCACGCCGGCCGACATCCTCGTCATGACGCCGGACATCGAGACCTATGCCCCCTTCATCGAAGCCGTCTTTTCGCTTCCCCGCGACGACCGACGCCTGATCCCCTTCAGTGTCGCCGACCGCGGCGTGCGCAGGGAGAGCGTTCTCGTGGACACCTTCCTGCGGCTTCTGGATCTCGAAGGGAGCCGCATGGGCGCCACGGAGGTTGCCGCCTTTCTCGAAACGGAAGCCCTGCGAAGGCGCTTCGCCCTGGGGGCGGACGATCTGGCGCTCATCCACCGGTGGATCCGCGACACGGGCATCCGGTGGGGGATCGACGGGTCGAGCCGGCTGCGCGAGGGGCTTCCCGGATTTGAGGAAAACACCTGGCAGGCGGGGCTCGACCGGCTGCTGCTCGGCTACGCGCTGGCGGCCCGGGACGAGGAGCTCTTCATGGGCATCCTCCCTCACGAGGGTGTAGCCGAAGGGGAAGCGTCCATCCTCGGATCGTTCCTCGCGTTTCTGGAGAATCTCTTTGCCTTCGCGAAATCCCTGGAGGAAACGCGGGATCTCGCGGGCTGGGCGTCCCACCTCGGCGTTGCCCTCGACACCTTTTTCCTCGCGGATGGGGAAGAAGAGGATCTGCAGGCCCTGCGCCGGGCACTTGCCGACATGACCCTCCGGCAGACGCAGTCCGGGTTCGATGAGCAGCTCGGTGCAGCCGTCCTGAAAGCCCACCTGGAAGAAGCGCTCCGGGAGGTTGGGCTAGGGTTCGGCTTCATCACGGGCGGCGTCACTTTCTGCGCCATGCTGCCCATGCGGAGCATCCCCTTCCGGGTGATCTGCCTCATCGGCCTTGACGACGGCGCCTACCCGCGGCAGACCCGGGTGCCCGGTTTCGATCTGATGAAAGAGCACCCCCGGGCCGGCGACCGATCGCGCAGGCTCGACGACCGCTACCTGTTCCTCGAGGCGCTTCTGTCCGCCCGTCAGGTGTTCTACGTCAGCTACGCGGGGCAGAGCATCCAGGACAACAGCGTACGGCCGCCCTCCGTCGTGGTGAGCGAGCTGCTCGACGCAATTGAGCAGGGCTTTGAAATCCTCGGCAGGACCATCCGGGACGAGATCGTCACGAAGCATCCCCTGCAGGCCTTCAGCCCCGTTTACTTTCGCGGGGAGAGGCTTTTCAGCTACTCCACAGAGAATGTGGCGGCGGCCGTTTCGGCCGTTTCAGACCGCAGGGAGAAGCCGCCCTTCATCCCCGCAAGCCTACCCGATCCGCAGCCATCCTGGAGAAGTGTCGACGTGAAGGCCCTCATCCGGTTCTACGCCAATCCCGCCCGCTACCTTCTGACGCGCAGGCTGGGCATCCGGCTCGAAGAGGCCGGGGCGCTCCTCGACGACGTAGAACCCATGTGTCTCGAGGGCCTCGAGCGATACGAGCTGGGCGAGAGGCTCGCGGCGCGATGCCTCTCGGGGAGCGAGGCGAGGGAGCTGCTGCCCGCCGCGAGGGCCCGGGGAAGCCTCCCGCCGGGGGCCCCGGGAGAGTGCTGGTTCCAGGAGATGTGCGAAGGCGTCGATGCCTTCGCGTCGCGCCTGGCGCCCCACTTGAAGGGAGAGCCTCTCGGGGCGGTCGACCTCGATTGTGCAATTGGCCCCTTCCGGCTCACGGGCAGGCTTTCGCTTGGAATGCCTGCGGCCCTCGTCCATTACCGGTATGCGTCCATCAAGGCGAAGGACCTGCTTCGCGCGTGGATCCATCACCTGGCCCTCAGCGCAGGCGGCGGGGGCCGTTATCCCGGCCGTTGCGTGATCATCGGCCAGGACACAGGATACGTCCTCGGACCTGTCGAGGACGCGGGGTGCTTCCTTCTGGGTCTGCTCGAGCTCTACTGGCAGGGGCTCATGAGGCCTTTGCATTTCTTCCCCGATACGGCGAGGGTTTACGCGGAGGCCCTTCTGAAGGGAAAGACCGGAGAGGACGCCCTGAAGACCGCGTGCCGGACCTGGGCGTCCGATCGCGGATATGCCGAGGGGGACGACCCCTACTACAGGCTCTGCTTCGGCGGGCAGGACCCCCTCGACGGGGAATTCCGGGAGCTTGCCGATTCGATCCTGCGCCCGCTCCTGGAGCGGGCAGGGGAGGAGGGCTGACATGCCGGAAGCCTCGCCCCGGTTCGATCTGCTGAAAAGCCCGCTCGAGGGGACAAACCTCATCGAGGCCAGTGCCGGAACGGGAAAGACCTACGCGATCGCGGGCCTCTTTCTGCGCCTGCTTCTCGAGAAGCGTCTTGCGCCCTCCGAGATCCTCGTCGTGACCTACACCGTGGCAGCCACGGAGGAACTGCGCGACCGCATCCGGGGGAAAATCCGGGCGGCCCTCGATGCCTTGAACGGTGCCGGTGCGGCGGAGGCCTTCCTGGAGGGGCTCATCGGCGGGATTGGCGACCGGAAGGACGCGCAGGAGCGGCTGCGGGAGGCGCTGAGGAGCTTCGACGAGGCCCCCATCTTCACGATCCACTCCTTCTGTCAGCGGATGCTGTCCGAGAACGCCTTCGAGAGCGGGAGCCCCTTCGACACGGAGCTGCTGCCCGACGAGCGCGGGCTCCGGGAGGAGATCGTCCGCGATTTCTGGCGGCTCCACTTCTATGAGGCACCCCCCGAGTTCGTCCACTACGCCCGCGGCCGCTGCAGGGGGCCGGCGTCGTTTCTCGAACTGCTCCGTGCGGCGCCGCTGAGACCCGATTCCAGGATCGTTCCCGCGGCAATGCCGGCCGCCCTGACCGGCCTCGAGCAGGTGAGAGCTGCCATGGCCGGCCTGCGGCGATCCTGGCGTGAGAGCCGTCCCGGCGTCGGGGCCGCACTGCGCGACGAGGGCCTGAACAAAAAGCAGTATGGCAGCCCGGAGAGGCTCCTTGCCGCCATGGATGTCTTTCTCGCACGCCCCTGGGCCGCGCTTCCCCTCACAAAGGACCTGCTCAAATTCAGCCCCGGGGCCCTGGCCAAAGCCGCGAAGAAGGGCCGCTCGGCCCCGACCCACCGATTCTTCGAGCGCTTCGGGGATTTCGAAGCGGCAGTACAGGCGCTTGCCGCCGAGATGGACGGGCAGATCCGATTCCTGCGGTGTGAGCTCTTCCGGTACGTCCGGGAAGAGCTTGTCTCGCGAAAGCGGCGTCGAAACCTCCGATCCTACGATGACCTGCTGGCGGATCTCCGGAAGGCGCTCCGATCCCCGGGCGGCGGCGCACTCTCGGGAGCCATCCGGCGAAAATACGGAGCGGCGCTCATCGATGAATTCCAGGACACGGACCCCGTGCAGTTCGCCATCTTCGAGTCCGTCTTCGGCCAGGGGGGGGCGACGCTGTTCCTGATCGGCGACCCGAAGCAGGCGATCTACAGCTTCCGGGGGGCTGATCTGTTCGCTTACATCCGGGCCGCTTCCTACGTGGAGAGGCGCTACACGCTGGCCGAGAACTGGCGCTCGGAGCCGGGGCTGATCCGCGCCGTCAACACCCTGTTTGCCCGCCCGAAGCATCCCTTTCTTTACGAGGCCGTCCCCTTCGAGGAAGCGCAGGCCGCCCGGCGCGAGAGCCCCTTCCTGGCGATGGGCGGTAGACGCGAGGCCCCGCTCAAGCTCTGGGCCCTCGACGGGGGAGGCCGGACCGTCGGCGTCACGGAGGCCCGCGAGCGCATCCGCCGCGCCGTGGCGGCTGAGATAGCCCGTCTCATCGAGGCGGGCAGGCGCGGCGAGGCCCTCATCGGGGATAAGAATCTCCGGGAAGCCGACATGGCCGTCCTCGTCCGGACAAACCGCGAGGCCCTGCTCATGCAGGAGGCCCTCACGCAGCATGGAATCCACAGCGTCGTCTACACCACGGGGAACCTCTTCGACACTCAGGAGGCGCAGCAGGTGGAGCTTCTGCTGAGGGGCATTGCGGAGCCCAACGAGGAGACGGCCGTTCGGGCGGCTCTCGTCACTGATCTGCTGGGCCTTGACGGCGCTGCGATCGACAGGCTCACGGGGGATGCGGAAGCCTGGGAGGACAGGCTCCGGCGATTCCACGGCTGGCGCGACACGTGGGAGCGTTACGGCTTCATCCGCATGTTCCGGGAACTCCTGCTGGCCGAGCAGGTGCGCCCGCGGCTGCTGTCGCTTCCCGGCGGCGAGCGCCGCCTCACGAACGTCCTGCACCTGGCCGAGGTGCTCCACGCCGAGGAGATGCGCCGGCGCGCCGGCATGGGCGGACTCATCCAGTGGCTGTCCGTCCAGCGCGACGAGGAGACACCAAGGCGGGAGGAGCATCAGCTTCGGCTCGAAAGCGATGCCGACGCCGTGAAAGTCGTCACAATCCACAAGAGCAAGGGTCTCGAATATCCCGTCGTCTTCTGTCCCTTCAACTGGGGCCCGTCCCGCGCGGCTGGCGACGTCTTCAGCTTCCACGACGAGACGGACAGCTGGCGGCTCAACGTGGCCCTGGAGCCCTTGGGCGAGGAAGCCCGCCGGGCGGCGGAAAGGGAGCAGCTCGCCGAGAACGTCCGCCTGCTCTACGTGTCCGTCACGCGGGCGAAAAACCGCTGCTATCTCGTCTGGGGTCTCATCAACCGGGCGGAAACCTCGTCGCTTGCCTACGTCCTTCACCCGCCGGAGGGGGATCTGGAGTCGGCCGTCGATGACACGGCGGCCCGTTTCACGGGCATGGACGAGAACAGCCTGCGGCGGGAACTGGAGGAAATCGCCGCCGCATCGGACGGTGCCGTGGATTTTGCCCTGCTCCCCGAGGGGCCTCAACCCCCGATTGCGCCCCGTGACGGTCAGATAGGCCCTCTGGCGGCAAGGGCCGTCCGCCGGCACGTGGGGCGCGCCTTTGAGGTCGCAAGCTTCTCGTCCCTCGTCGAGGAGGCCGATCGGGGGGTTGCGGCAGGCGAAGGCCTCACAGAACTTCCCGACCATGACGAACGGGCATCCGGCCGGCTCGCGGTGCAGCCGGCGGATCCTTCGAGCATCTTCGCCTTTCCCCGGGGCCCGCGGGCAGGGAAGTGCATCCACGCCATTTTCGAACGCCTCGACTTTGCCCGCGCCGATCGGCACACCGTCGGGGAAATCGTGGGCTCTGCGCTTGCGGAGTACGGCTACGAACCGCACTGGCGCGACACCCTGTGCGACATGATCGGCCGCGTCATTGAGACGCCCCTGGAGATGCCTTTGGAAGAGCCCCCGGATGCATCCCTGAAGCAAAGTCGTACCGTCACACTCTCGGGTCTCGAGAGGGAAAACTGCCTGCACGAGCTTTCCTTTTACTTTCCCCTCAGGCCCATCACCCCGGGGAAGCTCCGGGCGCTGTTTTCCGATGCGGGATGCGTCGCCGCCCGGATGCCGGAGAGGATCGGCTCGCTTCGTTTCCAGCCTGTCGAGGGCTTCATGAGAGGCTTCATCGACCTCGCATTCCGCCGCGACGGGCGGTTCTACCTCATCGACTGGAAATCGAACCACCTGGGAAACCGGCCCGAGGATTACGGCAGGGAGGCTCTGGCGGCAGTGATGAGGGACGATCTCTACGTTCTCCAGTATCACCTCTACGCCGTGGCGCTGCACGAGTACCTGAAGAACCGGCTGAAAGACTATGATTACGACAGACACTTCGGAGGAGTCTTCTACGTTTTCCTTCGCGGAGTGGACCCCGTGAAGGGGCCCGAAACCGGCATCTTCCGCGACCGGCCCGCGCGGGGGCTCATCGAAGCCCTCTCGGAGGGGCTTGTCGCCCGAAACGGCAAGGATTGAGGCCCATGAACCGTGAGATCATCGATGCCCTCCATGCGGCAGGCGCACTTTCCGATCTCGAGCGTGGTTTTGCCCGCCTGATGGCACGCCTCTCCGAAGGGGGGGACGGAGCCCTTGCACTGGCCGCCGCCCTCGTGAGCCGTGCCTCGGCCGAGGGGAACATCTGCCTCGAGTTGGCCGGAATTGCGGGCGGGCCGCTTGCGGAAGGGAAGACGACCCTTCGCTGTCCCGATCTCAACCGGTGGGTGTCGGCGCTGCAAAAAAGCCCAATCGTGGGAACCCCCGGCGAGTGGCGGCCGCTCGTTCTCGACGGGACCCGCCTCTATCTCTATCGCCATTGGGAAGCCGAGCACAGCCTCGCCCGTCTCCTTCGGGAGCGCTCGCAGGCCCCGGCCGCCGGGGTCGACATCGCGCTGCTGCGCGAAGGACTCGAAAGACTCTTTGCGGGCGGTGGCGGGGGTGCGGACTGGCAGGCGGTCGCCGCGGCCGCGGCAGTTCTGAAGCGCTTCTGCGTGATCACGGGAGGCCCGGGCACGGGGAAGACGACGACAGTGGCGAGGATCCTCGCCCTTCTCTTGGAACAGACGACCGGAAGACCGTCCCGCATTGCACTGGCCGCCCCCACGGGCAAGGCAGCCGCCCGGCTGCAGGAAGCCATCCGGGAGGCCGCCGGGGGGCTTGCCTGTGCAGACGGCATCCGGGCGGGACTTGCCGGCATGGAAGCCTCCACCCTGCACCGCCTGCTGGGGCGCCGCACGGGCGTCCCCTCCTATGTGCAGGGCGATGAGGAACCGCTGCCCTACGATACCGTCGTGGTCGATGAGGCGTCCATGGTCTCCCTGCATCTCCTGGTTGGCCTGGTGAGGGCCCTGCCTGCATCTTCCCGGCTCATCCTGCTCGGCGATCGGGACCAGTTGGCCTCGGTCGAGGCGGGCGCCGTTCTGGGCGATATCTGCGGCCCCGATCGAAAGCCGCAGTATTCAGGGCCCTTCGGGGAGATGATCGCCGCCGTAAGCGGCCAGAGAGTCCCGCTCACCTCGACGGGGGAGATCCGGTCCCCCGTCGGCGACTGTATCGTCGAACTGAGACGCAATTACCGCTTCGGCGCCGGAAGCGGCATTGGCGCCCTTGCCCGGGCGATCAACGACGGGGGCGCTGACGAGGCGCTTTCCATTCTTCATGATAAGGATCACGGGGATCTCGGCTGGCGACGGGTCCCGAGGCCTCGCGACCTTTCGCGTGCCATGAGGGAGATTGTCCTTGCAGGCTGCGGGGACTACCGGGCCGCAGAGACGCCTGCAGCCATTTTCGAACGCTTCAGCCGCTTCCGTGTCCTCTGCGCCCTGCGGGACGGCCCTTACGGATCGGGCTTTTTGAATGCCGCCATCGAGGGGATCCTGGCCCGCGAAGGGCACATCACGCCGGGCCGGCCCTGGTACGAGGGGCGCCCCGTCATGGTAACCCGGAACGACTATGGCCTGCGGCTCTTCAACGGGGACATCGGCATCGCGCTGGCCGACCCGGAAAGCGCCGGGGCCCTGCGGGTCTTCTTCCCGGCCCCCGACGGGGCCATGAGGAGGTTCGAGCCCTACCGGATGCCCGAGCACGAAACGGCCTTTGCCATGACGATCCACAAGAGCCAGGGCACGGAGTTCGATCGCGTGCTGCTCGTGCTGCCCGAGGGGGATGCGCGCGTGCTTACCCGGGAGCTCCTGTACACGGGTGTGACCCGTGCCCGCAGGCGCGTCGATCTGTGGGCGGGCGAGGCGGCCCTGCGGGCGGCGCTGTCGCGCAGGATCGAGAGGGTGAGCGGCCTGAGGGATGCGCTCTGGCGCCCATGAGGCCGGTGAACGGGGGTGTATCCGCTTTGAATGCGGAAGCTGGGAAGTTGAGAAGTTTTGAAGTTTGGAGAAGCCGAAAGAAAATTGCGCAACCCCTGCTTCTCCGAGCTTCTCAACTTCATAGCTTCCTAACTTCTATCTTTTCAGGGCGCATGGCATCCGGTCATTTTTAACCAGCCTTTCAGAAATGCTCTTCGCGAATGTCCGGTGCAGTCCGTAAATCCGGCACCCTGTCACATTTTCAACGATGCCAAAACGGAACGAATTGTGCGCCTGGGCAATCCCTTCCTTATAAATACCCGTTCAGTAGCATTGCCCATGCACTCCGCGTTCATGGGGTCATCGGACTGGAATCCGCTTCTTTCCTGAAGCCTGAAGCCTGAAGCCTGAAGCCTGCGGCGAAGCCGCGTTTTTTGGCATGAATCATGCTCATTCACCATCTGCAGGAAGGTCTTTGTACCGGGGGAGTGATCCGGGCGAGGACTTCGAAATCCGATTTCATTCGAGAGACGTGCAATGGATGCTCAAACGAGAAACAAACTGGACCGGAAGTGGAAAAAGCACGCTGACGAGATCGAACTGGAGGTCATCCAGAAGCTCAAGGGAAATTCCGACTATCACGTGGTCGAAGTCGCGCGGGCCTCGCTGAAGCGCCTCGGCGTCGAGAAGGCGGGCCTGAAAAAAGACAGCTTCGTCATGCGGATCGAGACGACAGCGGGATTTGACGAGGGCCGAAGATCGGCCGGGGGATGGCTCTGCTTCGACAGCGAGGCCGATGCCCTGTTCTATCTCTTCCACGTCTGGTTCCGGTATATCAAGACCAACTACCCCGTGCTGGATGACGCGATGGCCGACACGGTGGATCTCGTGGAGAAGGCCATGGGCATAGCGCTTCGCGATGGCGGCTTCGGCAACGAAGTGCTCAAGGACATGATCGTGCGCGCCATCGGCCGGATCTCCTCCGTTTCCTTCACGGCCGGGGTCTGTGTGAATGACGGACAATTCGACGCCGAGGTCGTCGAGGGCTGCTCGAAACACAACGGAAAGCATGCCGAGCTTGCAGGACTTGCCGCAAGCGGAGCCCTCGACGTGCAGAACCAGAAGCACCTCAAGATGGTGGAGAGCTGGATGACGGCGGGGTAGCAGGAAGAAGCCGCAAGCCGCAAGCAACAAGCCACAAGGCGAAAGAAAAAGACCGGAGGATGAACATCCCCGGTCTTTTTTGTCCCTACCCCCTGGTCCCGTGTCCCTACTCTATCCTCTCTATCCTCGTTCCTCGTGCCTCGGTCCTCGATCCTCCTGGAGGAACTCCAGCACCAGCCGGTTGAACTCCTTGGGGTATTCCACGTTCGGCATATGGCCGCAGCGCTCGAAGACATGCAGGCGGGCCCCGGGGATTCTCCCGGCGGCATCGAAGGCCTGGCTCACGGGCAGGATGCGGTCCTGGCGGCCCCAGAGAATGAGTGCGGGGGCGGTGATTGCGCCGAGCCCTTCCCGGATCGGCTCGAGGATCCCGGGCCGCGCGCCCCGGAGCGTAGCGATGTTTCGCAAGATTGATGTGAAGGCCCGGACGGAGCCGGGCTGGAAGAACATTTCGTAGTACAGATGTGCAAATTCGGGAGTGATCGCTGCGCGGTAGTAGACGAGTCGATGGAGAAAGCGAATGAAGACCGGCAGGGGCGGCTTGAAGAAAATCCGGTCGAAGAAGGGAATCGACGCGATTCGCAATGGGAGGCTCACTTCCCGCCCCAGACCGGCGCTGCTCACCAGGATGAGCCTGTCCACGCGTCCCGGGTCATCGAGAATAACGCGAAGAGCCACACCTCCCCCCAGGGAATGCCCCACGAGCGCTGCCCTCCCGATGCCCAGGGCCGCCATGAAGTCCCGCACGAACCGGGAATAGGCCCCGGGGCCGTAGTCCATCCATTCGGGTTTTTCCGTGTGCCCGAAACCGGGCAGGTCGGGGACGTAGACGCGATGACGTGATGCCAGGGCGCCGATGTTCGCCGACCAGATCTCCGCCGAGGCGCCGAGGCCGTGGATGAGGATGACGGGCAGGCCTCCCCCGCCTGCCTGCCGGTAGCGTGTTCGAACGCCGTTCACATCTATATAGAAGTCGGGCAACATGGATCCGGATATCCTGTTTTCACTCTTTGGAGACAAATCATGACGGCGAGCTATTTTCCCACGATCCCTCAAATGACAAAAGGAGAATCTGCCCCTTGACCCTGCACCCTGTCATCACCCTGGACAGGAAAAAATAAACGTTGTAATTAGATGCATATTGTATACAATCCATCCCGGGTTTTTCACAATGCGGGACATGATTCCCCTATGTGGAATGATGACTCGCTGTCTGCTTTGATCCGAGGGCACAGGCCATGACAAAAGAAGAACAGATCGGGAAGCTCAAGCGGCTGGGCGACGACGTCATCTATGCCCTGATCGACAACCCCTACGAGTGCCCCATTGTCATCAACAAGCAGGGCATCATCTGCTTCATGAGCCGTTTCAGCAAGCGCCTCATCGGCATCGACCCCGATGCGGCCGTGGGCAAGCATATCAAGGATGTCATCAAGGAGACCCATCTCCATGAGATCCTGAAGGACGGAAAGGCCCGAATCGCCGATCTGCTCTACATTGCCGGCAAGCAGCAGGTCATCTCCCGGATTCCGCTGAAGGATCTTCACGGTCGGATCCTCGGCGCCGTGGGCAAGGGGGTGCTCAACGAAGCCGTCAAGGTCGCCGAGCTGTCCGACCGGATCGAGGTGATGGACGGCCAGCTCCAATATTACCAGAAGCAGGTCAGCGATCTGAAGGGCGGGGCGACGATTGTGGGCCGCTCGGCGGCCATCGCGCAGATGAAAGAGAACGCGATGCTCGCCGCGAAGAGCAATGCATCGGTCCTCATGACGGGAGAATCGGGCACGGGTAAAGAGGTGGTGGCCTTCTTCATCCACCAGAACAGCGCGCGAGCCGGCGGGCCCTTCATCCGGGTCAACTGTGCCTCCATCCCCCGCGAGCTCTTCGAAAGCGAGCTTTTCGGTTACGAGGGGGGGGCCTTCACGGGGGCCCGTTCCCAGGGAAAGCCCGGCAAGTTCGAGTTGGCCAACGGGGGGACGATCCTGCTCGACGAGATAGGAGAGATGCCCCGACCCATGCAGGCAAAGCTGCTGAGGGTACTCCAGGAACACACCGTCGACCGGCTGGGCGGGACTCGGCCGATTCAAGCGGATTTCCGACTGATTGCCGCCACCAACCGCGACCTCCAGGAGATGGTGCGCACGGGGGATTTCCGGATGGATCTCTTCTACCGCATCAACATCCTCAGCATTCACGCGCCGCGGCTCAGGGACATCCGGGAGGACATTCCCCTGCTTGCCGCGCATCTCATCGGGCTTCTCAACGAGGAAATGGGCTGGGGGGCCTCCGCCATCTCCCCGGAGGCTATGGAGGAGCTCAAAAACTACGATTGGCCCGGCAACGTAAGGGAACTGCGCAACGTGATCGAGCGCGCCATGATCATCGCCAAGGAGCGACTCATTCGCCCCGAAGATCTCCCCGAGAGGGTCCGCCGTTCAGCAACGGGGGAGCCTTCCCTGTCCTCCTCGATACCCGCCCCGCACGCGGGAAACCTCCGGCGCATCCTTGCCGAAACGGAGAGGCGGACAATCCTGGAAGCCCTGCGCAGTGCCGGGGGAAACAAATCGAAGGCTTCGAAAATACTGGGCATCCATCGAACATCGCTCTATGAAAAAATGAGAACGCACGGGCTGGACCCCGACGCGGAAATCGATTTCAGCCTCTGACAGGCAAAGACGATTTTTTTCTCCTGGAAATAATTTTTATCGACAACCTTCAGGCACAATCATCAATCGACAAAGAAATGTATGGAAATGGCTACAATGTCGTGCTTGCACTACACGAATGAAAGCGTTCGCCGTTCCGCTTAGTTAGCAATTAATTCCGCATAGTGGAACGTATTGTGTAGATTAATTCATACGATATTTGCTCCTCTCTCCCGGTTCAAAGCCCGCCCAAAATAATCATTATCTCATTGTTATCAGCAGCTTGAGCAAATGCTGCCATTATGGTCCGCCTCTTGCGAAGGAGTTTCGCGGTCACAGACCTGTCACAACGCCGAGGAAGACACCTGGCAAGACAAATAAGCCTCAGAGGGCAAGGGAGGCGCCACAGGTCACGCAGTAAAAATCCGTTTTCAAGGGAGACATCATGGATGTACGAGCGGATAAAGTCATGTCACTGTCCGAGGCCGTCAAGACCTACGTAAAGGACGGCTCTCACATCTCCATCGGCGGGTTCACCGTCAATCGAAACCCCATGGCGGCCGTCTACGAGATGATCCGCCAGGGAATCAAGAATCTCCACGTTTATGCCCACTCGAACGGCACCGGCGTCGACGAGCTGGTCGGCGGCGGCTGCGTGGGCGAGATCGAGATCGCTTACGGTGGAAACGGCAGAGCGGCCCCCACCTGCATCCGGTTCAAGCAGGCCATCCAGAAAGGGACCATCGTCCACGAGGACTACTCCAATTACCAGATGAGCCTTCGGTTTCATGCCGGGGCCATGGGAGTTCCCTTCCTGCCCACCCGGTCGTCTCTCGGGACGGACATCGTCAACCGATGGGGTTTCTCGAAGGAGATGAGGAAGAAGAACCCGAAGATCCCCAACAGCAAGCTCATCGAAATGGAAAACCCCTTCGACGGCTGGGCGAACTGCAGGAAGGTCGTCCTCGTGCCGGCCATCACCCCCGACGTGACGATCATCCACGTCCAGAAGGCCGACCAGCAGGGCACCTGCCGCATCCAGGGGCTGCAGTTCTGCGATGCGGACCAGGCCAAGGCGGCCCGGAACGTCATCGTCACCTGCGAGCAGATCGTCGATTCGGCGGAGCTGAGGACCGATCCCGAATACAACCAGATCCCCTTCATCCATGTCTCGGCCGTCGTGCCGGTTCCCTTCGGAGCGTACCCCTCGTCGTGCTACAAGCACTACGATTACGATCCCACGCAGCTTTCCGACTTCGCCAAAGCCGCCAAGGATGACGGGGCCTTCAAAGCCTACCTCGACAAGTTCGTCTACGGCGTGAAGGACCACCAGGGTCTTCTAGACCTGGTCGGCAAGGACCGGCTCGCGAAGATCAAGGCCGACCCCAGGACCGGTTATGCCACCGGCCTGGACAGAAAGTAAGGAGGTGGGCGATATGGATTACACACTCAGAGAACTCATGGCGATCATCGCCGCCCGCGAGATCAAGAACGGCGACATCGTCTTTTGCGGAACGGGCATATCCATGGTGGCGGCCATGGCGGCCAAGCACATGAACGCCCCCGAGAGCATCATCTTCTTCGAGACGGGCGCCATCGACTCGGCCCTCGAGGAGATCCCCATGGCGGTCGCGGACCCCCGCGTCATGTATTGCGCCGCCTCCAACGGGGGGCTTCTCGATGCCTTCGCCACGATGCAGAACCCCATCACCGGCGAGAGGGTCATCGGGATCCTGGGGGCAGCCCAGATCGACAAGTTCGGCAACATGAACTCCACGAGCATCGGCGATTACTACCGGCCCAAGACCCGCTTCTCCGGCAGCGGTGGGGCCTGCGACGTGGCCTCCTTCGTGCCCCGCTACATCATCTTCATGCAGCACGAAAAGAGGAAGTTCCCGAAGAAGGTCGACTACCTCACGAGTCCCGGCTACCTCGACGGAAACGGCGGCCGCGAACGGGCGGGCCTGATGAGCGGCGGGCCCAGCGCCGTCGTGACCAACCTGGCCATGATGCGCTTCGACGAGAAGACCAAGGAGATGTACCTGGCCCACTACTACCCCGGGATCTCTCCCCAGAAGATCCTGGACAACATGGAATTCTCCGTCGACATCTCGAAGGCGACGGAAGCGGCGCCGCCCACGGCGAGCGAGTTGAAGATCTTGCGGGAGGTCGTGGACCCCCAGCGGATCATCCTGTGAGAACAAACGCCGCCCGGCCGGCGGAGCGCCGTCGGCAGCCGGCGTGACGGCAACCCCGACAGACAGTCGAAAAAATAATCATCCGCAAGGAGACGCACAATGAACTTTGAATTACCCGATGAATTGAAGATGTTGAGAGATACGGTGAGAGATTTCGCCGCGGAGAAAATCGCGCCCTTTGCCGAAGAGTGGGACCACAAGTCCTACTTCCCCTACAAGGAAGCCGTCAAGCCCATGGGCGAACTGGGCTTCTTCGGCACCGTCATCCCCGAGCAGTACGGCGGAAACGAAATGGGCTGGCTGGCGGCCATCATCATCACCGAGGAGATCGCCCGGGCCTCGAGCGCGCTTCGCGTGCAGGTCAACATGAACGAGCTGGGCTGCGCCTACACGATCCTGCGCTACGGCACGGAGGCGGCGAAGAAGAAGTACATCGAGAAGCTCGTCAACGCCGACTACATGGGCTCCTTCGGCATCACCGAGCCCCAGGCCGGCTCGGACATCATGGCCATCAAGTCCACGGCCGAGGACAAGGGCGACCACTGGCTGCTCAACGGCACGAAGACCTGGATCTCGAATGCCAACTGCGCCGACGTGAACATCTTCTATGCCTACACGAACGTGGGCGGCAAGAGGGAGCTTTCGGCCTTCGTGGTGGAGCTCAAGAACTTCAACGGCATCACGGTGACGGATCTCGAGAAGATGGGCTCGCACTGCTCGCCCACGGGCGAGATCGTGCTGGAGAACACGAAGGTGCCCAAGGAGAACATCCTCGGGAAGCCCGGCGACGGGGCAAAGATCGTTTTCGGGTCGCTCTCGCAGACGCGCCTTTCGGCGGCGGCGGGCGGCATCGGCGTGGCCCAGGCCTGCCTGGACATCGTGACCAAGTACGCCATGGAGCGCGAGCAGTTCGGCAAGCCCATCGGCACCTTCCAGATGAACCAGGACATGATCGCGCAGATGATGGCCGACATCGAAGCGGCCCGGCTCGTGGTCTACAAGGCGGCCTGGCAGAAGGACCAGGGCCAGCTGTTGAACAACGTCGAGGTGGCCATGGCGAAGTACCTGGCCGGGGAGCTCTGCTACAAGTGCTCGCAGTACGCCATGAAGATCCTGGGGGCCTACGGCTACTCGCCGGAGTACCCCGTGGCGCGGATCTTCCGAGACGCCCCGACCTATGCCATGGTCGAGGGCTCCACCAACATCTGCAAGTTCATCATGGCCCAGGACCAGCTGGGGATCCGTAAAGCAAACCGCTAAACGCGGTCCATATAGGGGGCTGCCGGCGGCCTGAGACCGCCGGCAGCATCACCCCATCGCCCATTGAGGAGGCAAAAACGATGAGACAGTACTTCGAGAAGATGAAAGATCTGGGCAAGGCGCTCAGGCAGTCGCAGATAGACGGCATGAAGGAAAACGTGGCGCGGGCCGAGGAGATCATGAAGGAGATCGACGGCGAGATCGACCGGATCAAGACGAGCGTGGGCGTTTCGACCGAGGAGATCCACAAGCGCGGCGAGATGACAGTCTGGGAGCGGATCGACTACGTCGTCGATCCCGGCATGTTCTTCCCCCTGCACTCCATCTATGACCCCGACAGCGAAGAGAGCGGCCAGACCAACGTCGTGGACGGTCTGGCGCGGATCAGCGGCAAGTGGTGCGTGCTGGTCGGCTTCAACAACAAGTGGATCGCCGGTGCCTGGATTGCCGGGCAGGCCGACAACAACCTGAGGGTCACGGACCTGGCCAAGCGGCTCCACGTGCCGCTCGTGTGGCTCGTGAACTGCTCCGGCGTGAAGCTTCCCGAGCAGGAGAAGGTCTATGCCAACCGCCGGGGGCAGGGCACCTGCTTCTTCCGCCACGCGGAGCTGGAGCAGGAAGGCGTTCCCATCATCGCCGGCATCTACGGCACCAACCCCGCCGGCGGCGGCTACCAGGGCATCAGCCCCACGATTCTGCTTGCCCACCAGAAAGCCAACATCGCCGTGGGCGGCGGCGGGATCGTCAGCGGCATGAGCCCCAAGGGTTCCTTCGATCAGGAAGGAGCCGAGGCGCTCATCGAGGCCACACGCCACTTCAAGGCCGTCCCCCCGGGCAGCACGCGAATCCACTACAACGAGACGGGCTTCTTCAAGGCCGTCTACGAGAAGGAAACGCAGGTCCTCGACGCCATCAAGGAATGGATGACCTTCCTGCCGGCGTATAACCCCAAGTTCTTCCGCGTGGCCGAGCCGGCCGAGCCGAAGCTCTCGCCCGCCGATCTGCCGAGCCTCATCCCCATCAACACGAAGCGGGTCTACTCCTTCGAGGAGGTGCTGGCGCGGCTCACGGACAACTCGGAGCACATGGAGTTCCGGCCCAAGTATGGCCCCGAGATCTACTGCGGGGTGGTGAAGATCGACGGCTACCCCATGGGCGTCATCGGCAACCGCCAGGGCCTCATCCCCAACTACCCCGAGTACACCAACGAGTACCACGCCGTGGGTGGCAAGCTCTACCGCCAGGGCCTCATCAAGATGAAC
>Ga0209079_10000065_pt1 | contig 49019 bp, 44 predicted proteins | sample PPLLaktember2015_2_FD_187259 | JGI IMG/M metagenome (GOLD analysis project Ga0209079, IMG submission 187259) | Freshwater sediment microbial communities from Prairie Pothole Lake near Jamestown, North Dakota, USA - PPLs Lake P7 Core (6) Depth... | ecosystem: Environmental > Aquatic > Freshwater... | reverse complement strand
TGCGGGAACTTTTCCGTGCCTTCCCCTGTCTAATGAACCAGAGGCGAAAAAACCAATCCGAATACGCAGGAGGAAGTCATGAAAATCTTGTTATTGTTGCTCGCAGCTTTCCTGATCGGGGTCCCTTCCGCCGCCGGTGCTTCCGTGGGCAGCGCCGTGGACGTCAGCATCGTCACAGACAATGGGTACTTACTTCCCTTTTACCCCCACAAAAGCTCCCACGGCCTGAAGAAGGTCTATGCCGAGGCCGTCAAGGGGGATAACTACCGGATCGTAGTCCGGAACAAGCTCAACCGCAGGGTTGGTGTGGTGGTTGCCGTGGATGGAAGGAACATCATCTCGGGGCAGAAGTCGTGGCTCAAGAACAATGAGAGGATGTACATCCTCGAGCCCTACGCCGTGAACGAATACTCGGGCTGGCGGACGGGGCAGGAGAGGGTCAACCGGTTTTACTTCACCGACGTGCCCGATTCTTACGCCGCCGCCTTCGGCGATCAGTCCGCCATGGGCGTGATCGCCCTCGCGGTCTATCCCGAGATCCAGCGTTACAAGAGACCGGCGGATCTCTCCACCACGGCCCCCGGGCCTCGCCCGCAGGCCGATGCCGAAGCGAAGTCCTCCGCGCGGGGCGAGGCATCAGAGAGCGCCGGCACCGGCTACGGCAGGGAAGAGTACTCCCACTCGCGCCAGGTAAGCTTCGATCCTGAAGCCAGGGCCGTGGAATCCATCCTGGTCAAGTACGAGTGGCGCTCAACCTTGTGCCGCATGAACGTCATCTCCTGCGGCACGACCTACGGTCGCACCCATAACCGTCTCTGGGACGACTACGGCTACGCCCCCCCGCCGCCGGTCCGGCCGTGAAGCATGCTTAATGGGAAATAGCTCTCAAACTGCACAAAGAAAGGAAGGGCCAGATTCGGCCCTGCCTTTCTTCAAAAACCATGATACCCCTCTGTTTTCTTCTCTGATAATTGCTCAATTCTTCATCGGTTTTACATGTTTCTTCACCCTCCAGATTCACGGCTTGAGCGGCACAAGTATTACCTCTCCTGGAGCTAGAACATCGCCTCTCCCAGACCTACTATTACTAGTTGCCACGACCATTATGTTTTTTGAACCACAGGCCGCAGGGTAAACCTTCACATTTGGTCCATCATTACCGGCAGCTGCAGTGAACAAAATATTTGGATGCTTGGCTATTACATAACAAAGATCGCTGTAATCGCCTGTCCCTTCACGAAACCCGAGGCTCAAATTTACAACGGTTGCCCCATGTTGAGCTGCCCATTGAATTGCAGAAATCACAGCGTATTTGTCAATAGTTCCGTCTGCATTTGCCACTTTCGCTACGATGATGCGCGGAGACGGCAGGTCGCGTAATTTCGGAGGTACTGCGCTCGGGGGGATCCGTGTCAGAATTGTAACAATTGTGCCGTGTCCGATCCTGTCATCAGGGCCTTCCCCGGTGAAATCCTGCTGCTCGGCGATCAGTCCCTTAACTTGGGGATGATCAGCTAAGATGCCGGAATCAATGATGGCAATAGTTGTTGAACGTTCGGTAAACGGAGGAGGGTTGATAGGAATTCCTTGGACCATATACCAGTTTCCATTTTGATCTCGCAGTTTGATATCACCCTCCCGCGGGCCGTTCGTCCCAGTTCCGGCTGGTCCGCCCAGCAAAAAACCGTGCCTTTCAGCTGCGAAGGCGTTATTCAAAAGTACGAGAAGGATAATGAGCAATATCGTGACTATTGTATGCATAATTCCCCCTTAGTCCGTCTTGAAAATGTGGCCTTCAGAACTTTGTTTTAGTATCTGTTTTTGAACACGAATGAGTTAGACTGGCGCCTGGGCCTTCCCTCCAAAGGAATGATTCAATTATTCTTTAGGAGGACTCATTAAAAGGTGTCCTGTTAATCCTGACTATGCCGGTTACTCAGTGATGTTTTATTTTCCGGCTGCAGGTTGTGCTGTCCCGCTTTGGCCATTCAATCCCTGCTTTACTGCCTTGGCCTGGGTTGCAAGCGCATTAAGATAATCGAGAGCAGTAGGAAGATTCGCATCCTGAGCGACTGAATTTGCTCCGCAGCTCGGGGCGACAGTGATGCTCCCTTTTGCCGGTAAGCGTAGGGTCTCTACATACATTGGATCCGCAACTGCAACGGTAGCAGAAACAGGCAGCCGATTTTCACCCGTGGAGGGCTTTAGTATTATTGTTAAATTTCGACAAGCAGAGTAGAAAAAATTCGAACTGTAAAATGTTTGATCCATTACCGTTGCGGGGATAGCATCATCAGGCACTTTCGTAATTGTGATATCAGCAGTGAAATCAGTAGTTCCAACCAGAGACAGATTGCCGCAAGTAATATCGCGATTTCGATTGACAGGAGTGCTGCTGTCTGTATTGACACAGCCAGCGGGAAGGGCATTTAGAAAGTTCGTAACTGAAATTCCCATTGGCAATTTTACGACGGGCTTTATCGCTGGCTGAGAGAGAAGACCGCCCACTGTTCCTACAATGCCGCCTAAAGCTTGGATTGCCTGTTGACGCAGATCAGTAACTGCAACCGTGATCTGCTGAATTAAAGTACTGTCTCCACGGAACGAGGCATTGACTGTGGTTACGACTCCCCAATTCTCCCAATATCCCGTACTTGCTATTCCGTATTTCTGATCTCCATGGGGAACCGGAACCGACGATATGACGATATCTTCCGTGGGTATGCCTGCTGCTGTTTTTCCAAAACTAAAATTTATCATTGATTCTGACAGTTGAAATTTTGTCAACCCTTCCCGGTCTTCCCCTTTTATAGGCGTATATTTGACCAGGGGCGTAGCGCAAGCACCGCAACACAAAACAAATGCGATTATCAGGACGAATATTTTGGGCTTCATGGGGTATTATTCCTCCTTTCTGTAAATGAAATAAAAAACGGACATTGGAATGCATTTTTTCTGGCTCGCGATCGATCGCCTCACGCTCGTGGCGTCTAGGCGAATCAAGTCCACCGCGTAAAACGACTGAAACTCTTACGCTGGAAACGGCAGCTCTCCCCGTGGCATTTGCAATTCCGTTGTATTGGCTGTTAATGGTGTGCTAAGCAACACGTGGAGGAGTTCCCGTTAGATGACCATTCGGGCATTATGTCCCAATCGACGAGCTACTCGGTGCCTCCAGATGTTCTGTCAACTGGGCTTGGTGAAAATAACCCAGCGAGAAATCCCACCACAGTCGTGAACACAGTTAGCATTAACTGTGAAGACGTTGCACCCTCCGGTGGTTTGAAGAATAAACTGCTGGCCAATATCGCGAATGAACCCACCAAGACAATGACAAAGCCCAAAATGACAATGAGCCAAAGAGTGTGTCTTGTTTCTGGTGGTATGTCGCCTATTACCGATTTCGTTGTGGCCAATGCCTTTTTCCGATCCTTAGGTGACATACCGTTTATGATACCTTTAAAGGCTGTATCTTTGTCCACACCGACCAGTCCCGCAAAAGCATCCTTAACATCATCAGCAGTTTTCATAATAGAACCTCCTATTTTCGATATTTGTGGGTTGACAATTCAGGCATATAAAGAAAATGTGATATGGGTAGTAGTACTTTGGTGACTATCATTTGGGATTTTATGGTTTCTGCTAGATCGTTTTTCACTTGAGCTTCACAATTAGCCGGTCCTAATAAAAGCCCTTCTGCCCCAAAGGACGACGAACAAGAGGGTCAGAAATCGGGTTATTCCCTGAACATACACAGTCGTGCCATTTTCGATGTAAAGATCAGATAATACAGTTATAGCTTCCCGCTGCATGGTCAGTTCTCCTGCGGTGCAGGCTTTTCAGCACTCACGCGTGCGGCAAAGCTCAACCAATATTTTACTTATCGTTTTGTCTCGTAGGGGTCCCCGTTACCGGGAATTGACGTTCTTTGTGCGAATATGAGATCCGAAGTGTATTGCGTGGATCAAATGATGATCTTTGTGTTCGCCCCGGGTGACATATGGACTCAAAAGTTAAGATTTATCGCCGCACAGAGAAGCTACTGAGGAGGGTTGTGATTTATGCGTCTTCCTGGACGCGGTGTTCCGCATGCCAAAGGACAGACTTCTCCCATGATACTCATAAGTTACTGACGCAGACTTTTCTTGACCTTTCTGGTCATTTTTTTGATCAAATCCGCTTTTTTATCGGGTATAGACGTTGAAGGACGTTCTTATGATGCTATCGGGTAATAGAATATTGCCAAATATCAGCCGGTTGTGCTGTCTGATGATCCCGTCAGATAATTTTCTAGCGCGGTGCGTAGTGTTTTCGAAGAGCCCGGCGCGTCATGGAGCAGTTCGAATATGCGTTTACGGTCGGATGCCAAAAGGTCGACAATGTCCTCCGGGTCCGGCAGCAGACGCTCGAGTTCCTGCGATTGCTGCGAGAGCTGCAGGGCTTCCATCTCGAGCATGCACTGGTAGGCGTCCGGTGCCTTCGCGACGCCCAGGCCGGTGATGATGCGGAGGAGGGGAAAGCTGGCAGTATCTTCTTTTTGCTTTACAAGAGCAGATGCATCCGCGGGTTGCTGAGACAATGCTGTTTGCGCCTGGAGTGCGCCGCGCCCGATCTTTTCTGCCAATTGATCGTTATCGAGCCGCGCCGAATCGAACAGGGCCTTGCGGACGGCCTCTACGCGCATCCAACCCTCGGAATATTGCTCCCACTGGCTCTTGAATTTCTGAATCCAAAGCGCGGCGGCTGCGGCAATCTGCGGCGTCGCCGCGGAGGTGCCTCTGCCGTCGTGATCGACGATGTGACCGCTTCCCATCCGCGCCCAGGGAGTGTTCGGGGTGAAAGCCGCAATGGCAGTTCCCATTTTGCTGCGCGGGCCGTAATTGCCCGCCATGATGGTCAACTCTAGGTCGGCGTACGGGTTGCCATCGGCCATGACGCCACAGGCCGCTACGACACGCTTGAAGCGCGCCGGATATATGATGTTGTGCGTTGGCAGGTTCCCGTAATTGTTTCCTGAGGCAGTCACGATGAACACGCCGAGGTCATAGAGGGCGTTTACAGCATCGGCCCAAGCCTGTGACGCGATACCACCCATACTCATTGTGATGACGTGCGCGCGTAGATTGCTGTCGCCGAAAAGCCCATGGACATAGTCGAATGCCTTGGCGATTGCACTGTTTTTGAACAATGCGACCCGGTTTGCAACGCGGATAGGGATGACATCCAGAAAAGGGGCGCCGCCGAGCGGGGCGCCGTCCACCATCGCGCCTGCTAAAATGCTAAGCGTGCCCGTGCCGTGCCCGGGATTTGTAAATATGCCGTCGGTGCTATCGGTCGCATCATCAGGCCATTGGCTGTCGACAAAGTTCTTCTGAAAAGTCGTTCGCAAGAACTCAGGTTTGGTCTTGTGTGTGGGGTCATACCCCGTGTCGAGATGTGCGATACGAATTCGATCCTGCTCACTGGGTGTGCCGACTGCTGCCCTCGCCGAATCGAGTTGAGAATGGTCAAGGTCACGGAACCAGTAGAAACCCGAGCCAACGGGAAGTCGAGGGTCCGGTTCCGCAGGCTTGTCAGGCTCCCGGGCAGCCGCTTGGGCCGACTCGGCAGATAACCCGGTGATCCATTGCTGCTCGAGATCGGGCTCGGCAAACTCCGCATTGGGTAGATTCTTTACGCCGAATCCCTGGCGGACGACATGGTGACAGAGATCCCAGGCATTTAACTCCGCTGCGCTTTGGTCCGGCAACATGATGTACCATTCAGAAGCATGCCCGGTAAGTTCATGTTTTGCCGGTCGTATGCTTTTGAAAAGCCTCTCAAATTTGATATTCAGCCGCTTGTTGTCAAAAAGCAATTGTGCCTTTGATGGTGCAGCTGGCAATTTTACCAGGAGGCCCAGTGTATGGGTTTCATTCATTGCTGCTCTCCTGAGTATCGATGAAACTGTTTCGGGTCCCTGTCATCGATCGTGCACTGCGTCCCGTGTTGTCAAAATTGGAAAGTGAGGGAGAAAATATGGCTAATAAGAAAATTGTAAGCCATCATTGGCTAACCCCTTGATTTTATGGCGTACCATTCAGGACTCGAATCAGACTAATATTCAATATGTGATCCTGTCTCCATCCGTTCAACTTCGAGGGCCGACCCCTTTTGTCTTCTTTGACGCGGCACCCGAAGGGTCTGTCGGGAGCGGGCCTGCCGCGGGAAAAAGCAAGATCGGCCCCACTTTTCTGATCTGACATCGAGACCTGGCCTGCAGATAATATGGCGCACGAGTCTAGTAGTAATACACAAAGCAGTTGTAGATGCGACAGGTCTTGCCGCCATCTTCGCACGTGGTGGCCCCGGTGCCCCCTTCGTATGTGAAAAATCGTATTGCATACGCCCACGTTGCGTTATCGACAGCCACTGAACAGGCATCATTCGTGATAGTCTGGATGCCGGGGCTGTACCCCGCCGCCGCAGTGGCCGAAGAACAGGAAGATATTGAATAGGCGAATCCATCCCCTTTCGACCAGACAATATCAATATGAACCGGATGTGTCGAAGAATTGTCCATCACCTTGCAACTGTATCCTATGATGCGCGACCAGTCGGGAAGATGAATCGGTGCTTCGAGTCCGCATACGGCGATCCCGCAGCTCGAGACATAGCGATTGACCGACCCACCTTCCGAGGCCCATGTGATCTTTTGATGGTACGAGTCAAACTCATTCGCAAGTATACTGTAGGTTTTCTTTACCGGCCGGGGTGGCCAGAGGATCTCTTGTTGTATCATATCCTTAGCAGGATACACTGCGCCTCCTCGCTCAATGGTCGGTAGCTGGTATACTTTGACAGCTGATTCAGTGAGTTGTTTTGTCCCGGCCTGCTTATCTGCGGCCCGTAACTCATCTCCAAGAAGCAACACAACCAACACGACAAGGAACACCAGTGACGACAGCCAAGCCAGCTTTTTCATAACGATGTCCTCCTTTTAACGACGGCTTGCATCGGCATTAGTATCAGATACACCCCGAACGTATATGCAAACTATGGCGAGCGAAAAAAGCTCCTTACCGAGGCCTGAGGATAAATACTCTGTCGTCTCTATCTTGGTTTTTATTGCTCTGATATGGACCGTTAGCCAGAAATGCATTCGGAATCATTTCCAAGGCAATAAGATTGCGGAATATCCGTGCATAAGATGCCGGCGGTTATCTGCGACCGCACCGAATGAATACAGAGATGGTAATAGCCGTTGACTTCTCCCTTTTCATGGCACGCAGCATACACCGTCTTAGGATACGAGATAACCCCACACACTTACGGTCCTCTGGATCGGTGCTCGATTGTAAACAAACACTTCAATAAACGGCCCCATGACGGGGAATCTCGCCAGGTAGCTGCTGATGTTATGCGGGCTACCGTGCCAACTGCCTCGGCCAGATACTTCAATGAAGTTTGTGCTCTGCGGGCCGCTGAGATTCAGCTCTAGATTGACATAACGACGGGCGCCCATCCTGCCATTGGAGTCGAAGGCAAAGATCACGCTCAAATCCATCGGGGACTCATCTGCGGCCGTCTGAGTGAATTGCACGAAGATGTTGATGTGCCGATAGCCATCGATGCTGGTGTATGGCGGTAAGTTAATCCCCATACTTGGTGGAAGTTCGTGATCAGTCATGAACCTGATGATTTTTGTGCAGGCTGGATTACACGGGCCAGATGTTCGTTTTGCTTCGGCAGGCATAAAGACCTCCTTTCAAGTAGAATGCTGCCAACAATGAACGGCCGCAAGATTATCGCCGACAGACTCATGATGGACTTCCAATCCCTTGATCAACCGGAGCGGGGTCATGCGGTAAGTGGCTGCAACCATATAGTAGAGTTGAGCCAAGCAAGAGCGAGAGAATCCTATTCCCAATAAAGAACCCTTCTAGCCCAAAATCACTTTACCTTGGAACGTGAGTTTCGGTTTCTCGCCCCTTTCCTCCATTCCAGCCCATTCCCCCTCAGGGAGCAAAATACTCATTTCGTAGCTGCCATTTAATAAATCCTGAACATCCATCCTGATTGCTTTCTTGCCCGCCGTGGCTTTAAATTCCTTCGCATACCCCGGACCGAACAATTGTCCACGGCTGTTTCTGGGAATCGCCTGCACTGAAACACCTCTCATTTTTCCTGCAGCGATTTCCTTGGTTATGGCTTGGGTATGCTTGGGGTCAGCGTGGCCCGGAACGACAAAGACCGATATCAGGTCAACACGCTGAATCGGCCCGCCCTTGGGTGCATCAGCCTGAATCTCAACTTTGAACGTGTGCAAGCCAGGTTGCGTTAATCGAATCGGGATGTGTATTTCCTCCGTTTTCAAATAGCTCTTCAATTTTTCTTTGCTGAAGGATAGCTGCTTTCTTTCAGGCTTGATCATCTTTTTAAACCGCTGGTCGACTTCCATCGTTTCCAGCTTTAACATGAATGGATTCTTGGAATATTCTGATTTACGTTTGGGTTTGGTGCCCTTACGCGCCAGGTCATGATATTTGTATTGCGCAAGCATGTCCTGCAGCGGGACAGGGAGGCACGCCGTATTGATGAGGACCCTATTGAACCGTGTAATCAGCCGCTTCAAATCTTTGAGCTGTATACGGACCGGGAGCAAATCACCCACGGAATAGATTTTTCTGGGGTAATCGAGTCTGTATTTGATGTTATAGTCTTCCGCAATGACCATCGCGTGATACTCGGCTCGTTTACCCGGGTATTGGCCAGCGATGACCAGACGCCATTTACCAACATGCTGTATTTCTTTCCCGCTCTTTGACGGGGGCAAGAAAATAGTAGCCATGGCATAGGTCTCGGAAAACCGCATTTCTCGATGCAAATCCAACAAGGTTCCGTCAGGACTGTATAACCAGAACGTCAAACTGCCCCCAAGAGACTTCTTCCACGAGAGTGTGACGGTCATCTTGCGTACGGTCTGATTGATGCTGAAATGCTCTTCGGCAGTACATTGATCTGCACCCAGAATGGATGGGGCGTGGAGGACAACCGACGGGGATCCTCCCGCTAGGCAGTTGCACAGGTCCACAAAGTAGATCAAGTCAAGATCAATATCCGGATCGTTCGTGCCGCGATAGTAACCTCCCGTCGCATCCGCAATCTCCTGGAGAAATGTTCCGTAGTTCGCGGTGATGCCGACGCCGATGGTATGGACCGTTGTGCCGTATGAAGCGATATCAACGCCCGGCTGGGCGACGATGCTGGAATGGCCTCCGCACTCATACATGCCAGGAGAGTCTATGATTTCATAATGATTTCCAACCATGCTCACCATGGGCTGGACATTTTGCATACCATCCGTGCATAGGACGACATATTTGCCGTGGGCACTGCCCGCGAGCATCTGAAAGCTCTTTTGCAGACCGGCGCCCATGGCGGTGCAAGTGCCGGTGGTCTTCGACTGGATCTGAGTGCGAAGATCGGTATGATAAGTATGAACCGACACAAGATATTGATTCGTCAGATTATGGTAGGCACTGACGTCATCGGTGAACCAGACAAGACCCATGCAGTCATCGGGCTGCCCGTGGTCGCGCAGGAAATCGGTAATCATTGTCATGGTCTGTTTCATCATGTCCAGTTTGCTATCTCCGACAGGCGCGGCGGGCGAAGGGTAGGTCATGCTGTCGGAAACGTCCATGACCATCACAACGTCAACAGGGCTGCGCATGTAGATGACGTCAAGAAGATTACCCTCATCTGCGACCCAATCCTTACGAATGATCATGTCCCGGCCTATGATATAAGGATGCGGTACGGATACTTCTCCCTGGATATATGAATGTGCAATCGTAAAGCCTGCAGTGTCTTGGATAGCCGGGAAAGTGACGCCGAGCCCCTGCATCCAAGTTTTGGCCTGGGCCTCCGTCTCGCTGATATGAACGGCGACGACTTGTACGCCATGTCCCCGGAATTTCGTCCACAACTGCTGTAGCCGCGGAACCTCCGCGGTACAGTGTGGTCACCCTAACCACACGAAAGCCAAGACGATAACTTCGCCGGCGTGATCCGAGAGAGTAAACGTTGTGTTGTTGATAAAATCATGTCCGCTGAAATTCGGTGCCGTATCTCCTACTGTTGCCATGTCCTGCTCCTTTTCGTGAATTATTTATTATGAATATTGTGTTTGTTGTTATGCGGCGTTTGTGCTGAGCACTGCCGGACCCCACCTGGATGCCGAGGGGGCTAACGCGGGGGAGGTGTCTACTGGCTACTAGCGCAAGTGAAAATCAAGCTGTGAAGGCTGTATGTTGGTGCGAGATTCGAGTCGCCTGCTTAACTTGAAAAGATGAATTTAAGATTCATGGCGCCTCCATCATGTCAGATGATCTGCTCATGGGGACCGTCTAAACATAAATAGGACGCAGGCGGCAGTATCGGTTTGAATGACAGGAGTACGATTTGTGCAGGAATATCCATGCCATGACAGTATGCTGCGGCGAACGACATCCAGCACACACTTGTGACGGAAAGCCAAACAAGGCATTCCTTATCGTTTTGTCTCGTAGGGATGCCCGTTACCGGGAATTCTCTTTGTGCGAACAATGAAGGGACTGTGAAATATCGCAAAAGCTATATCTGATTTGGACATCAGATTATGTGCGCACTAGTAACGGTGGTAAGTTTATAATACGTAGGAATATAGTTATCTTGACCAATCTGGTCATTTTTTTGATCAAATCTGCTTTTTTCGTCCCATGGTGTGCCTGCATCGCCTAAGTTCAGGATGATGCCCTCGAATATTGGGATATGATCGGGTGCGCCGGCCCCACGCCGCTGGTTCTTGGTCATGGTGTCCCCCTGTTGAAGCACAGTCGTATAGAGGCCGCCAGGGGGATGATCCCTTGAACCAAGCATTCCAGTCAATGACGACAAGAAGATCTGAATTTAAACGGTTTATTGCATACCGCGGCTTCAGTCCAGCCTTACCACCACGGCATAACTCTGCGGCGACTGCGTAATCCGCCAGGCGCGCACGATGATATCCACGTTGCCGAGCGGCAGGTTGTTCCAAACCAACTGCTCGACATTATTGACCCGATCGAACCTTCGGGACGTCGCCGTCATGTTCCCGTGCCGCTCACGCCCGTTGGCGGCGCGGACAATCAGGTCAAGATCGTTCTGCAGCGCTTCGCCGGGTGGGTCGGACCACACGAGTGTAACCTTCAGGTCTGTCCCGGCTTTAGTCACGGGGACAGTCAATTTCTCCTCTTCGCCGCCTTCGCGAATGACGGATAGAGACACTGCCCTTGGTCTGTTGCGGCATGGCAAATGTAGAGGGTGCCACTTTTTCTTGTTTGACAGAGTATCCGGAAGGGCCAAGGGTAGCAACGACCATTCACCCAGGCAGAAAACAAGGCCTTTCCTTCGCTACCAACCCCAGTCTTTTCTTGAAGGACCCAGATCTTGGGATGCGATTTTTGGGTCATCTTATCTAACAATTTAATTTTGGCGGCTAGCGACTGAACGCTTCCGTTCTTGTTAGGTTATTTCGTCTGCATCCCCTTTACAGTGTCACTCAATAATCTATTTCCAGTGCCGATCGCCGCTTCCAAGTCCTTCTTAGGCACTGACGGTTGTTTTTTGGCTGCCTGAACCATGGCTTGAACTCGCTTCTCGTCCTCCGCAAGCTGTTTGGCAAGGCCCTGCCAGTTAGCTCGTGCCGCACCTACGCTTTTATCAGGATCCTGCCGCTGTGTGTCCTTGGGCTTCTGCGCGTTTTCCTCCCATGCGATTCCCTTAGACAAAGGTTTGCCCCATTCCCTGGGGTGAAGGTACTTTCCCCGATCCTTGGCTTCCTTCCGCACTTCGGCAAGACTTCGATGATGTTCTGCGTACGGGTCTTTTCGAACGCCTGTGACCTGCCAACTAACTTCAAGGCCTGCCGTCCCTCCCCCTATTATAAAAGTGTTTTTAATCACCTTCTTCTTGATGTGCAGATTCGGCGCAGGACCGCCGACGGCTGTGAGTTGGTAGTGAATATCCCGATTCAGCGCCTCGAAGTACCTCGGCAAGTCCACTCGTGCTTCACCCATGGAGTCCAACGATACCATGCCATTATATACGGTCGTCATTTCCGGGCTTTCGACAGAAGCGTGGTTGAGATACATCTGTTCGGGGTCCAATGGATGATCGATTCTGAACATCTTGCCAGCCGCATAGAGAGTACCGTTCACAGCAACGTCCCCGTAGAAGTAAGCAATTATGCCATCGTCCCAATACCCGAACACACGCAACGCATGTCCCTCTTGAGGGGAGTGCCAAATATTAACAGGGCCATACGCTTTTATCCCGCCTCTGGTCCGTATTGCTTCCGCATTGTTGCTACCGCAATCAGCAAATACCGCCAAGCCACTGTCATGGCTTGCCCACAAGGCAGGGTTTGCGTTCTTCGAGTTGGCGACATGAAAGGCTCCAGCATTGCCCGTCTCAGCCGCCGTCAAACCGCGAACGGCCGCGCGGCCGCCATCTATGGTTGTAGGTGATGAGATGGGTGTTGCTTCAAGAGGGATTATACCCTGGATAGAGTCGCCGCCACCGAGGCTCGCGGCGCGTACCCCCTGCCCGGCTCCCTTTGTAAGTGCTAAAATCGCTTCTGAACTGTTATTACTGTTATGAATTCGAAACCTAGCAGCTGGTCCAAGGCCAAAGCTAGCAGCATGTAAGGGAACTCCCCAGCTCTGGGAATCATTGGTTGTAGCGATTAATGTATAGCTACTGGACTGGCTATCGGTATGGGCCCATATGGCACCACCCGCTGAATCATTCCAAGCCTCAAGCCCGAACGCGTCTACCCCGCCATGGCTGGAAACCCTCATCGCGCTTCCTTGGCCGTATGATATCGCTTCTACGCTAGGCTGCATGTTCGAGATGTTCAGCGTAAAGAAGCGCGCAGCCGAGCTCTGGTTTGCGTTGCCAACCAGCACAGTGGGTTCCTTACTGAACTGGTTGAGACTTAAAAAACCACCGACCGTACCAAGACCGGTTGACAAACCTATGATTGCAGCGTCCGTGTTGTTACTGTTTTCATTCGCAATCACAGCCGAAGCTCCCTTTCCTATATTTATGCTTGCAAATGATAACTTGCCGTCACTCAACGCGCCGAACGCGGCTCCCCCCCCGCCTTGGTTGCGTGTAATAAGAGCAGCGCCGGGACCAAAAGAATCTATAGTGACTGTCTGGGCGCTGCTGTTCTGCGAGTTATTGAAGGTAGCCGCTCCACCCTGCCCACTATTGGTAATCGACAGAACGCTTGTACTCGCAGGCGTATTAGCTGTGATGTTACACGGGTAGGTGCTGCACTGCGCTTCTACCATCCCTTCCGCGGTGAGCAACCAAAGTATCCCAATCATCACTTGAGTACATCTTTTCATTTTCGGCCTCCTTTGTGATGAGATCTCAAGTTTTTTTGATGGAATCTACTCTTTATCGAGTCTGGGACGTCAATGCCAGCGGAGGTCAGTCCGAAACAATCAGCATTTCCTCCACAAACCGTATGATCGCTTCCAGCAGGACCTCGCGGGGAAATTCGTTTTTATCGACAAGGCCGGAAAGGGGCAAAGGAAGGTCCTGAGAGAACGGCATGGCGACAGCCCAGTGATCGGCCTTGATGTAACCCAGCAGCGTGCTCCCGGGGATGATTGCATCGTAAAAAATCACCTGGCTGTCGTTTCGCGGATCGATGCAGGACAACCGGTCATGGGTCGGCTGGAGGATTGCGGAGATATCCGCCCGTTCGGCAAACGCGGCCAGGGAAAAATATTTCACCGATGCCGGAAGCACGTTTTGCGAGAGCCACTGCTGCCGGGTCGCGCGCTTGAGGCTATCGATCGGGTCACCGATCCCGACAGGACAATAGTGCACGGGGATCGTTCTCAGCAGCTCCTGGTAGGGCTCTCCAATTATCTCCGCAAGGGGCGTTCCACCGACCGTTCCGGCAACGGAGACAACAGCGGCCACTTTCTGCCGAATCTCGGGATACGAGACAATTGCCTCCAGGATGTCGGCAATTCCCTTTGAATAGCCGACCAGCACAACTTTTTCACCGGGCAGGTAATCCATGCCCAGGAGGGCATTTCTGATCTGGAGGGCATTGTGCGCACTGCTGGACCGGCCGCTTACCCGGAGGTCGCCCGTGCGGTATCCGTATTTTTCGAGATGGGTCAAGGCATAGGAGTAGACATTGCTGATGTGATTGACACACTCGCTGTAGATGCCGGATGCGACTAGAATGCGAAGCTTCATCCGTGCCGGCCCGAGCCACACCGATCGTCCAGTTGGTGCCGGCTCATGATTGAGTCGCCAGATTACGTTCTCACACGGCCGGTCATACGGGAGCGCCGCTCCGTGGTCCGCGCGAACGGCACAGTAGATCTCACGGAAGCGTCCGCGCCCGTCCTGGAAATCGGCATACACTGCGGGCGCCAGGAGCAGAGGCGGCGTATCAACCGAGAATGGCAGGCTCCCGCAGACGCAACTTTGACAAGACATTGCGAGTACGGAGATTAACCCCAGCAAGTATGCCCTGAAGAACATCAACGCATCTCCGAGAACCAGGCAGTATCAGAAGCGGATGCCCGGGGGATGCGGGCTGCTTTGCCCACCCCCGGATTTCCAGACGAGTATTCACTCGGGTTCAATGTGACCCGGAGACAATAGTTACTTGTTGATGCCGCTGGGCCAGTACAGATCCTCTGATTCGGCCCGTATTAGGGTTGGCGTTACATTCTGCACCGGTGGAGGCGATGCCGTCATAGCAGACAAGATGCCCGACATTAGATTCGACAATTCGATAAGATAGAGTGCCTTTTTGCTTCCGCCGTTAGGGACTGCCGAGAAATAGACCTTATTGTCATCATGGGAGAAAGCTATGCCCGATATGGCAGTCTCGGTCAGTTTCATGGTGAACGGCCCCCCCCAGTCGCCGTTGTCGTCCATGGCACGCATCCGGATGCCCTCAAGCCCAGGCCACTGCACTTTGCTCGCCAGCATCTTTCCGTCGAAGGAGACAACGGGATACGACTCGTCGACATTAGCGTCCAAGATGCCGGACGGCGGTAGAGGCAGGATATCGCCGAAACTACCGTCTGACAGACTTTTCCAATGCAGTTTATCGATGGAACCGCTCTCCCGCTGAGAGAACACGAGCTTGGTCCCGCCTGCGTAAAGATCGAAGCCTCCGTAGCAAGGTTTCAAGGAGGAGCAGGCATGGAGACTCCCGGAGGGCGTTCGAGAGATACTGTGGGCAGACGAATCATAGTAAGCGATGTTCGTGTTGTCTGGATACCATCGCGGTAGGCCCTTCCCGGGTCCCGTGACGATCTTCGTCGCTGCCGTTCCGTCGAGCTTAGCTGTGCAGATGTCTGCGTAGTATTGTCCTGACGTTGAGCAGACGAAGGCGATTTTTTCTGCATTGGGCGAGACGTCCGGGAAAGAATAGTTGCCCCCCTGCGGCGGCTGTACCGTAATGGCTTCCGGGCTGGGAGAGGAAGAAAAGCTCCCCTTGTCTTCGATCTTGTACAGGGCATAACCCTTGAAATACACCAGTTCGCTTGCACAACCGACAAGAAACACCAGGCCGACGGCAATGATGCAAATTACTATTTTTCTCATAAGGCCTCCTTACTCTTTTGTAATCTGTGAGCAAAATCGCGATCCGTTATTTTCCCCCTTTTCGCCCACTCGATTCATCTCGTCTCATGGTGTCCGCCCGATGACGGGATCGACACCCCCATCCTTACCTACGTTCAGCTGGGTTGCCTTGCGCATAAGATGGCTTAGCGCTCTCTGTGTGAAATCCGTTATCGTGCTGTTATCGAGATCTACTTTTGCGAGGCTGATGCGGAAGAGGATGGTATTCGGGAATTCCTCACTGGTTACGACAATCTTGTTCTGATCCATGGCGAATCCCCGCAAGATCGATACGAGATAAGCCTCCAATTGACCTCTCGATATAGGCATGTGCTCACCTCCTTTGACAGGGGTTTATTGGCTGTTTGTCTAGCGAAGCTTCGGGTAGGGGAATTTCAACCGTGCGTAGCGGTCTGCCATACCGGCATCGATCTGCTGCTTCTTCCACGGCGATATATCCTCCACCGCCCCCACCCGGGAGAGCCGGACTTGCTCATACAATTCCGAAGGCTGGCTCATGTCGTTGCGGTCCTTATACGTGCTTTGGATGGAGCTATTGAAGGCATAGACTTCAATCACCCCTACGCCATTCTCATATTTGACCCGTACGAGACTTCCCTGCTGGGGGTACTCGATGAGTGCCCCCGCCACGATTTCCCAGAAGCCGAAGCGCCCCTCTTCTCCGGCGTGGTATTTGATCTTTGGCTTGTGGGTATGACCGCAGAAATAGGCGACCAAGGTTGGGCTTGCCAGGAAGAGTCGCCTTAACTCCCCGGAGTTTGTGATGCTTGCGATATCGTGATGCCCGAACACGAGGATGATCTTATTTTTCGATCTTTCGAGTTCCTCCTTGAGCCATTTCAGTTGAGGGTCCTCAAGCTTCCCGCTGGCGCCAAACCGGAACCCCGTGTCTAGCACAATCATCTGGATGGCGGGGTCCTTCGCTGCGGTATCCTGCCCCTTGACCTCGATGGAGTAATACCCCGGGCACTTCCAGCAGATTTGAGTAGTTCTGATCTCATCGGGACTGTACTGGTTCCTGTCGAATCCATTGAATTTGCTGTAAAATTGATTAGATGCCCGCAGTGTATAGTCGGAGCCCGTGTTGGTTGGCGAGAAATAGACGAAGTGAAAGTTATCGTCTTCGTAGGCAGAGTGGTGCATGTTGATGATGTTGAATTTGCTGTGAAGGGCCATGAAATCCACGAAGGGGTTGTTAACGAAGATCATGTCCTGCTCGATGTTGCCAAATACTCCGGAGTCATGATTTCCCAGGACGTTATACCAGGGGAGCATGATCTCGTTGGAAATCGCAAGGAATTCGTAGAGTTCGGTTACAGCTCCTGCGTCCACGGCGTCGCCCGTGTGAATCATGAAGGCGGGCTTTCCGGCGCCGTCGGCTGCCATCGACCCAATGGTGGCGTTCATCGTCTGAACCATGGCGAAGTACATGGCGCCGTCGAATACTTCCTGCCGGGCGCTTCGTTCAAACGAGGTGATGACGTGATCTGCCATTTCGCTCGTTTCTTTGTCGTAGAGGCGAACCTGCTCGTCCCGAAGCTGGACGTCGGAGAGGTGAAAAAATGTGAGCTTGGTTCCGCTGCCTGAACGGTCCGGATTGGGGGTTATCGCATCATCGGCTTCACGGCGATCCGTGAACTTGCCGTGATCGACAACGATGGGATCCGCTTTGAATTTTGCAATATCCTGATCCCGGTAATGATCTCTGTAGAATTTATCGATATTGGCATTTTTTTCCGCAATCGTCCTTCGTTCCTTGAAGTTCCACGCAGGTTGCGCACTAATATCGGGCATGTCGCTGTACTTCTGGATCCAGAACTTGGGACCGCAGCCCACAAGGAGCGTGCTCAGAAGTATGAGTGCAATGGACCTCCATATTTTTAGTCTGGACATAGAATCACCTCATTATCTAGCCCCTTTGGTCAATGCGTTTAGAATAACGTTTGCATCCGGTCCAGAGCAGCCGCTATCCCTATCGCTTGAGTCGTTCGTTTCATCTGCTGAGAATAAGCTGCACGCCTCGCTTTTTTTCTTCATGGCAGGCCCTCTATGTGACGAACCTGAGGACGATCTGAATTGCAAAAATGTCCTTTTCCCCTATTTTTATTCTCAAGCATTCTCAGTGTTGCTATTGCGCCTGCCTCGGTCTGCCCCCCCCGAGACATCGCTATCATTCACCTTCGACGCAAACTACCCCAGGTATTATTTATCGTTTTGTCTTCTATAAGGGTGCCCGTTACCGGGAATTGACGTTCTTTGTGCGAATAAGACGATCGTGGTGTATTGCGTGGCTCAAAATCTGATCTTTATGTTCAATCCGGGTGACATCCGGATTGAAACGCAAAGATATTGATATCCGCACAGAGAATCTATTGAGGTGGGGTAATGATTTATAGGTTTATGAACGTGTTACGCGGGCTGAAAGCACACTTAGGCCATGATACAAATAAATTATCGAAGCAGAATTATCTTGACCTTTCTGGTCATTTTTTTGATCAAATCTGCTTTTCTTATTACTAGGCGCGGATTTTCCTGGGGGATAGCTCAGAGGAAAGGGTTTTTCTAAAAGACCTCGGTGGCATGTTCAAGAATCTCTTGAACGTCCGGGTGAAGTGATACTGGTTGGTGTACCCGCAGGCAAAGGCAATTTCGCTCATGGTCTTGCTGTTCTCATGCAGAAGATGCCTGGCTTTGGAGATTCGAATTGTGTTGACATACTTATTGAAGGTCACTCCGAACTCCCGCTTGAATGCCCGCTGAAAACAAGACAAACTCATTCCGCATTCTCTGGCTGTTTCTTCCAGGGTGATGTGATCCGTTAAATGTTCATTGATGTATTTTATTGCCCGCCATATCGGATGATCGTTTTCATCTGCAGATCTTCCATCGAATTGGAACTGTAACGCCTTTCGGACGCTGTCGACGACGTCGGCCTTTTCGGCAGGCTCTTTGAAAAAGTCCCATGCGTCTGCACGAAGTGCGGATATGACGAAGTCTTCTGAAGAATGATCTGAAATGACGATGACGGGAAATGACGGTCTGGCAGATTTAAAGAACCGGATGATATCAATGCACTGCTTCTGATCATTCATGCACAGGATCGACACATCAAATAAATTGTGGATAAAATGACCGACCCCTTCCGCCGGATCTGATGCGCATACCACTTCACACTGCCCCAAAGATGCAAATATCTCCGCGTCCCATTTTCTGTCGCTGGGATCGATGACAAGGATCAATGCGGTTCGGACCGGGCTCCTGGCTGAATTCATGATCATCACGCGGAAAGACTATTTGTCCTCGAAATCGGACAAGCCAATTGGAATACAGATAGGAATGGGATAACCCGTTCTTGTGATGTGCCGGCGGATTTAATCCGGTGATGAAAGAAATTTGAGATTCATGGCGCCTCCGTAATGTTGAGAAAGCCGTTACTGGTTTCCAACCTTGAAGGACCACGATGCTTGAAGGGGCGAGTGGAGAGGCTAGGAGGAGATGGTGAAAAATTTCCGGCTCATAGGGAGATGTCGTTGCATTTGTTGAATATGTAATGGAAATCTCGCAACTATGCAAGTTTATTTAATATTGAAAAAATATGGATGGAATATGGATGGAAAACCAATACTGCCGGGAGTCAAAGACTGGTACGGCCTCGGCCGGGAGGAGCTATCACGGGCTGGGATCGGATCCGACGGCGGGCAAAGAAGGGAGCCCCATCCGCTGAATGGATAGCCAATACAAGTAGTTGCGTAATAATGCTCTTGACGGTGGCTTTCCCTGATGGGGACAGAACGAGGGGCTTCAGGCATTTCCTGCTGCCCCTGCAATCATTCATGATGTTCACCCGGATGTTCTTATATCATCGAAGAATTTGTGGACGATGGCCTTCCCCTCTACTATTACGTCGGGCACTTTTTTGCAGCCTATTGCGCGATGCGCGTCAAATCGTGAACGGTTTTTGTTTTTCAAACTTCTTGCTGGGCTGTCCTACCCAGTAATAATTCGGTGTCTGATCCGGGGGCATGCGCTTCACGATGGCCTTGTAGAATTTCCGGTAGGTACTCGATTTGCCATCGTTCCAGACCTGCAGGAGTGTTCCGGTGAAAAGACCGTTGAACGTGCCGTCGGAGGATAATTGGTTGTCCTGGCAGCCCGAAATGAGAAGTACAGAGGCTTTTACCGAATCTTCAGCCTTTTTCAGGGCCGGGTCTTTCTGCAGGGTGTCATAGAACTTTTTGTTTTTGCGGTAGGTGCGGAGTGCAACCTCCGGAGGCATGAATCGGTATCGAACCGGCTCGAAGCTGACCGCAGACGAACGGGCGGCCATTGTCCCCTGATAGAAGGCCGCCTTCGTGACGGTGCCGCTATGGCAACTGTCGGAGAAGACCAGGATTCGAACTCCCGAGGTGAACCTGCCGAGCAGTTTGTAGATCTCGTCATCGATGAGTTCGCCGTCATAGAGGCACCATGTCTCGTCCTGGTAGTCATCCTCGTCCTTGTTCCGGTCGGGTACCTGACCCCCATGGCCGGAGTAGGAGAGCATGAAAATGTCGGCCGACTTCAGAGTCGTGGCGGCTTTTGACAGTTCTTTGATGACGTTCTTCCTGGTTGCCGACCGTGTGAGGAGAGTCTTCACGGAGAATCCTTTGGACTTGGCAATTTCCGTCATATCCTTTGCATCGGCTTCACAGGCAAGCAGTTCACCGGACCACCCGTCATAGTGGCTTGGATTCACCGAATTCAACCCTATAGTCAACGCATACCCCTTGGCCATGACAACGCCTCCTTTCATGCTTTTCGTAAAGACTTTTGTAATAATACGCGCACTTCCATTTATCGTTGTCGTCTCTGTTGAGAGCTCCTTTTAATGCTTGCCTTTCCCCTTACCCTTGCCCTTCGAATCCTGGCCGTTGTAGAGATCCTGGCTTCGCTTCAGTTCATGGAACTCCTTCGAGCCCGGCTTGATGCCCAGGCTCTTGGCGATGACTCCCCAGCCCTTGCCCTTCGAGGATTTGTACTCCCGCAGCACCTGGTCGGTCGGCCGGTGCGACATCTCCCCGAGGCGGAACACGATGTAGGCATCCGCCGGGCTCGACACGTTGCCGATCACGGCCGATATCTGCGCATCGCCTATACGGAAGCGGGTCGCAAGCCTTGCCCGGAACCCCGACGGGTCCGCCTGGGCCTGGATGTTGAAGTCATTGACCCAGGCGAAGTCCTGCGCAGCCTGCGCGGATGCGGCGAAAAGCAATACGATGGACAGTGCGAAGAAGATTGTTCGTTTCATGATGCCCTCCTGCATTGCCCCTCTCCCCGCCGCGGGAGAGGGCAGGGGTGAGGGGTACTGAAGATGATTCCCCCTCCCCTTTATCCCCTCCCGTCAAGGGAGGGGAATCGTGGGTGCTGTTTCTTGCGAGCCGAACCTCTAGCCACCCACTTCCATAATCTCCCTCTCTCTGAGGGGAGAGGGTCGGGGTGAGGGTGGATGCTCCGAGGCCTAGTAATCTTCGACCTGGAATCCTTTAACGAAGATTGCTTCACTTCGTTCGCAATGACTTACTTTTTTCAGAATGCGTCTTCTGTCGATAATTCCGGTTTCGTCGAGGTCAACGGCTCGCAATGACCATTCTTTGTTCTATTTCTTCCGAGACATTGGCAACGTGAAGCCTATGACGTCTGCCCGGTACCCTGTTGCTTATAGTCCTTCTGTCACACTTTGTAAAGAGACCCCCTCTGGATCTCCATGATCTCCCGCGCCAGCTCCCGCTCAAGTTCCCTGTCCAGGTGCGTGAACCGAATGGCCACGAACTCCAGGCCGCTGCAGCGTGCATCGTGGGGCGTCCATACCCTGCGGACCACGGCCGGGATGGGGTGCCGGGTCCCGTCGCTTCCCGTGTAGGTGACCTGGACGGCATGGTTGTACTCAAAGGGTTTTTCGATGCCGTGGCTGAAGAGGGCCCCGCCGATGGAGATGTCGATCAGGTTGACCGGCAGGGAGTCGACCTCGATGCGCGTCGACCACTCCGAGCCGGGCCTCACGCGGTAGTGCATCCTGAGATTGTAGGTCTCGAGGGGGGAGGTCTTGCGGATGCAGAGGGCCAGGGCCGTCTTGGACGCGTTCAGCGGGTACTCGCGGATGATCTCCTCGAGCTTTCCGGAAAAGCCCCGGCGGTGAAGCTGATCGCCCTTGCGGGTCAGGCGGGTGACCCGGGCGTCTTTGCCGAGATCGGAGGGCCGGACGGGAGGGGTCGTCTGGGAGAGGATGTACCGGTCCCCCTCGATGTCGTGGACGATCGCCCTGCGGACATCGATTTTCTCTTTCAGCACATCCATCTCTAGGATGAGCTCTACGTTGGAGCCGGGAGCGATGTTCATGGTTAACGGAGGGGATGATGGTTTTGTTCCCCCCTTTTTAAGATCGGAAAAGGTGAGAAATACTTTAAATTACGCCTGCTCAGGGTGCCCCTGACCGCTTCGGTTCAGAGGACCAAACCAATGGTCTTCTGTTTCGGTTAGTTATATACTGGCACGCATGAAGGAGGGATTAAAATGCATCGGTTAAAAGAAAACAGAAAAATAGTCTATGCGGCAGCATTGCTCACGGGGCTTCTTTTCATCATGGCGGCGTGCGCGACGACGGCACAACAGGCAAGCCCGAAAGGCGCGAAGATGGAAGTCACCCGGATTTCACCGCAGGATGCTTATCCGCAGGTTACCTCAGGTCAGGCCCTTCTGGTTTGTGCGTATGCGAATGAACAAACGTGCAGCACGATCATGCTGGAAGGGGCGATCTCCCTGAAAGCATTTGAATCCAGGCTGGCAGGGTTGAAAAAGGACCAGCCCATCATCTTTTATTGCGCCTGACCCGATGAGCGCACTTCTGCCGGTCAGGCAGAAAAATACCTTGGGATGGGATATGCCAACGTCAAGGCTCTGGGCGGCGGTGTCGAGGCCTGGAAGAAGGCAGGGTACAAGGTTGTCGGGAAGTAGCAAGAAATCTTAAAGGCTGCCGGAAGAAGACGTCAGCCGGCATACAGTTGAAAAAGGAGTTGGTCTTCATCGGGCCGGCCCCTTTCCGTTTGCTTTCATCGGCCCGATCGTGAATAATCCCTCTGTACTGCAGGGAAAGCGCGGGGGGCCATGAAAAGGGCTTACGACTACGATTTGATCGTCATCGGCGCCGGCATCGCCGGGATGGTTTCCGCCGTGACGGCCAACAGCCTGGGAAAGCGCGTGGCCGTCGTCGAGAAATCGAGGGTCGGCGGAAACTGCACCAACTTGACCTGCATCCCGAGCAAGGCCCTGATCCGGCTCGGCCACGTAAGCCGCGACATGGCGCATCTGGAGCGTTTGGGCCTCCTGACCCTGCCCGATGGCGGCCTGGACCGCACCCGGGTCATGGCCCACATCCGGGGCATCGTCCAGAAGGCCTACGAAAAGGACCTCCCGGAAACCTTCGAACGGATCGGCATCGGCATGATATCGGCGCCGGCGGCCTTCGTTGACGCGCACCGCATCCAGGCAGGCGGCCAGACCCTTTCCGCCCGTAAGTTCATCATCGCCACGGGCACGTCCCCCTTCATCCCGGAGATCCCGGGGCTTGCCGGCATCGACTATCTCACCAACGAATCCCTCTACCGGCTCGATGACCTGCCCCGCTCGCTCATCATCCTGGGCGGCGGAGTGGACGGCCTCGAGTATGCCTCGGCCTTCGGGCGGCTCGGTGTGGAGACGACGGTCGTCGAGATGGCACCGCGCCTTCTGCCGATGGCCGACGGCGAGGTGGTCGACCATCTGCTCGAGGCGCTCCGCTCCGAGGGCATCCGCCTGCTTTCCGGGACGAAGGCGGTGGCACTCGCCGATAGGCAGGGCAAGGTCGCCCTCACGATTGAGCGCCAGGGCGGGGCGCAGGAGGAGATCCACGCGGAGAGGGTGCTCGTTGCCGTGGGGAGAAAGCCGGATCTGGAGGGGCTCTCCCTCGAGAAGGCGGGTGTCGAGTACAATGCCCGGGGCATCGTCGTCGACAGGTGGCTCCGTACCTCAGCCTCACACATCTATGCCTGCGGCGACATCGCCGGGCCCTACCAGCTGGCCACCACCGCCGAGACCCAGGGGATCGCGGCGGCAACCAACGCCTGCCTGCCCGTCAAGCGCAGCGTCGATTACCGCAACAACGTCTACGTCACCTTCACGGAGCCGACACTTGCCTGGGTGGGCCTCACGGAAGGCGAGGCGCGGGTAAAACACGGGCGCCATCTCCGCGTCTATCGCTTCCCCTACGGGACCATGCGCCGCGCGCTCATCGACGGGACGGGGACCGGCATGGCCAAGTTTCTGTGTGACGGCCGCGGGCGCATCGTCGGCGCCCACATCCTGGGAGAGTCCGCGGCGGAGGTCATCCACGAGGCGGCGCTCATCCGGGTCATGAAGAAGCCCCTGCACGCAATCCAGGCCGTGACCCATGCCTACCCGACCTATGCCCAGGCGCTCGTGGGGCGCGCAAGCCAGCTTGCCTTCCTCGACCGGATGGCGGGCAACCCCTTCGTGAGCCTTGCCCTGCACCTGCTCCCCGGCTATGCAAACCGGCTTCATCTGGCGCGGGAGCGCCTGGCGGAGGCGCACGCGGCTTCATCCGCGGCGTATTCGGCCGAGGCCCTGCCTGCGGGTCAGAGGACCTGCGTCATCGAGGCCCGCATGGCTGCTCAGGATGTCGTTGCCCTGGATATTCGGGGCGTCCTCGACGGGGCGTGCGAAGAATCCCTCGTGCGGGCCTTTGAAGAGGGAATCGGGAAATCGAAGAAAATCCTGTTAAACTTCTCCGGTCTTCTCCACATGGACACGGAAGGGGCGGGGGCGCTCGTCGCAAACACCGTCCGGGCCGCCCGGAGAGGCTCCGCTGTGGCGGCCTGCGGGCTTTCTGAGCCCCTTCGGGATGTGTTTCGCCTCACGCGTCTCGACGAGGCGATCGCGGTTTTCGACAGCGAGGTGCAGGCCCTGGGCGCTCCGGGTTTTTCGGGGGACTCAAGAAGGCTCGTCTATCCTTACGAGGGACCTCCTCAGCCCGGCTGGGCAAGGTCCGTCGAGCACCTCTCGACAGGCTGGATTCCCGATGAGGCGATGAACATCAACGTCCAGGGACGAGAACCCGCGGGCCCTGTCCGGGGCTTCGGAAGGCTCTGGGACAAGAGATACCGCCTGCGCATCGAGAGCGGGGCGCCCGGGCCTCGCGAGATCGTCACCCTGTGGAAATCGGAGTTCCCCGATTTCTGGCCGGGAGGGAGCCGCTTCTTTCCCGCCGGCGGGGCGCCGATTGCCCCTGGCACGGTGGCTGTTCTGAACCTGCGCCTGCCCGGGGGGCTCGTGGTTGCGACGGGCCTCATGGTCCTCTATGTTGCCGACACCTCCTTCAGCTTCATCAGCATCCAGGGGCACATCATCTCGGGTTGGATCACCTTCAGCAGCTTCCGGGAAGGCCCCGCCACGATCATCCAGGTGCACCCCCTGTTCAGGGCAAGCGACCCGCTCATGGAGCTTTCCTTCCGCCTTGGCGCGGGCACGCAGGAAGACCGGTTCTGGCACCAGACGCTTGGCAACCTGGCCGTGCGGCTCGGCGTCCGCGGGGCAATCGAGCAGAGAGATGTTTTAGTGGATGATCGCTTCCAGTGGGGCGAGGCGGGCAATATCGGCCTCAGCGCGCCGATCCGCTCTTCTTTCTATATGCCTCTGTATGTGATAAAAAAAGCGCTGCAAACCTGATCGATTGCCTCCGCGAGGTCGCAGGAACTTGTCCTTCCATCGAGATCATTACGATGCCGTCGTCGTGGGCGCCGGGCCCAACGGGCTGGCTGCGGCCATCACGCTCTCGAGGAAATTCCGATCCGTCCTTCTCGTGGAGGCCAAAGAAACCGTAGGCGGCGGCACACGCTCGGCCGAGCTCACGCTTCCCGGTTTCCTCCACGATGTCTGCTCCGCCGTCCATCCCCTGGCCCTTGCTTCCCCCTTCTTCCGGCAGCTCGAGCTTCATCGCTACGGCCTCGAATGGATCCATCCCGAAATCCCGCTCGCCCACCCCTTCGAAGACGGGGAGGCCCTGTGCCTCCACCGGTCGCTTGCTGAGACGGCCGATGTGCTGGGTCCCGACGGCGAGGCCTACAGGGAGATGCTGCAGCCCTTCGTGGAGAATCACGAGAGGCTTCTTTCGGATGTCCTCAAGCCCCTCCCGCTTCCCGAACACCCGATCCTCATGGCCCGTTTCGGATTGAAGGCCCTCCGGTCGGCAAAAAGTCTCGCCGATGCTAAATTCCGGGGCGCCCGGGCGCGTGCCCTCTTCGCGGGGCTTGCCGCCCACGCCATGATCCCCCTGGACCAAAGCGCAACGGCCGCCTTCGGAATCCTCCTGGCCGTGCTGGCCCACGGTGTGGGGTGGCCGATTGTCAAAGGCGGCTCCCGGGGGCTGGCCGATGCGCTGGCGGATTGCTTCCGGGCTCAGGGGGGAGAGATCCAGACCGGCATAACAGTCGGCTCGCTGGGTGATCTGCCGCGGGCGGATCGTTACTTTTTCGATGTGACGCCGCGCCAGCTTCTGGACATGGGCGGGCTCGATCTCACGGAAAACTATCGCAGGCGGCTCTCCCGGTTCCGCTACGGTCCCGGCGTGTGCAAGGTGGACTGGGCCCTCAGCAGCCCCATCCCGTGGAAGGCCGAAGTGTGCAGGAAGACCGGCACCGTGCACATGGGAGGCTCCTTCGAGGAGATCGACGCCGCGATCCGGGATGCGCACGAAGGGAGGAAGTGTCTTTCGCCCTACGTCGTCCTTGCCCAGCCGAGCCTTTTCGACCCCACGCGCGCCCCCGCCGGCGGGCACACCGCCTGGGCCTACTGCCATGCGCCGCACGGATCGGGGGAGGACGCGGCGGATCTCATCGAAGAGAGGATCGAGCACTATGCTCCGGGGTTCCGGGGGCTCATTCTGGCAAGGAGCAGCCTGTCCCCTGCGGCAATGGAGCGCTACAACCCGAACTACGTCGGGGGGGATATCAACGGCGGCCTGCAGGATCTCTTTCAGCTATACAGCCGCCCGGTCCTTTCCTTTTTCCCCTACCGGACCTCGAAGAAGAACATCTACATCTGCTCGTCCTCGACGCCTCCCGGCGGTGGCGTCCACGGGCTTTGCGGCTACTACGCGGCAAGAGGCCTCTGAGCGCAGGCGCGCTGCATCCCTACTCGACATGTCGCGCTCTTGGGAAGATAGGTCAAATGACCAAGGGAAAAGGTTCTGGTAATTTCTCTTGGCTGGATGGGTCCTGATTCGGAATTCGAACGAAAGTTGTCCGAAGGGCTGTTATGCAGTCAATGGCTTTTCTTACTAAATCGATGTCGAAAGGTTTGGAAAAGCAGACATCGGCCCCTGCGTCCGCGAGATCCTTAAGGGCCGACAGGTAGCCGCTGATGCCGATGACATAGTTGTCTTGAAAGTGCGATTTGATGAACTTGCAGAGTTCGGCGCCATCGACACCGATAATTTCCGAATCCGTGATAACGATGTCGTATCGGCTGCTCTGCAACCTGCGGATTGCTTCTCGGCCATAGCATGCCTCGTCCACGACATGGCCGCAACGCCTCAAAAAAGACGACAGCAGCTGCGCGATGCCCGAATTCGATTCCACAACGAGCACGTTCATGACAGCCTTCCGTCAGGGTATTCCATTTATAAAGGCAGGTCCGACGGTTCTTCAACGCACGGCAGGTACGGACTCGCAGTCACGCCTGCACGTGCCGGTTTATTGATTCGCCGCAGAGGTTGTATCGATTCGGGACGGGAGCGGTTGTACTTCCGACAATCTGATGAGTGTCCCCGATGCGGGTCCTTGCAAAAACAAATTCACAAATATTATATATGAGCAGAAGAGGTTTTTGAATACGACAAAAGTATGATTTTTACGAAATAAGAAAAGGGGCCAGCCTTCATCGGGCTGACCCCTTCTGCACTCCCTTAGAGCGTGACATTGGCTAATATTTAAATGTGACCCTGTTTCGCCCCGCTACCTTTGCAACCGTTGCAACATTTTCGTTGACATTTTTCAGGCCCATCGATAGGAATGATCAGTAGATATCTTTTCCTGCGGCACTGCTTTTCGCCTGACACACTCTGTCTTCGTCATTGGGTTTTTCACTAAATGCACAAAACACCGACTTTCTTTCCTGAAATGGTTAGGACGTGCCTTATGGTTCGCAACACGCCTTCTGCGTGGGAAAGAACGCTTGAAAGGGGGTGACTCGGTCCGGCTTATCGCAGCGTTTCGCGGAGAATCCTCGGGCAAAGACCTTATCCTTCAGAGTGTCCGGAAGAAAGGAGGGGCGACATGAAAAAACATCCGCTTTCAAAAGTCGTGCTGCTGTCCGCAGCACTCATCGCGGGAATAACCGGCACGACAATACCGGCTGCCGCAGACCCCTTCACGCTTAGCCTCGATGTGCCGCAGTATTGCCAGTATGACTCGCACTATTGCGGTGCTGCCTCCGCCCAGATGATTATGAATGGCTATCCTGATGCAGCCGCCCGCAAAATCATTGATCAACCAACGATATACACGTGGATCCAAACGAATCAGACGGAACCCGAACCGTACAAGGCGCCGGGGATGGTGCGTGATGCAATCCATCATTTCAACATGCCGCCGACCCCGGCCCATTTCGCAGCGTCGGCCGATACCGATGCCCAGTCGGCAACCTTCCGGTTTCTCGGCTGGATGAGCAGGACAAACTACCCGGCAGCCGTCATGATCAACGGTGGCCACTGGGTGGTGGTCACGGCCTTTGACACGAATGTGGACCCGCAAACGGCCAGCAGCGTTACCCTCAACTGGATCGAGTTCAACGACCCGCTACCCTTCTGCACCTGACAAAACAAGCCGCCGGGAACCGGAGGTTCCCACAACCATGTCACGGGTGCACAATGGTATGCCGATTATTACAAAACCGTCTATTTCTGGCCCGGGACGAACTGGAATGGGAAATATGTGGCTGTTTATGAACCCCCCACGGTTTCGGGCCGCGCCCGCGCGCCGAGGCCCGTTGTGAGCGGCGAAATCATCGCCGACCGAAACCGGATCAGCCGAAATGCCGCGGCAGCCGTTCAGAGACTGGGGCTTGCCCGACGGGCGGGGATGAGCCTGTTCCGGGATGTCCAGCCGCTCAGGCCCACGCTCGTCCGCGTCAGCGGCTTGCAGCGCAGCTACTACCTGGTCCCCTTCGGGGCTCCGGGAAGGAACATTCAGGCCGCCGTGATTATCAATGCCTATACGGGACAGTACGAGGAATCAATCGTTCTTTCGGAAAATTGTTTTCTCAAGTATGTCCCGATCGACATTGCCCGCGACCTTGCGGTCCGGACATTCAGAGTGCGTCCGCAGCAACTCGGTACACCGCGCTTGGTTTATATCCCCTCCGCCGAAACACCAAGCCGTTTCTTCCCCGTTTGGCAAATCAGGGATGTGGAGGCTCGGCGGGACATCTACATCACACCGGGAGCCGAGGCTGTCACCAAACTTGCAGCGACGCAGGAGGAACTCTACCGCCGACGGCGGTAGACATCCCGGCCGGTGTCAGGTTCAGACATTCGGATCAGAAAGAGGTCGGGCCGGTCTTGAATGATTAGAAATACAGTTAGCCAAATCTTGGCTAAAACAGAAAGAAGGGGCCAGCCTTCATCGGGCTGACCCCTTCTTGTTTATGGCGCGCCCCTGGGGCTCAACCCCGGATCTTTCATCGGTTTTCTTTTTCAGCCATGCCGCACCTTCCCCGTCAGCGGACGAGATCCCGAAGGGGGATCTCCTGGTAGCGCGCCCAGCCCGCCTGGGTGTTGAGGTTCCGGACGACCTCGCTCGCGTAGCCCAGGTTTGCGTAGCCCGTCTGGCCCGTGGCGCTGTCCCGCACGACCCGGCGCCCCTGCAGCGCCTCGATGCGGTCCGCGTGGATGCGTTCGTTGGAGGCGCTGCGGTTGTCGTGGACCTGGCGGCGGATCTCGGCGATCTCGCGCTGGCTGTTCAGGGCGCTGTCCCACCTCTCCTGGATTGTGTGCTGTGCCGTCTGCGCCGACAGGAGGATCTCGTAGAGAAGGGAAAAGTTCTTGGCGAAGGTCTCCGACCGGGTTGCCAGCCCGGAGGTGTAGTAACCCCAGGTGCCGTTGCCGAAATCGCCCGTGTAGGCGACGTACGCGAAGCTTCTCTCCCGGACGCCCTTGAGCGTGTACTCGTGATCGATGAAGGCGGCCCGGGCCAGGCCGGGCGGGGGCTGGACGGGCGAGGCCTGGATGAGACGCAGGAAACGGTAGGACCCGTCGTCGAACTTGGCGGAGTTTTGCGCCGCCACGGCGGCCATCGTCGAAACGGGGTCTCCCGGGTCGGCGATGATGATCCTTGAGAAGTTCTGCGCGATGAGATGAGGGGGCATCCCGGCCATCCGGAGAACCTGCTCGGTTTGCGCCGCGCCGGCGCGGGTCGTGCATTGAATATTGATCGCCTTGAAGATACGGCCCTGGGGGCCGGCGGCGTCCATCGCCCCTTTCACGGCGCTGACGATCTGCCACCCCTCGGGCAGCCGGACCGTCCCGCTGCCGTCGGGGTACTGCATCGTGCGCCAGTTGCCCGGGGAGCCGCCCGTGGCGCCGCCGCTTGCAGCGGGAATGTGTCCGGCCTGCTGGAGCAGACGCAGCACGCCGGCCGCGGGGGCCTGCATGTTGTCGAAGGCAAACCCGACTCTCGCCACACCCCCCGACACGTCCGCGAAGGCGATACCCGAGACGGGCACGCGTCGCAGGGTCGTGCGGAACCCCGCCTCGGCCGTCTGGTCGCGCACGTCCCGGAAGGCGCCCAAGAGCGCGGGCTTCGCGTCGAAGGCGGATGCGACCTCGGCGATACCCTGCGCGAGGGCAGCCGTCGCCGAGCGCGCGGGGCGCTGCGCGACGATCAGGGCCGCCGTCCCCTGCGGGTCGGTGATCAGCTGGTATCCGTTCGGGACGAGTTGCGCAGCCGCCGGGTCGGCCCATGGCGACAGGCAGAAAAGGAAGAGAAGGAAAAGGCAGGCTTTCGAGAGCGCGCGTCTGACCATGTCGGATTGACCCCCTGTCTTGCGGTTACATCCCCATGTAGGCCTTTCGGATTTCCTCGGAGTCCAGAAGCTCCTGCGCGGTGCCCGAATGCACGACGCGCCCGGTCTGGAGCACGTAGCCGCGATGGGCGATCTCCAGGGCCTCCTGGACCATCTGCTCGACCAGCAGCACGGTGACCCCGCGGCGGTTGATGGCTACGATCGTTTCCATCATCTTCTCCACGAGCGTCGGCATCAGGCCCAGCGACATCTCGTCGAGCATCAGCAGCTTCGGCCGCGACATCAGCCCCCGGGCTATGGCGAGCATCTGCTGCTCGCCGCCGCTCAAGGTCTCCGCGGTCTGGCGCGCCCGGTCACGCAGGATCGGGAAAAGCTCCAGCATTTCATCGAGGCGCCGCTTGATCTCGGCTTCCGATTTTTCGGTATAGGCGCCCAGCGAGAGGTTTTCCTCGACGGAGAGCTTGGCAAACAGCCGCCGCCCCTCGGGCACGTAGCTGATGCCGAGGGCCAGGGTCTGATGGGCGCGCAGCCGCGAGATGTCACGCCCCTCGAAGCGAATGGCGCCCTGCAGGGGGTTGTTGAGACCCGCAATGGCGCGCATGGTGGTTGATTTGCCGGCCCCGTTGGCCCCGACGACGGCCACCAGTTCGCCCGGCATCACCTCCAGGGACACGCCGAACACGACCGGGACCCCGTCGTAGCCGGCGTGGACGTCGGTGAGGCTCAGGATCGGATCAGGCATTGGTGCGTTCCTCCCTCTTGGCCTGCAGGCGGCGGCTGAACTTCGCGCCCAGGTAGGCGGAGATCACGCGCTCGTCGTCGATGATCCGATCGGGGGGGCCCTCGGCGATATTGATGCCGCCGTCGAGCACCACCACCCTGTCGGCGATCGGCATGATGGCCTCCATGACGTGCTCGACGATCAGCAGGGTGATGCCTTTTTCGCGAATGTGCCGGATCAGCTCCAGTGCGGCCTTGACCTCGGTGGAGGTGAGTCCCGCCATGACTTCGTCGAGCATCAGCAGTTTGGGCCTTGTGGCCAGGGCCCGGGCGAGCTCGAGGCGCTTCTTGCCGCCTATCGGCAGGTCGCCGGCGGATTTGTCGGCATACTCGGCCAGGCCGCATAACTCGATGCAACTCTCGGCCGCCTCGCGGGCCTGCGCGCCGCCGGCGCCGTGCAGAAACGCGCCCACCAGCACGTTGTCGAACACCGTCATGTCCTTGAGCGGCCTCACCACCTGGAAGGTGCGCACCGCGCCCATGCGGGCGATCCGGTAGGATGGCAGCCCCGTGACTTCGGCGCCGCCAAAAAATATCCGGCCGGCGGTTACCGGGTACAGGCCGGAGACGCAGTTGAACAGGGTGGTCTTGCCGGCGCCGTTGGGCCCGATCAGACCGACGATTTCCCCGGCGTCGACAGTGAAGCTCACCCGGTCGTTGGCGACGAGCTCCCCGAATTTTTTGGTCACGTCGCGGACTTCAAGCAGTGCCAACGGAAGTCCCTCCTTTTGCGTCTGCCGGGCGCCGGAAGCGTTTTGCGATGTCGCGGACGATCCCGCTGATGCCTGCCGGCTGTTTGACGACGATGACGATGATCAGCATCCCGAAAACGATGAGATCCACCCCGCCGCCGAGGCCGCCCCACAGTGCCCGGGTGTACTCCTGCAGCGGGATCAGCACCGCGGCCCCGAGCAGCGGCCCGGCCAAAGTCCCCGCCCCGCCCAGGATCGTGACGAGCACGAACTTCATCGACATGTCGAGCGACATGACCATCCCCGGGTCGACGCGCAGGTTGTACTGCACGAAAAAGGCGCCGCACAGGCCGGCCAGCGCCGCCGACAGGGCCATGGCCGTGAGCTTGACGGCCGTGCTGTTGACCCCGAGCGATTCGGCCGTCTCCTGGCCCTCGCGCACGGCCCTCAGGTAGTAGCCGAAGCGGTGGCCCTCGAGAAACCGCACGATGCCGAAGATAAGCGCGAACAGCACCAGGGCGCAGTAGTAATAGCCCGTCTTGGAGTCGTACCACATCAGGTTTGCGAGCCCTTCCTCGACCATCGGGTAGTCCAGCCCCAGCGCGCCGCCCACCCAGTACCAGACCAGGAACAGCCGGTTGAAGATCTCCACGATCGCGAAGGTGGCGATGGCAAAATAGTGCCCGCTCAGTTTGAAGCAGGGGTAGCTGATCAGCACGGCCACTGCGGCGGCGGCCAGCATGCCGACCCCGATTCCGGGCCAGGGGCTCAATCCGTATGTGACCACGGCCATGCCCGCGCCGTAGGCGCCGATGCCGAAGAACACGGAGTGGCCGAAGGAAGTTTGTCCGCCATATCCGCCGATGATGTTCCAGGCCTGGGCCATGCTGGCAAAGAGCAGGATCAGGATGAGCACGTGCATGAGGAAGGAGTTGGCCGTAATGACGGAGACGGCCGGCACCAGGGCCATCAGCGCCACGAGGGCCAGCCAGAAGAGATCTTTGCGCTTCAGCGCACCGTGATGCATGGGGGTTACCATCCGAAAATGCCCTTGGGCCGCAGGAACACGACGGCGAGGTAAAGGCCGAACACGGCCACGTATTTGAAGACCGGGGCAATGTAGTAGCCGCCCAGGGCCTCCACCACACCGATGAGGATCGCCGCCACAAGCGCCCCCGGGATGCTGCCGAAGCCCCCCATGGCCACGCAGATAAAGGCGATCAGGCTGAACATGGTGCCGACCTCCGGGTGCACGGCCAGGTACGTGGGCATGATGCCCCCGGCAAGGCCGACGGTGGCCCCGCCGATGCCGAAGACCAGGAGATAGATCCGCTCCGTGTTGATGCCCATCAGCTCCGCGGCCTCCTTGTCCATGGCGGTGGCCTGGATGGCCCAGCCGAACCGCGTGCTGCGGACCACGTAAAACGTGAGGCCCACCACGACGAGCGCCACGAGGGCCGTGACGAGCTGGGGCACGGGAACGATCAGCGCCCCCAGCTGAAACGTCTTGTCACCCAGCCAGGTGTTGGAGAGGATGCGGAAGTTGGGGGTGAACTGGTTGAGGCAGAGGTTCTTGAGGAGCATCGCCAGCCCGAAGGTGGCCAGCAGGGCCGAAAGCGGGGGCTTGCCAACCGTGTACTTGATGATCAGCCGATACGTCAGGGCCCCCAGGATGAAGATGAAAAGGCCGCCCGCAAACATGGAGAGGAGCGGATCCACGTTCGCCAGGAACCCCAGCCAGTACGTCACGTACATCGCGATCATCACGTACTCGCCGTGGGCGAAGTTGATCACGTCCATCACGCCCCAGATCAGGCAGAGCCCGACGGCCACGAGGGCGTAGAGCATGCCGTTGAGGATGCCGTCCAGAAGCACTTGAAGCAGAGTGTCCATAAATCAGCAGCGAGCTCGTAAATTCGTTTGCATAACGATTCTCGGCAGAAGAATCGTCGTCATCCCGGACTCGATCCGGGATCCAGGTCTTGAGGACTCCTGCTTGAGCAGGAACGGCCGTTTTTATGGATTCCTGTTTTCACAGGAATTACAACATCGGGGGTTTCACAAAGGTGCCGGGGGCCCAGAGACCCCCGGCACCGGTCGGTTCACAGCAATGCGGTGGAGTGTTACCGCTTATCCCACGCTTTCATGGGGAAGATCGGCTTCGTGTCCGCCTTCTCCGTGGGGAAGATCCGCTTGTACTTGCCGCCCTGGAGCTGGGTGACGATGCTCAGGGCCAGCTTGTTCTGGCCGCCCGGGGCGAAGGCCACCTTGCCGCTCAGGGAGAGCGGGGAGGGCCACGTGTTGGCGTACAGGGTCTTGGCCACCACCTCGGGATCGAGGCTCTTGGCCTTCTCGATGGCCTGGGCCAAGACCAGCATGGCGATGGTTTCCTGGATGCTGTCGCTGTCGTAGGGCACGCCGCCGGTCTTGGACTTGAAGATCTTCTCCACCTCGGCCACGGCGGGCATCATGCCGGCAAACTCGGGCGAGTAGCCCGTCGAGCCCATGAAGAAGTCCGCATCTGGGCCCAGTTGCTTGGCGATGACCGGATCCTGGTAGCCGCTGCAATAGTTGAGGGACACCTTGGGGATCCAGTTCATCTTCTTCATCGTCTTGACCATCAGGGCATAGTCCGCCCCCAGAACGGCCCCGAAGAGCGCATCGGGGTTCTTGGACTTGACGGTCTGCACCTCGCTGTCGAGGTTGGTGGCGCCGGGAGTAAAGGGCACGTCGGCCACGACAGTAAAGCCGCCGGCCGCCGCCGCTTTCTTGGCCTCTTCGGCCGCGTGCTTGCCGAAGACGGAGTTCTCATAGATGAGGCCGAGTGTCTTCACGTTGGCGTTCTTCTGGGTCTTGTTGAGCCACTTCAGGACCTCGACGAACTCGTGGGACTCGACCTCGTCGGTGGAAGCCGTACGGAAGAAATATTTCATACCGGGGCGCTGGGTCAGGGCCGCGGAGCTGGAGGCGCCGCACATGAAGATCTTTTTGGCCCGCTCTGCCACCATGCTCGCCGGCATGCTCACCGAGCTGTTGTAGGCGCCGATGAGGGCCCACACGCCTTCCTGGTTGATCAGGCGCTCGGCCTCGGCCTTGCCCACGTCGGGCTTGCCCTGGCTGTCGGTGTTCACGAGCACGAACTTGTACCCTGCGAGCCAGCCTTTATTGTTAGCCAGCGGTACCTTGATGTTGGGGTGCTTGTTGTTGAGGATCTCGACCGCCGTCTCCACCGCGGCCTTGCAGCGCTGGCCGGCCAGCGCCACGGGGCCGGTCAGGGGGAAGATGGTGCCGATCTTGATGACCTTTTCCTGTGCCAGGGTCGGTGCGGGGGCGACGCCCAGTAGCAGGGTGACCGCCACAGCAACAAGGAGCCAGATTGTCATGCGGGACTTGAAGTGAACCATCGGTGACCTCCTCTCTCGGGTTGATTTGCACCTGTGCTGCACGGGCAGAACCAAGGCACACGCGGCATCGGCTTTCACAGGCAGTAAATGCGTTCTGAATGAGAACAAGACTTGAAGAGGGACGATAGTAAATGCAACCCTGGTTGTCAAGGGGGTTTTCATGCGGCACGAAAGAGAGAAAGGGCTAGGGGTAAAATCTGTAGCCCATTGATTTTACTGGCGCGCCTTCCAGGGCTCGGACTGCTACATAAATGTCCTCATTGTTGCATATGGCAAAAACAAGACCCGATCCCATGAGCCGCACTGCTCCGATTCCTGATATAAAACTCATGTTTTTTGACCCTTTCTTTCGTCACTCCCCCGATGTTCATATCGCCCCGCCCCTTATCTAATGATTTCATAACCCGCGCTGATTCGACCGGCGCCGACAAACCCTTGAATTCTCCCTGCATGGTTGACTCTCCGCTACGTCCCACGCAAGCCTCCGCCGTTCGGACTGAATAAACAGAGGCCCGGGATCGTATGATTCACCACAATCCGCAGGCATGGTGAGATGTACACCTTATGAACAACTTCGCCAGTGAAAGGAGGTTCCAATGACGCTCAGGCATGGCATCTACCCCCAGGACGTGGCTCCCCCGCGGTCACGTTATTTCGACTCCGGTCGATTCGGCCGGATGTTCGGCGAGCTGCCTCCGTTTGCGGCAGACACCCCACAGGTGCGGGCCGCACTGCTGGAAATCGGCCAGCCGGCCGGCATTTATGGATGCCCAGGACGACCTTTCGGACCCCCAGGCCCTGATCACCAACCCGGCCCTGTCGGCCAACAACCCGAACAATCCCCAGATGACGGCCGGGATGACATTCCTGGGACAGTTTATCGACCATGACATCACCTTCGACCCCACTTCCAGCCTGGAGCGGCAGGTCGATCCCGAGCAGATCGCCAACTTCCGCACCCCGACACTGGCTCTGGATAACGTGTATGGTTCCGGGCCGATGGGCAGTTCCCACCTGTATGACCAGAGTCCCGCCGGCCGGGGCATCAAGTTCCTGGTTGAAGAGATTCCCGGTTCCGGCTCGCCGCCCCGGTTCGACGTGCCGCGGAACAGCCAGGACACGGCCCTGATCGGCGATCCGCGGAACGACGAGAACCTGATTGTCTCCCAGCTGCACCTGGCCTTCCTGCGCTTTCACAACGCCGCGGTCGATCACGTCGAGACGGAACTCGGCATGTCCGGCAGTCCGCCCGATGAGATCTTCACCGAGGCCCAGCGGATCGTCCGGTGGCACTACCAGTGGATTTTGATCCACGAGTTCCTCCGTCTGACGTGCGGCGAGCCCGTCGTCGATGACGTGCTGAACAACGGCCGGAAATTCTACAAGTGGCGGCACGAGCCGTTCGTCCCGGTCGAGTTCTCGGTGGGCACCTACCGGTTCGGCCATAGCCAGGTCCGGCCGTCGTACCGCCCCAACTTTACCGGGGCGACCGGCGGCGGGCAGCTCTTCCAGTTTACCTTCAAAAGTGTCGCTAACCACAACACGCCGGAGGAGGACGACCTGTCTGGCTCTGCGCGGCGGCCCTGGCGGTTCATCGACTGGCGGACATTCTTCAACTTCGGCGACGGCAATTCCCGGCCCAATAAGAAGATCGACACCGTCCTGTCCTCACCGTTGTTTGCCCTGCCGCAGACCGTCGTCCCCCATCCAAGCGCCTCTGCCAGCCCGGCGTCGCTTGCCCAGCGCAACCTGTTGCGGCACCTGACCTTCTCCCTGCCGTCGGGGAAGCGGGTGGCCCAGGCGATGGCCTCCCAGGTATCGGGGATCACACCCCTTTCCGACGGAGACTTCGACGATCTGGTGCCGCATGGTCTGCAGAACCGCGCTCCCCTGTGGTTCTACGTTCTTCGGGAGGCGGCTGTTGCCGAGAACGGTGAGCGTCTGGGGCCGACTGGAGCCCGCATCGTGGCCGAGGTGTTCATCGGGTTGATGCAGGGGGACGACAAGTCCTTCCTGACCCAGGAGCCCGACTGGAGGCCGTTCCTGCCAACCGTGGATGCATCCATCCATGGGCACGACTTCAGCATGATCGACCTGCTTCGGTTCGCGGGGGTCGCGTAGCCATAGAATCGCGCGCCCGCTCATTGATGGAAAAAAAGGTCGATGTCCCACCGTATTGATGCTTGATGCACATCACGATGGTTTCAGATATTTCATGTAGTGAAAAAAGGGGCTGCGGCCAAATGCCGCAACCCCTTCTGTTTTATGGCGCGCCCTCTGGGGCTCGAACCGCAAAATAATTGTGTATAAAATTAAATAATCAATAATATCATCATGGGTGCGAAGCATAACTGATAGTTCAAGACCTGACCCCAATCTCTGTGAATAAAATCAAGGGGCTAGCCCGATGATGGCTAACCCCCTTGTCTTGTTTGCTGAGGGATGACTGACGTATCTTCGATCTTTCAATTTAAATGGGATTTTCTTATCATCAGATTCACCGGGCACCCTCATCCCTTCTTCATACCTTTCTTCAACATATCCTTCATCTGTTGTTCTGGCATCGGCGGCTTGTCGGCATGGGCTTCTTTGAGGTGGACCTTGCCTGCTGCCATCAATTTCGTCATCGCCTCATCGTCATTCTGGGCATCCACCTTGATTTCTTGGTTGCAGGGTGCAGGGCATTTAAAAGAATACTTCATGGCTCTTACCTCCTTGATTCTGGTGACTGTTTTGCTTTCTCCATGACTCGATTCAACTGGGCAGTTCGCTCTTCAAGGGGCGAACGGGATACCTTGCATCCGGCGAACCTGTAAGAATATCCTGCCGCCATAATGTAATGAAGCTGCCGCCCGCTGGTCGAGCGGTTCGGCCCACGCACTTCTAAGTTGGATTCATAAAAACCAACGATCAACCCTGGGTCTTCTCCCAGTCCTTGACCTGCTTTTCGGCTTCCTCTTTTGCGATCCCGTATCTCTCCTGGATCTTGCCAAGGAGAATGTCGCGTCTACCGGCGATTTGGTCGATTTCATCATCGGTCAATTTGCCCCACTTCACCTTCACCGTACCACTGAATTGCTTCCAGTTACCCTTTACCTGATCCCAGTTCATATCTTTCTCCTTTCAATTTGATCTTAATCATATGCAGGCAGCCCACGCCATTCCACCCATGGCCAACAGACCCATCCGGGAAAGGGTCACGTTCGCCTACTTTATGACCAGATTATTCTTTACGGATTTGACCCCCTTGACGCTTTTGGCGATTTGCCCCGCCTTATCAACGGCCTTTTGAGAATCGACGGTGCCGGTAAGTTGAACGTTGCCTTTTACCGTTTCGACACTGATCTTGAATGACTTGAGAAAATCATCCTCGGCAAGCAGAGACTTTACCTTGGTCGTGATCCATGAATCGTCAACGTAATCTCCCGCACCTTCTTTTTTGGACTTATCAGCCTTTACAACTGTCGCGTATGCTAAACCTGTTGCCGTATTCTTGCCGTCTTTTGTCTGGTATTTAATAGAAATCTTGTCGCCGGCTTTCAGGTCTTTAAGCTTTGCGTCCTTTGCAAACTTAGTTGCTGCAACATCGAAGGTCATTTCGCCCTGTTCGTTCTTTGCGACGACTGTCTTTGCGGATGTGTCGACGCTGACTACTTCACCGGTCCAACTCTTACCTTTTGGTTTGTCCTTTGCCATAACTGTTGTCACAAAGGCTACGCTGATCAATAACGCCATGACGATCATCAACACTTTTTTCATACTTTATTTCTCCTTGATTTTTATTCCCTTCATGATGCATTCTTTGCATGGATGGTTATGCAGGCAACTCGGAATCGCTACCTGCGGGTGATACGGTCCGTCCGGGAAAGGATAACGGTCGCCCATTTCACGATCAGATTAAAGAGAGTCACTAACCGGTCCAAAGCATCACAGGGGAGGATGATCGTGGAGGATTCCGGGACAGTTGACGTCCTCAAACGGGCTGAATTGCATGAGTCGCCGCCGTGGGGGGAAACTATAGAAGAAGATGTAGTGTCTGGCTAACCGCACACCTACCCTCATTTTATTGATCGCGCACTTCGCATCCTTCACCTCTACTTATTAAAATACAAGGTCGGACAGAGAATCGGAATAGGGGATTCCCTGATTTAGTCATTCATAAATCATTAGATAGGAAATCCAGGAAGCTTGTGGGTGGTGGGGTCGAGACAAATTCAGGCCTTTTCTTATGCGGGCCACCCCATCAGGAATTTCGAAGTGAAAGGTCAACGTATCTCCTGCTCTCCCCTTCTTTTCACGATACATTCCTATCAATAACTCAATATGAAATTTCCTCCGCCTTCCCCATAAAGCCGACATCCCCGTCCCGGCTTGCTCCTCGGAATTGAGACTTTTCTTGCATACCCCCGCAACACGAATTATTCAGCCGAGCACATGGATAGGCTAGCCGAAGAGCCAAGAATTTCACTTCTGGAAATTGATAAAACAAAAGAAATCACCTCATCCGCAGGGGAGGGAGATAGCAAATGAGGTGATCAGTGGAGGGGCATATTTAAACTCGACTTGTATTTCATGCTATCAATCCTCAAAAAAGAATCCATCAGGAAAAGGCAGAATCAGCACTTCTTAAACCCTTAGACTAGGAGCACAACTTGTTCATTCTATTTTCATTAACCCTGCCTGCCGAGGGAGCTTCCAAGATATTTAGACCTCTATATTCAGATGCAAACACATAAGATGTAAGAATGACACGCCGCCCCGCATCCCGCAGCATGCAAAGGAAGAGCATGTTGGACTGCCAGAGACTGCAGAGCGTCCTGGGCCTGCGGTTTCGGCGGGCGACATGGCGCAAAAACGCCTCAAGCTGATCGGCACCGGGCAGCTCCATCTTGCCGAGTCGGTTCAGAATCCGCTGGAGCGTCGTAAGGACACTGCTCGATTCGGTGCGGTGGGTCGGATAACAAGGAAGGATCGGCAGTGGGGTGTTCTCACATGGATCGACAGAAAAGACCCTGTCGGACAGAAGGGACGCCTGATCTATGCTAAACTCCTGAACGTGCATCTCTGCCTCCTTTTTCTGTGAATCCACAAGAAAAACAGGCAGATGATGGGCCGCTCGCTGATCAACTGTCAATCAGTGTTTTTGTTACGTATAGCAGGAAGAAATCCTCGTTTCAGACAATAGTTACAGATAAGTTACACGTCGCGAAAATAAGATAAATTATTATCCACTGAGGGAACGGAGGATTAGTAATCCATTGTCCCTATCTATCTTCCACTATCCAAATGCCATCATATGCCATTTGTACTCCTTCTACGTCAGAGGCATAAAAGGCACGGTGAGGGTGGTACAAGTCGTCTCGACCCCCGCCTGCACATGGCAGGTACCCCATAGACATTAGTCCCGTGGACATCTCAGGGCCGCAGAAAATAATATGCACTTGCTGCAGTAGTCATATCATCACCCTGTACAAGGCGAAGTCGTTCTCCCCTGCTCATCATATACCAATGGTGATTTGCTGATTGTGTCTTTGCCCAGACCTTCCTGATTCACCCTCATGATAAAATTCCCTTCCCCTCATTCGCCGCCTCTTAGCCAAAACAACAAAAAGGGGTTACCCATTTTAGGATAACCCCTTTTTGTTTTGATTCGGATTCGTAAGATGACTACTTCTTCTCCGGCGCTGGTGCAGGAGCCGGGGCAGGGGCCTTCTCAGGCGCCTTTTCTGGAGCTGGTGCAGGAGCAGCAGCCGGAGCCGGTTTCTTTTCCTCTTGCTTCGCGCAGCCAACAAAGGAAAATGACACGGCGAGAAGCAGTGCTAGAACCAATGCAAAGGTTTTCTTCATCTAGTGTTTCACCTCCTTTATTTTTGTATCTTTTAGTCTAGATTATATTATTTGTCAAAGTCAAATGTGCGACTGACATTTCAGAGGGAAAATCTGCGTCCCCTTGATTTTTACTTGCGCGCTCTATATGGCTCGAAACAAATGAATATGTTTAGCATTTTCTTAAAAAAATCCCGAGCCGAAGGAGGTGATTCCAAAGGCTCGGGACTAGAGAGAAAAATCCCAAGGCTGTCTGCTATGTGAAATATCAGAAAGAATCTCTTCATACAAGCCCTATTCTGAAGGAAGACTTTGAGGAGACACCCACTTTCTTTGGCCAAGCCTTGTTCATATCTGCCCTTGCGCTTTTATGGCCTGGATCGTGATTCTTTGGCTTAATCACACAGACCAGATAGAAACTCATTAGGCTTATCCTGCCTGCCCCATTCCTAAATTTCCTCCCATCTATTGACTCCTTGCTAAGTACTAGGGTGGTTTTCAACACTACCCTTTCCTTTAAAGGGGCCCAGGAGATCAGGGCCGAGAGGATCCAGGCCATTCGCCATGGCCTTGGGGCCTTGCCACTAAGAAGAAACAAGGCTCCCCTGCTCTCGGAAATCGCCGAGCAGTACCTCGAATGGGTCAAGGAGAAGAGGGCCAATAAGGGCATCGATGATGCGAGCCGCTATAAGAAGCATCTTGCCCCCCGATTTTAAAAGTAAAGGAAGGCGGCGGGGAAGCTTTTGGATCATGCCATGGAAGAGTATTTGAAGAAGAAGGAAGGGAATCGGGAAAATTCCCCTATCCAATAAAAAAGGCCGATTGAAAGCTGAATAAACGGGCTTATCCGGGGGAAGGAAAGGCGGGGCGGGAAGCTAGGGTAGTCATCGTCTCGGTTTTCGGGGATGGGGCAGGATATGATGATAGCCAGAGTTGTCAGAGGGAGTATGGAGAAAATGGCCGGATTGGGAATCTCTTTTCTTGGCGAAACAGCGCTGATAATGGATGTATTATATTTTTAAAAAAGAAGTTTCAAAAATCCATATTCCCTCCTGAATTTGTTTACTTACTTCCCCTTGATACACAATACTTGAAATGGTAAAGCTAATGCCATAAAAGTGCTATATAGAAAAGGGGACACAATGCGTTATGTCGTTGTTTCTTTATTCGTGCTTGTCTCGTTCCTATTTTCGGATATGACAGCTTTTGCGGCACAAGCGGCAGATGTTCTGAACAAACCTGTAGAACAGTGCGTGAAAAGCGGTAAGCTTCTGCCGACCGTGAAGACAAAGGATAACTGTATAAAAAATGGGGGAGCTTGGATGAAAATGGAGGCGCCGGAGTATACCGCGCCACTCGGAAAGAGCAAGGCAATGCCGCCCGATGATTTCGGAAAGAGCAAAGCAAGGCCACCAGATCCGTTGGAGAAAAGAAAGGCAATGCCCCCCGCAGGACAGATAACGTCGCCCGGAGCACAGTGACCACTCGAAGAAGCCCAATAGAATTTAATTGTATCTCACACTGTTTGGTTGATATTCAACATTTGAACTGGTAATCACCAACTCAAAGGTCACCCAGCGTTAGCCACCTCTTAGCCAAAACAAGAAAAAGGGCTTATCCATTTTCGGATAACCCCTTTTTCTTGGCGCGCCCTCTATTAAGTATTGAGTTTCCTACTAGCTTTTGATATTAAAGATTACTACCCTAAAGAACAACTACTTTACAACCTTCTTAAATCTACAAGGAGGCAGTCAGGATGAAAAAAATTATTTTATCTTGTTTTTTGTTGGTTTTCGTTTTGATGTTCACTCCTCTCGCCGAGGCGGGGCAGGAAATAAACGGTTGCCCGGTTCCTGATAACTTGAAAATCATCGAGCCGGACAGCAACGTGGTGCCGCCGAAACTGGCGTTTTTTTCTGGCATCTGGGAAGGCAATTGGCTTTCGCCCGTGATCTTTATCGTAGAGCAGATCAAAGGCAACGAAGCGGCTGTGATTTATGCCTGGGCCGGAATAAGGGCCCGAACACAGGCAGGGACATCCTATGCACCCGGCTTTGTCAGACTAAAATGCCCGATTGAGCAGGGTGACGATGGAAACTATCGAATTATTTGCACACTCAAAAACGGAACCAATAAATTGATTCAAACGAATGATCCAAGACAGATAAAAGTCGTGCGAGAAGGGTTTGGAACAATGCCCCCAGAATACAGGGACTCGATATTTAGAAAAAAGGAAATGAAATAAAGATTTGAACGTTAGCCACCTCTTAGCTAAACAATAAAGGGGTCAGCCCGATGAAGGCTGGCCTCTTTATTGTTCTATGATTGACAAATAAGTATTGCCGTGTACTATTCAATCATACTTTCTCTTGCATGGGGGGTGCGGGAGAAAGGTCTTGAGAATTCAATTCCCTTCGAAAATCATTTCCTTCTCGCTTTCAAATTTCTGATTATTATTCGATTTCCCACAAAGAATAAATCGTTAGGTGTTTATAGGGGAGTGTCATGAAATGGAAATTTCGGAAGTTTCTCCCTCATCGTCGTCTGGAGGGGCTGCAGTAATTCCTCAGCCCCTCTCGGGGGCCTCCTTGAAGGGTTCTCTTACAGACCCTTAGAAGGGGAAAGCGGATATGGCTATCAAAGAAGAAAAGCAAATCGATGATAAGCGTAGTGATTCGTTTATATGGATCATTGCCTGCGCTCTGCTATTCTGGATTGTGTTTGCCTTGTTTCTCATTCATGCGAGATAAAATCATATAGGACAATTCTGCTTCCTGTTTGCCACCTCTTAGCCAAAATAACAAAAAGGGGCTATCCATTTTCGGATAACCCCTTGATTTTGCTGGCGCTCCATCTAGGGCTCGGATCATATCTCTGTGTCTCTGCAAGACACAAGACCCGAGTCCGCATGATTGGTGTAAAACTGCAAATCTGTGGAGCGTCCCCTAATTCCCTGCACGAAGGGCCGCTCACTGCTATCCTTCTGTCACGTTGTTGCCGCAACATAGACAGGAAGGAGGAAGCAGTGAGCAGATTTCGTAAGTTATCACACAGCATATGGCATTGCCAGTATCACATTGTATGGGTTCCGAAGTACCGGTATCGGATTCTGGTGGGAGCGAGGAGAGAGGCTGCAGAGGGAGCGATACAAGCGATATGCGGATATGCCGGCTGCGAGGTGGTGGAGCTGAATGTTCAGCGAGACCCCGTGCATCTGGTCTTGATGATTCCGCCGAAGGTATCGGTTTCGGAGTTGATGGGTCGGGTCAAGGGTCAGCCGTCGATGAAGATGTACCATCCGTTTCAGCAACTCAGGAAGAAGCCTTATTGGGGCAATCATTTTTGCGCCAAAGGGTATTGCGTGGACACGGTGGGTTCGGATGCGGACATGATACGGAAGTATGTCCGCTATCAGGAGGAAAAAGAGAAGCCGTTGGAACAGCTTCAACTTTGTTGAGGCTCACAGGTTGTGGCACAACGCGGCGCCCTGCCTCCATTGGGGGCAGGGCCCTGTCCCCCCTATGGGGGGATTGATTAAAGCCGCACCCTGCGGGTGCGGATGTTTACACTTGAATGCATAAAGCAAGCGTGAGAATATCTTATGCTCTGAAGAAGGACTATATTCCCCATTCTGCTTAGAGCCCAAAAATCAAAAAAGAGGTGAGATCCTATGGTGTCCGAAGCTTTTCTAAAAGAATGCGATATTTTCAGCGGCTTCAATGATGCTCAGCTGAAGAAGCTTGTCTCTATTTCGAAGGAAAAGACCTACACCCCGGGGACTCTTTTATACAAGATAGGAGACCCGTCCACTCATCTCAATCTTGTCAAGGAGGGGAAGGTCTTTCTGGAGATGATAGCCGACATGGGACCTGCAAGACCGCCCATGTTATTTACCGCCGATGTCGTCACACACGGACACGCCTTTGGATGGTCTGCATTCGACGAGCCGAATCTGCATACCATGAATGCTCTAATCGCGGATCCAACCACGCTGATCAATTTCGAAGGGGACAAGCTGAAGGCATTGATGGACGAGGACTGCGAGATGGGAGTAGAGATCATGAAGGGCTTATCTCGGCTACTGGCCTCCCGCCTGCACCAAACACGACTTCTTTTGATCAACGAGCGAGCGTTGGCCCTGACAATTGATTAGAGTTTGCCGCCTCTTAGCCAAAATAGCAAAAAGGGGTTATCCGTACCTCGTTTGCCTTTGACGCGCCTAGCCCCCGGATACAGGATGACCATCGAGAGATTCCGGACAGATCGAAGGAAGTCATGGTGAGGTTTTGGATTTCAGCAGTTATCTTTCCACCTGAACCACGATAGAGTTGATGGATACGTAATGCATGCTCAGATGATCCGCGCTCTTCTGTAATCTGTATCCCCTCTCGACGTGGGCTTTATCAATGGCCAGGTTCCGCTCTCTCTTGTTTGACCGCGCGTTGCCCTCGAACGGCTCGTGGAGTCTCGGTCTGTTTTCGTATTTCTGTCCTTTCAAGATATCCTGTAGTTTGTTTCTGTTCCCAGGTGTCTCCCGCTGCAGACTCTCCACAAAAGACTCGTCGTCAAGATAGGTCTGCCCCTTGAGTTCCGACCGGGGAGATGTCCCGATCTTCATTCCTTCTCTCACAAAGTCAGCGAACCTTCTCTGTGCCGTGCGTTTCCTCTGGTCAAACCTTGCCAACAGTCAGTCCACCGTCAGAAAGTCCGGGCTTTTTTCCTTCCCCATGGTTGCCCGGTAGCTGCTCCAGGCATATTCATCCGGGGATGCGACCATGCCCGCCAGCACCGGGTTCAACATCAGGTGCCGCGAAAACTCCAGAAGGTGTTCGTCCTTATCCACCAGGAGTGCCTTTTACCACAAAGCCCAGGATGTCGAGAAATAACCTGTAATCGGAATCGCCGTCCTCTTCAGTAATAAATTGATATTAACATCATGCCTGGTTTATAAGGGAATTCGTGTCAACGGAAATAAATAAATGCAAATAGAGAATAAGATAGGAAAGGAGTCAAAACGATGTCTGAGAATCGAGGAGACAAGGCTTACGAAATAGGGTTCGAACATGAAAAAGATTTTGGCGGCTGCGCTCAGTGTGCCATCGCAGCGTTGTACAGAGTATATCCAAGGTTAAGCAACGAAGAGGTGTTCAGATCTGCGACCGGCCTTGGAGCCGGGGTCGGGTTGACCACTCTGGGTAACTGCGGGGCTTTAACTGCAGCCGTCATGATTTTAAGCCAGATCCATGGACGGGAATTAAAAAACATTGCAGATCCGGAAAGAAAAAGATTTGTTGCATACAAGCTGGGCAGAAAATTAGTCAACAGATTCCTCGATGAATACGGAACGGTTACATGCCAAGAGATACAAAAAAAGCTCATGGGACGTTCATTTAATCTGTACGAAGAATGGGACGAATTTTTGGCGGCAGGCGGACATTCTACGGCGTGTACGTCAGTAGTCGGAAATGCGGCTCGGTGGGCTGCTGAATTAATTGAAGAGGTGGAAAAGAAGGGCATAGACGAAGTCGTAAATGCATGAGGGAAGTAAAAAAGGGGGAGCCATGTAATGATGCGATTCTGGACGAGTAGCCTAACATCAATATCCCCCATATTTCCCCCAGCGACGGGTTCCAGACGCCAAGGAGCAACATACGGAACTCGAAATCAGCAACCAAATGAATTGATTCAATCCTTAACCGAACAGGACTGTTCCCCAATATAAAGAAACTGCCGTACCCGTTTGACGTTGGCTCGGTTATCCGGCCTTCGGCCCATTCAGATTCTGCATCGTTAAGACGGCCATACGCATTGCATGAAGAGGGGGAGAACATGCCATTTGACCGATTCCTCGATCTTCTCAGCCAAAGAAAAAAAGATGCACTCAAGCAGGGAGGAGCGGAGAAAGTCCTGCTGCAGCACGGCAAGGGCAGGTTGACCGCACGGGAGCGCATTGATTGTCTTCTGGATCGGGATTCGTTCTTCGAGTTCGGCATGCTTGTGTGCTCGGACATGCCCGGCATGCAGGCCAAGACGCCGGCCGACGGGTTGATTACCGGTTACGGCAGCATCCAGGGCCGCCTCGTCGGGGTGATTGCCAGTGATTTTACCGTACTGGCGTCGAGCAATGCCCGCATCTATTCGAAAAAGGCAAAAAAAGTCCGGGAACAGGTTGTCGAGATGGGGATCCCCCTTGTCTGGCTGGGCGAGTCGGGGGGTGGGCGTCTTCCCGACATTCAGGGGGCGGTCGGCATCGCGTCGCTGAGCGGTGAGGGAGGGAGTAAAAATTCAATTTTCCCCCAATACAGCAATATCCGGACGACTCCATGGGTCATGGCGGTGATGGGTCAGTGCAACGGGGTTCCCATGTGGCAGGCATGCCTCTCCGATTTCGTCGTACAGGTGAAGGGCAGCACACTGTCCGTTTCCGGCGTCCGGGCGCTTCAGAAGGCGATTGCGGCCACTTACACCGACGAGGACATGGGGGGCTGGAGGGTCCACGCCGAGATAACCGGCATGGCCGATCGGATTGCGGAAGACGAAGAGGATTGTTTCAGGATCATCAGGGAATTTCTCGATTATATGCCTTCAAATAATCGAGACCTGCCGCCACGTCGGGATGTTCCCAAGGAATCGGGAAAACAGATGGACAGTATCCTGACGATTCTGCCGGAAAAGCGAACCCGCTCCTACGACATGTACAGGATCATCAGGACCATCGTCGATGGAGGAACCCTTTTTGATCTAAAACCCTTTTTCGGAAAAACGATCATTACCTGTCTTGCGCGGATCGACGGAAGCGTGGTCGGAATCATCGCAAACCAGCCGATCGTCAATGGCGGGGCGATGGGGATTGATGCCCTCGAGAAAATGACGAGCTTCCTGTGCCTCTGCGACTCGTTTAATATCCCTCTCCTGTTCCTGCACGACACGCCCGGATTCATTACGGGCAAAGATGCGGAACTCAGAAAAGTCGGTGCGAAGGTCACCGTCGCGCTAGAGGCCCTGGCCCAGGTCACCGTGCAGAAGATATCGATCATAATCCGAAAAACCTATGGACAGGCCATGTTCAACATGTGCGGTCCTACGGCAGGGCCCGATTTTATCGTTGCGTGGCCGACAGCGGAAATCGGTTTTCTCGAGCCGGAGATTGCCGCGGATGTTGCCTATGGCGCACTGGCCGAGGAGAAACGGAAGTCACTTATAGAACAAATGGTCAAAGAGGGCGATCCCTATCCCCTGGCCGAGCAATATTATATACAGGATATCATCGATCCAAGGGAAACCCGGAATTATCTGATACGTGTGATCAACCTGATTCGAAATTCCGAGACGAAGGGAATGGGTAATCACCTGCTTGCCAACTGGCCGACGAAATTTTAGAGACAGGGTAAAAAACACGTTCTGGGAACGAAAAAGGGGTTACGGAATAAACCGTAACCCCTTGATTTTATTGGCGCGCCCTCTAGGGCTCGAACCTAGGACCTTTGGATTCGTAGAAAATCATCTAAGTATT
>Ga0209079_10000062_pt1 | contig 50195 bp, 47 predicted proteins | sample PPLLaktember2015_2_FD_187259 | JGI IMG/M metagenome (GOLD analysis project Ga0209079, IMG submission 187259) | Freshwater sediment microbial communities from Prairie Pothole Lake near Jamestown, North Dakota, USA - PPLs Lake P7 Core (6) Depth... | ecosystem: Environmental > Aquatic > Freshwater... | reverse complement strand
CGTTTCCACCGACTGGTAGAATACCGTTGACAGATAAAACCGCGCCTTGCACGTCTGCAACCGGAATAGGAGTAACTCCAGTAACGGGAGACGTGCCATTGCCCTTTAAGTACCCAGTCAAACTTGTTGTCCCAGTTCCACCATTTGCGACCGGGACAGTCGGAAGAGTTGTACTGTCTACAACCAAACTAGAGCCTCCCACATCCAACCCTGCCCCCAATGAAAGATCGATTGTAGCAGATGAAAGACCATTTGAGCCTTTAATTTGTTTTATTGCAGACATATTTGCAAGTTTCGCATTTGTAATGGCAAGAGGTGCAACAACTGGTAGGTCGGCTGTTCCACTTAGGTCGCCGGCGAGCTTCACTTTGCCTTTTACTGTTGTTGTAGCATCAGGCGTTCCATTTAACAGGACGGCATTGTCTACATATGTTTTGTTTGCAACGTCAAACGGATTGGCGGGTGCCAATGGCTGAACAATTGCTCCTTGCATAAGACCTCCACTTATAGGCAAATATAAACCCGAACCACCCCCACCCGCTATAAGTTCGGTTATTGGGTTGTAAATTTTAAAATCCATTTATTAATACATTTATATCAAAGACACATAAAAAAGGTTATTTTACACGTAGAAAATTCACTGTACGAGTAAAATTTCTTGATTTGCAACAAACGGCGAACCCCAAATAAACAACAATCTTATAAAGACATGTTAGTAAACGATCTTTCGTCGCAAACTCTTTTGCGACGAACGGCGTCCAAGTGGGTAATTGCGTTAACAGCGCTTCACGCGAAATGGTGCGCTCCTCTTGATCCTTGAGACTAACTCCGAGTGTGGAAAAGCAAAATCAATTTCTGTATCAGTCTGCGACACCGAAGGCATCTCGCGACCGAGCGGTCAGGGTAGAATGTGCAAAATAATAAATGATTGGTTCATTGACCAAAAAACAAAAAATTTCTTTTGGATTGGGAATGGCATTACCGATATTATTGCTTCCGTCAACCCATCAAAACGAAAAACTCATATTTACAGATGTTTTGGCAATTACATGGTTAGTGTACAGTATATTATATCAAGACATTCCAGTGATGATATTATGTATTACAATTTTAATTTATAATTTGGATAAATAATAATTTTAATGTTCTAAGAACATTAAATCTTCAAAATCTTATTCCTCGAAAATTGGAGTCGTCTTTTTAGACTTGACTGGTTTAGACTTTGCTTGAGGCTTGACTGGTTTAGATTTGACCTTCTCCTCCTTTTTCTCATCTACCTTTTTCTCCTCTACCTTTTTCTCCTCTACCTTTTTCTCCTCTACCTTTTTCTCCTCTACCTTTTTCTCCTCTACCTTTTTCTCCTCTACCTTTTTCTCAAAACAATTGTTCAGCAATTGATTCATGCTTGTATACGTGATCATGTCTTGTGTGTCATTTAGATTGAACAATTTTTTAAGTTTTGCATCTGCTCTGATGTTACGTCTATATTCGGGCACCTCTAGTTCATTTTTTTTAATATACTCTGTCAAATAGTTGTAAACTTCGTGTCTGGATTTCTGGACCTTCCCGTATTCCCAGTTTGCAAACAACGCCATGTTTTCTGAAATTGGTCTCAGTTTAACAAAACCGGTGTTGTTGTTTGCTCCCGCGGCTTTTGTACGCTTATTTACGTATTGGGTTTTCTTGAACTTTAACAAAATTTTTCGCGATTCTTTCAACTCTCTGATTGCATTTCTCAAGTGCTTTCTCATTTCAAGAGGAGTCGCATCTTTCAACTTTATAACCTCGTCAACTTTTTCAATGGTTGTATCTACTAAAGAACTGGCTTTGACAAAATATTCGGCTGCTAGTTCTTTGTGTTTACGTCCTTTTTTTAGAACAAGAACGGGTTCAATAATCTTGGGTGTAACAGAAAACATATTTATAGATAGGATCATTCTTTTTAAAATTTCAATTTTTCACAATTGTTGAAATATAAAGGTTGCTTTAACCTTTATATTTCAACAACCAAAATATTGTTTTTATTTTTTAAGGATCAATTGGCTTTATATTCTTTTATGATTTGCTTATATCTACCCTCGCAGACTCAGATGCCAAAAACTGTAAATAATAGTTAATAAATGTTTCGAATAGAGCAGATCAATCCTTTGAGTTCCAGAGTCGAAAGTATTGAACTACGTTTGACCGATCTATACAAAAAGCTTATTTCTTTGCCGTCAACAGAACAGATTGAAACCGAACTTGCGCTTCTTAACGAGTCTATCGAGAAGTTTACACATATTGACATTAACAAACTCGATCAGGTTAAAACCGACATTCTATTGTTTGATGAACTAGTTAACAAGTTGACTGAAAAAGTTGACTCTCTAAATATAACAAATATCGAAGAGTCTTTAAATCACCACAAACACACATCTAAACAACAAATGAAAGACATTGACAACAGTCTAATCGAGCTGACAGGCTCCACACAGCAGAATAAGCTCGATCTAACCGGGTTAAAAGTCGACCTAACCGAGTTGAAAGGCTCCATACAACAGAACAAGGTCGACCTAACCGAGTTGAAAGGCTCCACACAACAGAATAAGGTCGACCTAACCGAGTTGAAAGGCTCCACGCAACAGAATAAGGTCGACCTAACCGAGTTGAAAGGATCCGCACAACAGAATAAGGTCGACCTAACCGAGTTGAAAGGCTCCGCACAACAGAATAAGGTCGACCTAACCGAGTTGAAAGGCTCCACGCAACAGAATAAGGTCGGCCTAACCAGATTAAAAGTCGACCTAACCGAGTTGAAAGGCTTCATACAACAGAATAAGGTCGACCTAACCGAGTTGAAAGGCTCCACACAACAGAATAAGGTTGACCTAACCGAGTTGAAAGGCTGCACACGGCAGACTAAGGTCGATCTAACCGAGTTGAAAGGCTCCACACAGCAGAATAAGGTCGACCTAACCGAGTTGAAAGGCTCCGCACAACAGAATAAGGTCGATCTAACCGAGTTGAAAGGCTGCACACGGCAGACTAAGGTCGATCTAACCGAGTTGAAAGGCTCCACACAGCAGAATAAGGTCGTTCTAACTGAGTTGAAAGGCTCCACACAGCAGAATAAGTTCGAGCTAACGGAGTTGAAAGGCTTGGTGAACAAACACAATCTTGATCTACAAGCATGTGTAGAAAATGTAACCGCCTTAAAACAAAAAATTGGAGAGCGCGAAACTATGTATCCGCGGCTGAACGAGGTGGAGGGTGGTGTGAAAGACGTGAAGGCGAAGCTCGTGCTCGTCGAGTCTTCGATTACAAATTTGACAAGTCTTTCAACGCGGTTAGATCAACATCAGCTAATTTTGAATGCGTTGAACGACAAACCAAACAAAACAATTGAGACACAGACTAAAATCGACATCTCTCAAGTCAAAGCCATGATCGTTAGGGAATCCAACGCGCTTAAAACCAACATCACGAGCTTAACAAACACAATTTCAAAAATTCAAGCAAGTTTGGCAAAATATGTAGATGTAAATGCATTCAACAGTAAAACAAAACAACTTACAATCAGCATAAATGATCTTGACGGCGCATTAAAACAAATTACATCCAAAATACCAAACATTACGACTGATCTTGATCAGATCAAAGCTAAAACACTTATCCTCGACACACTCAAAAAAACAACAGACAATCTTCAACAACGGTTTACCGAGTTACATGATTTGACATCATATCTAGCCGAAAAAGACAAGGAAAGAACAGAAGAAACGAATGTGTGGGTTCCTCTGATGACACAGCAAAGCACTGAGCTTCAGAAGCTTAGGGAGAATTTAAATGTGACAACGACTAGTGTTTCGAATAATTTGAAAGAGCTTGTTGAACTGCACAATAAGTTTACATTGTTTGAAAGTAAAACTGACCTTGGTCTTGAAACTTGTTCGGAATCGGTTGGAGAGCTGGAAAAGTCTGTAAATAAGATAGAAAGTGTTTTGCGGGGGATCCCGTCTTTTTTTTCGCTAAATTCCAAAGCGATGTTTTTTGCTGAATCGAAAAAATCGTTGTTTTTTTCTCCCGGAATTGTTCTTCCAAAAACGGTCGAAATCAAATCGCTCTACATAACAACCAACAGAGTTCCCAAACAAACACGACTGTTTGAACTATTGGTTGTCGCCAATGGAGTAACAACCGTGTTAGACAGTCTTGAAAAACCATCGACAGATGAAGTGATTATGCAAGATTATCTATATTCCTTGCAAGTCGATGCAAAATCAAAAATTTTAATCTCATGTGACAAAAAAATTACAGCAATGGCGGTTTTAACCATGCAATATATTTAAATCATTCTTTAATGGTTTAACCATTAAAGAATTAGCGCGTTTTTCGCGCGGTTCCACAATTTGGATCGTCGAGCACAAGTTTTTCGTCCATGAGCTTTTGCTTGATCTTGGCGCACAAATAGGTAATATCTTGCGAGTTCCAAAAAGCAACCCTCCGGCAGTCTTTCATGGTGCCCGCTGCCTGCAAAATGTCTTTCAGTTTGGGGTCCTGCTTCATGCGTTTCACATCTTCTTTTCCAAACACAGGCATTTCCACAGGAGACAGTTTAAGCCTGTTTGCTGCCAAGTCCACGAGTTCGGGTTTTTTCCAGTTCTGGCATCTTTTGCCCACGTTTTTTCGTCTCTTGTCTGTAATGTCCCCTTGGTCTACTTTCCGCAAGCAAAAGTCGTTGGTTGTTCGGTTCAGCAGCCCAATGTAAGAGTAGGGGTTGGTCATTTTAATGTTAGCTCGGTTGACCTTCAGGTCGTCTATCTGTCGTTTTTGCGCGCTATCACAGTCTTCCCACCCATCAACATCTCTGTAATCCAAATTACATTTGTACGCAGTGTGCAACCAGACAAACGCCATGGGGGGGTTTTCATCGTCAACTATCTCATAATATAGTTTAAAGTTGTTGAGAATCATATCTCTCACGAAATTGTTTGGGGTGTCGACGTCTTTTAAAGAGATGCTGTAACATAAAAGTTTTTCTTGTAGATATACTGGTAGTTTGACAAGGTGTTGTTGAAGGTCTGTCAGCTTTTTGCTCGAGAAAATCTTGTTGACCAGATCTGTCATAAAGTTTTGCTGGTTGACATACAACAGTTCATCGATGCTTTTGCCCATAAAAACCGGCACAAAATGATTATAGTAGTTTAACAGGAACGGGTCGTTATTTGTGTCTAGTGTATTGATCGTAGAGGCGAAGAACAGGTTTTGGTTCATCGACAGATAGTAGACGCCGTCTGGCCGTGTAAACAGCGCCTGTCTGAAGTTCAGCAGGTCTTCTAGCACACAGACCACCTCGAACTCGCTGTTGTTGGTTTGGGTGGTGATGTCGTCTACCGTCACTGGAAATCTCGATACCATTTCAACTATTTTATTTTTAAGTTTTAAATAACCATCGGATAATTTAAAATACAATAATTTGTAATTTCGGTCATTCTTATTGCTTAGCGGTGTGTTGTTATCGCACTGAAAGTTGCAACGCGTATACTCGCAGCTGCGAGTATTTGCCAAATTTTCGTTCAACACGGTATTCCGGTCTTTATTAAGCTGACAATCGAACGCTGCTTCTTTTAAGGTTCTGATAACTGTTTGTATTTCAAAATCTTTTTTTTCCGATATTTCATACATATACAAGTCTATCGAGTTGTGAGCAACGGTTGTTGAGTCGTCCGTGTTGTGTGGAAGGGCGACATACTGATATATTTTGATGTTGGGTACAAACCCCGAGTTGACGAGGTCGTTATGCGAGCCCACTCTGAGTCCTCTGGCAATAATTTGGCTCGTTTCAGAATAGTTCCAATGAGGTGTAAGAATGTATTCCGATTGGACGTTTTTGAAACTAAACCCTTCCATTATTACTTTTGAGCCTAATATTGTGGAGATGTATTCTCCCTTCAAATTTTTAGGATTGTTGTACATTGAAATTAAATATTTGATCTGTGCATCGGTGCTTGTCTCCGTTGTAAATAAAGCAAATCGTTTTTTCTGAACTGCAAAGTTGCTATTTTTTGTTGCTTGGCTGTATCCCTTCAGCTCTAACAATATGCTGAGAACAATTAATCCGGATCCTTTCACAAACTCTGAAAAAACAAAAGAAAGACGATTAGCTTTATAGTCGTCCTCCAACTTATTAATCACATCAAAGTATTTTGCCGAGTACCTCTGTAGATTTGCCATCACTTCGTCTCTCATCGCGGAAGACGCAAACCGATAACCCGAAGTTGTTGCCACCACATTCGTTTCAAATCCGATCTTGCCAAACGTATTGTCGGGAAACACAAATGACGAGGCTTGTCTAGAATTGTTGAAGATTGAACGCTCGACGTCGTCTCTCTGTTTGGCCTCCAAATACGCGCGCGACTGAAACTCTTCCATTACAACCGGTATCACCTTAAAATGCTGCAGGGTTCCCAGATGTACACCTTCTTCTGTACGATCTATGTCAGACATCATTGCTCTCAGGTAAGAGACATATCCGCTCACCTTGGTCTTTAAGTTCTCGAGATTGGTAAGATCGGCGCTTTCTAGTTTGTTGGGGATAATTAGGTTCATGAGGTTCACAATCTCTTCGGGTTGATCTTTCATTGGAGTACCAGTGAGCAGTAAGATTTTCCGATGTTTCAGCAATTCGAACAAACTAGAAATTTCTTTATAAATGTTTCTTTCTTCCGGATCGTTGGACATTCTTAAATGATGAGCTTCGTCAACGATAAACAAAGTATTTTCATACGTATTGGTCTTTTCCCGGTCTTGTAATTTGCGAAGATTCTTGGAAAAGACCTCAAAAGTGTCAAAGGTATAATTGACCTTTATGTTTTTTCTGACTCTTCTATCTCTGTTTTTGACGTAGCCGATCCCCTCCAAGTACTGGCCTTTGGTGCAGACGTTTGCGATTTCGTTGATAAAATTGTTCTGCAACCCCTTACCTTTGGTCAAGACGATTATGTTCTTTAGCCGAGTTTCCGGAAACTGGCGCTGTTCGCTCTGGCTCGTCCTGATAAACCGCTCTGCAACCGCAACCGCACTACACGTTTTGCCGGTCCCCATCTCATGAACCAACAATAACCCATTATAGGGGGTGTGTGGGTTTATGAAGTTTGCGATAAGTCTTTGATGGAGCAACAGGTCTCCCGGGTGTTGAGGAACCTCTTCTTCTCTCGGCAATTTTAGAGAAGTAAATTCTTCAAGGCTATTCACATCGTTATTAAAGGTTTCGGTTTGAACCTGGTTGTACAATGGTAAAAACTCATATAATTTGTATTCCATTTATTAGCTTGTTTTTTGTGCCCTGATCGGGAACGTGTCACGACGGAGTTTGCTTAAAATAAATGTCAAAACCTTTATTCCAGAACGTAATGCATTTTCCAAAATGGAATCTGTGGTGCGAACAATGTGTCAGAGACACAGAGTTTACACAGTTTCACACCAACAGACAAAATCCAGTCTTTCAATTTAGAAAAAGAAAAGCTATCTGCAATCATTGCAGACAGTACATTTTTCTGGTGCTGAACGTATTTTTTGATAGAGTTTTTTAAAGATTTTTAACCTTTAAAAAGTGTTGGAGAGCCGCTCCCAGTTCCAGGGTTTGTCCACGGTCTTTGCGACAACTTCGGGCTCTTAGACAAAAGCTCCCAGTTCCAGGGTTAAGAACCGTTTTCCAGTTTCTCGACCACTCTTCTTCGCTGAGTCGTCGGGGTCTCGCCCCCAGCCCAGTTCCAAGGCTTGTCGGGGTTAGTCTTCACAACCTCCCAGTCAACAGCGAGTTCCAGTCCCAGGGATGGGTCTGGACTCGCTTTCACCACCCTCCAATCAACATGTTCCAGTCCCAGGGTTGGTCTTAATCGATTTTCCTGACTCGCTTCGCTAGATGACACCGGAGGTTGGAAACTCGTTGTCGAACTCATTAAAGGTTTTCCGGTCGCTTACGTTCTTTAAAAGATGGGATCAAACCTATCAAACCAACCCCAAGCAACGACAACCCCAAATACAATAACCAGGTACGATGTGTCACGGTTGTGAACCCGCTGACATTTATGTTATCTGGTGTATCCGGAATCAATCCCGGGCCTTTTAACATTGGGTTGTTAAAAATCCAACCGTCTGGCTGTTTGACGTAAACCCGGAAGTAAACTGGGTCGTTTGGAGAGTAGTAAACGTAAATACTTCCGGCTTTGCTTTGGTCGTTGGGCTTTGGTACAATCGTGCCCCAATCGATCGAATTGCGCACCGTAAAGTCAGAGTGCGCAAACGACCCCTGCTTAATCCACATTTCCAGCGATTGGTCGAAGAAGTAATACTCGGCCGTTGCAATGTCCAAATACGCATCTCCATTCGCTGTAGTTGGTCTTCCACGGCCTTTTACAAAAATGGGATTCCTAAAAACCTTTGAGTGATCAGGCGACCGTTTAATGGTTTGTTCGCATATTCCGCTAACAGCAGAGTAGAAGGTTGTTTGTGGCGGTGTGAACGAGATGTGATTGCCTTGCTGATCTATCGCGGACCCCTGCCAGTCGAATGCCGCGCAGGATTTGTCGTTCGCGCAGGCTTGTGCCGCGGCGTTGGACGTGGCAAAGGCCGTTACAGTGCGTGACATCGGGGCAGCGCCACAATCCGGGATGTTACGAATCAATTTAGAAAACCCGTGAGACGACACGGTTTCGCCGATCATGTTGTAATAAGCCAGCAATGATGCTGTGCCCGCAACCAATGCCAGCGGAAATAGGTACTTTCCGACGACGGCGACCCCTCCTATCGCCGATGCTGCGGGAATGCCCAGCACAAGTGCAACCAGTATGATGATTTGCCACAAGTCTAGTCCCTCGGCTTTGGCGGTTGCGCTTTGGTCGACTTTTTCCTGTAGCTTTTGGTAAATGCTGTTCTTGGACACGGCTTCCTGAACGCAAGACTGGAATAGGTCTGCAAACTCTTGCATCAGGTTGTTGGTGATGTACACGTTCCCCTTGACGCGAGACACGGTGATGACTTGGTTCTCGGACAGCGAACTGCTGCATGACTGGCTAATGGTGTTGACTAGTTCCGCGCTGGCTTTTAGGAAGAGGTTGATCTCGTTCTTGGCATCGGGGAACTGGAAAATGTTCAATCCGCTGACGATGCTTTTGCACGCTTGCGCAATCTCCATCGTCAGAGCTTGCTGAATGTCTTCTTGGACCAATACATTCATCAGCGATTTTAGGTTAATGTTGGCCTTTTGAGTAAATGTGTTTCCTGAAATGGTTACATCGCCGTCTATATCGGTTACGCTTATGATTTGTGTTTGGTCTGTGGAGAGTTTGGTTTGTTGGACTATATTGTTAGACACCTTGGCGATTGCCTCGGTGGTGGCAGAAGTTATATTTTTTGAAACTGCTGATCCCATGTTCTTTATTCTATGTGATTTTGTGCCGATTTCTTCGGCCGTGCGACCGTGACATTTCCGATTTAAAAAAAGGGAAAAAAGAAAGGCGATAAACCACCCGGAATATCGGTAACGTAATCAAAGCTCAAATAGACGCCTTCGTCAACCGTTTCGGAAAACTTTTTCCACTTGATCAATGACACATTGTACAACCGGGTGTCTTGTTTCACCTCGGTTTGGCAGTTTTCCTGCAAGCTCGGAACATCTCGAAACAGGTCGGACAACTTGTAGTTTTTGATCGCCATCAAATACTGTCCACCAATGTTATAGCGATCAATCGGATCGATAGCTTCCGCAGACCTCGGATTCTCAAAATCCGTAAACACTTTGTAAATCGCGTTCAAAATACCCTGCGAACACTCGAAAGCATTATTCGACCTTAAATGTATCAATAAGGATTGAAATTCTGGAGTAAGGTGAATTGACCACATTCCTTCCGGACTGATTACAAAATGCGCGAGTTGATCGCGAAATTGTAAGAAGCTTAGCGCAACAACCATCATATCTTGGCCGCTTGGCCAAGATATAAAAGCTTTAAACTCGCGAGTGATGTGATCTGGGTGGGTATGAAAAACGAGCGGAGAGTATTTTACAGGGGCTGGCGCAGAACCCTCGTCCCCACTTTCGTCCGAGTTTAACCCAAGTATATTGTCCGAGTTTAACCCAATTAGTGCTACCGAGCCTTCCAAATACTTTACAATCGACAAAGTACCCGACGCTTCGTTTATCTCCCTAATACATTTTGACAGAGTGGTTGCAACCACCCTCGGAATAAAAATATTTAAAACCATAACATTTGCTTTTAGACTTGCTACGACAGCTCGGATTTGCATGAGCGTCAATTTAGTTGATGGGCGTTTTACGTACTTTAGTTTTACAATGGTATTTACCAACCTAGGCTCGATAAACCCGTATTTAACCAAATAGGTTGCATCAACGTCAAAGTTTGGATTGTTCGTGACCAAATCAATAAATATGTCACCCTGTATGTTGTGGGTGATGACGTCGAGTATTCTCGTTTTGACGGCTGTGCTGTCGTTTTCGACGATAAAGTAGTCGATTGATTTGGTGCGCAGATTGAAAACAGCGCATCCGAACAAATGCAGCTCGTCGAAGTTTGCGGGGGTGATCAGGTTGTCGGATGTTACCGCTGCAAAAACAATTCTGTGCTTGTGACTTATGTCATAGTTTGTGTTGAGGAGTTTTTGGTAAAACTTTGGAAAGTGGGTTAAGACGGTTTGAGAGGGAAAAACCGCAACATTATCAAAGACGTAAAAGTGATCAAGTGTCACTTCAACCTCCATCAAATTATTATCTGTCATTTATTACTTCTGGAACGTAACTTTAAAGCTGTCGACAACTTCAAAGTTAGTATTTATACTTACCATACTTGTCAAATTTGGCGGGTGCACCCATTTGCTCGCGCCTCTTCTTTTCCTCGGCCAGTTTAATGTCCAGGTTTCGCTTCTTTTCGTCGGCGAACTTAACAAGCTCTTCAATCGAATCCGCGCAGGAACTCGGAACTGTCATACCCTGAATCACTTTAGCCTTGTCCGGATACATTTGGCGAAACTTAGACTGTATAACAAATCTATCAATGCACTTCCGTGCTTCGGGATTCATTTTACCATCGACACTGCTGCATTTATACATGGTTCTTGTTATTCCTTTATTTTTTATGTTTTCTAAATTCAATTTTGTGAGTTGTAACTAAAAATTCTCACTAATAAATACAATGTCTAACTTTCTTTGTGAATTTACAGAAAAAACAGTCAAAAAATATATCGGGTCCAACCAATGGCAAGATTGCACTCTTTCAGACAATTATATGTACTTAGAATATCATGATGAGGGCGGTTATGGCACAATACATAAAGTATTGGACAAAGCCACCGGAGAACACTTGATTATGAAGCAGTCCTCCAAAAAAGACTTTGTTCCCGGAAAACTCGCCGATCAAGGTACCCCGATCGGCTTTGCGGAAGACTTGGAATCGGCTTCTCCCAAAGTCAGCAGAGAGGCAGAGTACTTGGTAGTAGTTCACAACGAACTAAACGGACTACGATTGTATGCGTACTATGATTTAGACGACTCATACATTTTGGTGATGGAAGATGGTGGACGGTCCCTTGAAGACTTGGCTTGCTCACACAAGAAAAAAATTTTAAATCTACTGCGTTACGACGCTTACAAAAACAATTTGTTCTTTAATCGCTACTTAAAACAAATTGCAAACTATATGATCCAAGTCTATCATAAAGTTCGGAAAATTCACAACTTGGGAATCCATCACAACGACCTTAAACCAGAAAATATATTAATACGACCGCTTGAGTCGCGAAACGAGATTGACGTCCTCGTTATCGACTTTGGGGTGGCCAAACCCGTAGAACCCACCTACACAAATTTCAAAGGCACATTGGAATATGTACCATACGAATATGTGAAAAGCGGCTCATATAAACCATGGGATCACACAATTTGGTGTTTTGGCGTGATGTTGCACTTTTTGACGTTGATGACATATCCATTCGTAAAAGAGAACGATGTGCTTTGTTACAGTCTCTCCCGCGAAAGGGTCGACAAGCTTCCAAAACCGTTCGCGACCCTCATTTACGACTGCCTCGCGAAAAACCCCTCGAAACGTCCGCACAATCTGCTGGAACGACTAACCGAACTGACACTTTAATGGATTTAATCCATTAAATTGTTTAGTTAGCACCTGTTGATCCAAACCCACTAACTCCCCTGTTAAATCTTACGACATTCAGCGGTCGACCCACCTCGCCGGCCTTGTTTTTTATAAATACTTTAACACGAATTTCTCCGTGTGGAATAAACTGACATATTCTATCACCTTTTTCAACTTTAAAATCACAATCGCTGTGATTCCACAACAATACCATGAGCTCACCTTCGTAATCTTCGTCGATAACCCCCGCGCCCACTTCAATTCCGTGTTTGACAGCCAATCCCGACCGAGACGCAAGTCGACCATACACACCCACCGGAAACTCGACCCGCAGCCCCGTTTTGACGGTTTGTTTCGAACGCGCCGGTATTAAAACTGTTTCACACGCTTTAATGTCGTATCCGGCAGATTTGTCTGTGCCCTGCACCACGTCTTCGGCATCTTGAGTGAGTTTGACGAACGTCAACTTTTTGGACCCCTCCGGGGTAGGGCGCTCGTCGCACAGCGATGAACGGGTTCCATTGATCCGAAAAAGTATGTAACAGACGCAACACGTTAAAGCGCTTGTTATAAACAACAGCACAAGTATTAAAACCATTTCAAAATTTATTATACATTTTTTACAAATAAACCCGCAACTTTTCAGAGAAGGGCTCCCGACACATTGGGCACTTTCCAACCAAAAGAGGATCGGCTGCACAAGAAATACACGACACCAGGTGATTGCACGGTCTGAACACCGTGTTTCTGGCGTTGCATTTACAAATTGTGCAAACCAGTTTACCCTCTGCATCTCGAATTAGCCGCTTAACGGTCTCGAGATCTTCGCCAGTCGCCGGAGAGTCTATCGTCTCCAACACTTCATCCTCATCAACAGCAACTCTCTTGGTCTTTACATTTGTTTCTTCTAAACCCATTTCTGGGTCCAACACGACATAAATAACCGACGCGAACAAAAATTGCTCAATCTCGTTATCCGAGTCATCAGATGACAGCAATCCGGACTGATCACATTGTGCCTGCAAAATGAACTCGATAAAGTCTTCCTTTCGCATTCGTGATTTTGAGCGTCCATTAAAACCTTTTGATGTCAATCCGTTTTCAATAGCTAAATTTTTTAATGTTTGTTTATTACAGCTGGAAAGATCCATTTTATATTAAACCACACACCCTTAAAAATGACACAATCTTCGTCAAATGGTCGACCAACCCGCCAAAATAACTTTAAAAAATATTTTTTAAAGTTGTTGTAACTTTAAAATTGAAGTTCAGACAATGTGTAATTTCACTTTTCGAGTCGGATTTGTCATCTAATAAATGAAAACCACAATATTTGCTCCACTTGCATTATGTCTCATTACATTAGGTTTGTGTATGAGATTTAATGGCGAAAAAATCTTGGTAGACTTGTACACCAAAAAATACAACAAAATCCCATCAGAATCCACGTTAAAATTATGTAGCTATATTGGACCCGCTTTATATATTGGGGGTTGGTTAGTTGGAGCTCTGTGTTTGTCATGGCAACACAAAGGCAACAAGATTCTACGGAACTCTGTATTTTCGGCCATATTGATAAGCGTTGTTTGGGCTGTGCTGGAATACAGAGAAGACAGCTTCGTGAGTAACCCGAAGCTGCCGCTGATCTCCTGCTCGGTGCTGCTGTCTGCCCTGATTGCTTTGGTGTCGCTAAAGTATAGGACGCGCGACATTTGTTCGATCGTCGTTGCGGCGATTCTCATCGTGTTCGCCGAGTACTTTGTGCTGCCATTTCAACGTACACACAATATTCACGACGGAGTTGGATTACCGATCCTCGTGTTTGGGTGGTTCCTCCTCTTTAAGGTGTTTGATGGAGGCTTAGATAAACGAGTCAGTTTCAAACAAGCAACCGAACTACGTTCAATGATGTCCGACCCTGAACGAGTGCTCTGATTGCTCAATCCAACACAAAGTCGCTCAGTCATTGTTTGATCGTCTCACTCGTTTTGTTTGCTCGTCTCTCGTCTCACTCGTTTTGTTTGCTCGTCTCACTGATTTTGTTTGCTCGTCTCTCGTCTCACTCGTTTTGTTTGCTCGTCTCTCGTCTCACTCATTTTGTTTGCTCGTCTCTCGTCTCACTCATTTTGTTTGCTCGTCTCTCTTCTCACTCATTTTGTTTGCTCGTCTCTCTTCTCACTCATTTTGTTTCCAAATATTTTTGCTCGTCTCAACTCGGGCGCAGAGCGCCCTTGTGAGGTGGTGAAACCACCGAAATTTTTGTTCGTCTCTCTCTTCTCACTCTTTTGCTCGTAACGATCGGCATCACGCTGCAGGAAATAAAATGTCGGTGTACATGCTATTTGAATCTTTAAAAAGATTAACTGAGAAAAAACAACCATTAACTTTAGATGAAAAAAAATGGTTGGTTGAAACAATTAATACAAAGATAAATTTAATTGGAAAAGAAAAGCTATATGCGTTGTTAGTCGTGCACAATAAACAAGATCGCCATTCCTCGCTCCCTCGAAGAAGCGGGAGCGAGTGCTCAGATGGGCGAAGCCTATCTGAGTATGCGACGAATCAGTACGACTCAACAGATCCCTTTTATGATATCGAGAAGCTTAGTGTGGGTTTGCAGCTTGTTTGGTTTGAGTTTACGAAAATGCACCTTAAATCACAAAACGAAATTGATTTTTCGAACACGTCAAATAAATAAAAATAAAGACATGATACTCGAATACTTGTTTTGTTGCCAATACACAACCAATCACAAAATCATCGACCTGCTCGAAGACTTGGCGGTCGAAAAAATAAAAAGTCCCATCAAACCCAACAAAATACATGACTACGACGACTACTACAAACTTTACTTGGACACCTTAAAAGCCTTCAAGGTCAAAGAAACAAGAACAGTCGATCAACACACTTTATACTCAAAATGGTCATCAATCAGAAAAAAGGCCATCAAAGACCTTATATTAAAAAATTATATTATAAATGTAAAAAATGTTTATAAATTTGATAACAACACTCTCAACGCGTTTAAACGCGATTTGTTAATTGGGCTGAACTGCAAAACGATCAACGACAAAAACATTGTGATCCGGGATTCCGAAATATTGTCGATCGCCGGCCTACACTTGGTTACAAACTCGTACACGTGGGACTATGAACTAACCAGGGTTTAATGGTTCAAAACCATTAAACGCTTAGTAAGAAGTATATAATGCTGGGATAGTCTTTTTGTAACCCTCGGCTTCTAATGTTTTGATAGCCTTTTCTGCTGCTTCCTTTTCTGCGTCCTTTTTGATAAACGCAGAACCTTCGCCCAAAAGCTTTCCACGCACATCGTAAACCTTTATAGTATGCACCTTTCGCCCGTTCTGCGTCGCTATAGTCGGCTCGTATCTCGCCTCTGTACCAATCTTATCTTTAAACTGATCAAAGACATCCTTCAATCTGTTTTTCGCATCTACCAGTGCATTATAGTCGATTGGCAGAACGTAGGGTTCAAAGAGGTTTGAGAGGAGTGTATAAATCAGCTGATAGGCGAGACCGGGATGTGCGTAGTTGGGGTCCGAACGATCGTAAAACAGGTATTCGGTGACTCCTATGAATGATTCGAAGGTGTCTTCTAGTAATTTTTTTTTTGATCGATATCTAAGTTCTTCTGACGCCGATATAAACGGCCAAAACCCCAAATTCTCAGCTATCTGCGACAAAGTGTCTTTTGATCCTAAATTGATTTTCATACGAGCAATGATTTCAACTGCTTGTGGTTTTCCGCGCAGATGAGAAAACTTTTCCGTGTAAAAGTACCAAACTATAAACTTGCCAATCGTTGCATCGCCCATCTGCTCAAAGTTCTCGTAATTGTGCTCCGCATCTATACTTGAAGACGTAAAGGCCTGGTTAAAATATGGCAACGTGTCGTTATTAACATATTTGTTAATCATCTCGGATTTAAGAGTGGTGCTCTTTAAAACTTTCACAATCAGCTCTTTAAAAGACTGATCTCGGACTCCGTAGTAGAATTTGCCCGCCAATTCCTCGAGCTTGCGGTCAAAACATTCGATTACCCGTTGTCCTTCGGGGATACTCAACGTCGTAGACTCTTCCGGATTCGCTTTAACCTTATTACCGTTATAATGCTCCATCTTTATTTAAACTTTTATTGGGTTGTTTAAAATCATTTTGCGCAAAACACCGAAAATGTTTGGTAAGACAGAGATTGACGAGGGTAGTTTTAGTTAAAATCGTTAAGTCAGACAAACACTTTGATATATTTATAAGTGTAGCATATATCGTCAATATACTTGCAAAAATCGCGGTCTGCTCCCTCTAAACGCTCGTCATCCAAACAGTAAGACATGCATTTGTTGTAATTTGTCTTTTCTGGTTTATAAGAACATTTACAAACGTTACCCGATTTAATCATCGTTCCGGTCATTTCTAACCTGTGACATTTGTCTTCGCAATAAGTCAATGTTGGTTGTGGTACTTTGATAGTCGCTTCTTCTTGCCATATCGGCTCGTCGGTTTCTGACAAAGAGAGCCCGACCACGAGTGTCGACTCTCCTTTCCATACTGGATCACCGTTGTCCGAAGAGCAACTAATTATTAAATTTGCCAAGAGTAAACAAATGTACATTTATTTACTTAAAAATAATTGATTTGTTTTTTAAAATAAAACAAACCATAAATGAACCATAAACCGATTATACAATCTTTTTTGATCAAAACGAATATTAGAATTGATATTGTTAATTTGATTGAGCATATTGAGATCTCAACACAAAGTGTTCGTTCGGGCTCGATCTTGGCTGTCAAATACAAGGATGTGATTAAGGGGAACGCGAGTCTTTTTAAATCGTCTGTGGGGTTTAAAAATTCGTGTCATTTGCTGATTTGTTATATTGCACAAACGCAACAAAAGAAATTTATACAAGCTAAAATTACGTCGCTTGGCACATTTCAGCTGTCTGGTGTGCCGATGGCTGATGTAGAAAAACTTATTTACAAGTTTTTCTCTACTATCGAAAAACTTAACAAAAAGTTTAACGGCTCCGTCTTTCAAACTACCACACGGCACCGATTTGAAATGGTCTTGGTACCATTGCTTTACAACTGCGTCATCGAATTGCCGCCGGCAGTCCGAAACAAAGTCAACAGCTACTCAAAACTACAGCTCATCAACAGATTCATCGAGCACGGGTATATAAGTTTCATCGTACCTTATGATATAGCAGTCACGATAAAACAACCCTGTTTGTATGAATACTTCAAAAAACACCCAATCAGGTACAGTACATGGCACAGGTCCGCGGGCAAGACAATGAGCTTTATAGAATACGAGTCTTATACTACTTTGTTAACCGAAGAACAGAGAAAGGTTGCGATATGCAAAAAATATCTAACTTTTAGGATGTTTTCCACTGGTAAAATTTTAGTGAGTGGATTTAACGAAATTACTGTTAATGAAGGTATTGTAAGATTTTTAAAAATGTGCGAAAATTTTTAGAAATCTCTCTCAAAAAGTCAGATAATAAATGTTACGCATCGAAAACACAATAAGACAGGATTTTCCGGCTGTGAAGCAGCACCTATTCTCCACGGGCTCTATTGTTGACAACAGCGCCAAAACGAGTAAGGTTACAGCCTATTTTTTCCCAAGCATGATATTTCCAAACAAGGTGGAGTTTTTGTCCATCTCTCTTCTTTACAAATTCCCTTCTGGAGTCAAAGATGACAAAATTATAATGTTTGCCGTCCAAAAAGACCCCACCAAAGACCCTATCAACCTTGACCCCAAATACCATCTAAAGCACACATTCGACAATCTTTTAACGGAACTAACATTTGCTCCTCCTGTCATAATTAATGCTCGACAGCCATTCTTTTTTTATCATGACGGCGAACTTAAAGATTCCTCTGTTACGGTGACTTATCGAAATTTGGATTAAAATATCCATTTAAATTTTTCTTTATATTACTTTTAATGGTTTTAAAAACTATTAAAAATAAATAATTGGTTGAATAAAGAGATTATTTACATAATAAATGGACGAATTACTTTCTGAAAACACAAATGCACAAGAATGGTGCGAAAAAATTATTAAGCTACAAGAACAACAGGTGTACAACTCGCTAACCTCCCCTCGCGATCTCAACCATATAGTTAAAGAGCATGTTCAGATGTGCGTTGACTATATGAAGGCCCGGGGAAAAACTTCGATGAAAGACACGGAACAGCAAGATTCCAAAATCAAAGAGGCTCTTGATGTATTGTTGGTCTACTTGCGAAAACACGAGGTTTGGAAACCTTCTCGTGAGAAACCACTTGAGGGAGCACAATTGGAAGCCGCATTCGATGATTTGTATATCCGTTACCCTTCGGGCAACGAACAGGGTTATATCAAAAGTGACAGACTATACTCGGATCCTCAAGTTCGCGGCCAAAACTATGCCTTATTTTCGTTTAATCCAACCAATGGCGCAAATCCAGACAAAGATGGGTTTTACGGATTCATAAAAGTTCGAGGAGTGTTTAATAGATTGGAAGAAGCCGAAGAAAAATCGAAAGAATTGATCAAGCATTTTTCTGCCAAACAGATTTTCGTTTGTGAGGTTGGGTCTCCAACCCCTTTGCAAGCCAACGCGAGCAAGGAAAACGTGGTCGAGGTAGAAAACACGGAGCAAGATGAACACTCCAAGTACACAGAGCTAATTAAAGAACAGGGCATAAAAGAAAAACAGCAAATTGATGACATCAAAAAACGCGTTGAAGCGTTGAAAGAGGATGTCAAAAAAGACCCAAACGAAAAAGACCCGATGCAAATTTATCTCGAACTTAACCAAAAAAGGGCAACACACGCATACTTGTACATGCAACACAAAGAAAAGCTGGAGGAAACTAAAAACATTGTTCTTAGAACAAGAATCCAAATAACTGAGATGGACGAAAAGTATCCAAACCTAAAAGAGGAGTTTATTGATCATTATAAAAAGACATGTGAAGAGTGTGGTATAAATCGAGCAACGGATGATATGGCGGTTATGATTAAAAAGTATTTTGGTCACGACCCGGAAGAATTAGGTTTTTAATGGCACAGTGCCATTAAAAATTTATTATTTTAGACTTCTCGTTTCGCATAATCATTTCGTCCGTCACATCCGAGGGTTCAAGATCGATATTGTTCCTCTTAAATACGACGCACTTGGCCTTCAAACTCTCCTTGATCCTGGTGTAAAGCGTCTTGGAGTTCGGATTACACGCAAAGTCCAGCAAAACCTCCAAGCTGGGAAAGTGTTGTCGCTCGAACTTTAGCTTGCGCTTAGTGTAATCGTCTTGTGCTCGGTTTCTCGTTTAGCCTTGTTTTCGGGAAGCGGTGCTCGGTCTTCGACGGCAATATTAAGTTTAGTCTTGACTTGTTTAATGTCATGTTTGAGTCCATCATTTTGATCTTTAACGTGTTCAAGAGAAATACCAAGGGAACGCATATATTGTCTATCTTTTTCTCTTTCTTGATCTTGTTTAAGTATAAGTTGTTTAAGTTCGTCAATCTTATCGTCCTTAACCGTAACCACCTCTTCATGTTCCAATGTTAGCTTCTTCATCTGCTTAATTTTTTCTTCAACTGCACTTTTGTTCATTTTCTTAAACTCGTTCACAAAGTAGTTTATGATGATCTTGTTGCACTTGTCGTAAAACTCTATTGATACCCACGATGCAATCTCCAAAATAAGTTCTTGAGGGACATATGTACCGGTAAATTGCCGATCTGTTTTGTCTTTGTTGGCTCCTTTAACTTCATATAAGAAATTGCCATCCAGATCTGGATGGCAATTTCTTTGGTAATACTCAACCATTCTCTTAGACTTTTCGAGGCGTTTCCAGTGAAACAAATTTTTGCCTCCTTGGTCACACAGCTTTGTTGCATTGAAGAAGCCTGTTGACTTGTCGATGACGAGCCGAAAGTCTCCAAAGAGACCATAAGAAAAAGTATCTTTGATATGCTCGTAGACACAGTTTGATAACTCAACGTTTTCCATCTTTATTAGTCCCACATACATTTTAAAAATTTCAATTTTTTGGTAATGTAATTGGTTGACTTCGTAAAAGAACTCAATCATCTTTTTAGATTTCTCTAAAATTTTCCATTGTTTTTTGCCTCCTTAGTCACATAACTTTGTTGCACTGAAGGAGCCGAAAATCTCCAAAGAGACCGTTGTCGCGCTCGGTGGTTTCGCCACCTCGCAAGCAATCCTCCGAGGTCGGGCAACTTGTGCGAGGTGATAATAACGAGTCATTCATTTATAGAATAAATTTATAGAATATAAATTAAAGATGCTTATAATATTAATACTTGTGCCATTTCTCACACTTGTATACAAACGGTCGATGATTCAAAATTTCTTAAAACATGGTTCCTGCTACCCAATTATGAAACTCGCGTCTGAAAGAGCGTATTTTAAGCCGTTCGACTACCCAACATGCTATGATCAGTGGGAAAAGCACGAACACGCGCATTGGTCGTTCAAAGAGCTAAATATGCAAGACGACATGACTGACTGGGCCAATAAACTGGAAGAGGGCGAGAAAACATTTTTGGTTCAAATCTTGCGGTACTTTACACAGGGAGATATCGATGTTGCGAGTGGGTATGTAGAGTACCTGCAGTTCTTCAAACAACCCGAAGTACGAATGATGTTATTCAGTTTTGGGGCTAGAGAGGCCATGCATATTGCTAGCTACTCTCATTTGATTACGACTCTAAATTTGCCAGATGGTACATATCAAGAATTTTTAAAGTTTAAGGCAATGAAGGACAAACACGAATTTATTTTCAATAAAAAGTTCAAGTCGCACGCAATTACGCGGTTTTTTAAGTTTTTGCTGTTTGGCATCGACGAGAAGATCGAGGAGTTTGCCGTCAAGGTCGCCCTCTTTTCCGCGTTTATAGAAGGAGTGCAGCTCTTTTCGTCCTTTGTTATGCTTCTTAACTTTACTCGTCACGGACTTTTGAAAAAGATGGGACAAATTATCCAATGGTCGATTGCAGACGAAACACACCACACAAATTCGATGATGAGTTTGTATTGTACGATGGTAGCCGAGAACAGGGAGTATATCAGAGTAGATTTGTTGAAAGAGAGAGTTTATTGGGTCGCGGACAAAATAGTCGAGTTGGAAGATAGTTTTATCGACTTGGCGTTTCAGACTGGCGAGATGCGCGATTTGAAGAAAGAGGATGTGAAATGTTATATCCGGTATATTACGGATAGACGACTTGTTACGATGGGCTACCCACCTAAATACAATATTAAAGAAAACCCGTTAGAGTGGGTTGAGGATATTCTCAATGCGCCAACGCATACAAATTTTTTTGAAAATAAGCCTACCGAATACGCCAAAGCTAGTTTAACAGGTGATTGGCCATGGTAAAAATGAAAATTTTAATGTCTTAAGAACATTAAAATCTTTGAAGGCATCTTTTGCAAACTTGCATGTGTATTTTACTTTTAAGATCCATATTTTCTCTTGTTTTCGGCCTGAACTTGTGTTTTTTCACGATTAATCGAATCTGTTGAAGTTCTTGAGACAACTTGGAATTGTCTTGAGACAACTTGGAATTGTCTTGAGACAAGTGACATGTTTATTTTAACCATAAAAAATTTTAAAGATCTGCCTTTCTCGTACGAATTTTTGAGTTGAGATTTCGGTAAAACCTAAGGTCTTCTTCGCTGTACATCAGTTCCGTGTGTAGGTCGTCCCTGATCTTGGCTTGGTCGTCCCTGATTTTGGCAAAATCGATCTCAAGTTGATTCAATCTGAGAGACCAAGTGCCAACAGCGTTCTTCTTCCGCGTTGAGCCTTTTTTCGTGGCGGATTTTTGAGTTGAGATTTCGGTAAAACCTGAGGTCTTCTTCGCTGTACATCAGTTCCGTGTGTAGGTCGTCCCTGATTTTGGCTTGGTCGTCCCTGATCTTGGCTTGGTCGTCCCTGATTTTGGCAAAATCGATCTCAAGTTGATTCAATCTGAGAGACCAAGTGCCAACAGCGTTCTTCTTCCGCGTTGAGCCTTTTTCGTGGCGGATTTTTGAGTTGAGTTTCGGTAAAACCCAGGTCTTTTTCGCTGTACAGAGGGGGTCTTAAACAACAGACATTTTGACTTGATTTGATGCTTTATTGCGAACCAAATCAAGCGCGGAACACATCTCCAAATTGTCTTTATAAACTTTATAAATATATTCGTGGTTTAAATGAGGTAGAATCGGAATACCTTCCCAACTGTTGAGTTTCCCATCGTAATCAATCTCTATTTCACTTGGGTGGAACGCCTTCAGATCGTGAAGCAACGCCTCGTTTAGAGGCGGTGGCAATAAATGGGCGCTATGAGGCGGTAAAATACACAACAGTTGAAAAAAAGGATCTGTTACCTTTGAACTCGGTTGTAAAGCACCCTTCACGACTGATTCGTTGAGTAAAGGCGCAAAGCTGTTGAGGTGGACTTGTAAATCTAATACTGTTGGGGCAAACTGGCTAGGATAATAGTGGTTCCAATCAATCGTCGAACCGCCATATAAATAATAATTAAAAATCCAATCAATGGTTAATAAATAAGAATGGGTTAGTTCTTTAGTTATGTTGTGTTGAAGTGAATATGCTCTTAAATAATGAGTTATGACATCTGTTAAAATGGGTTCTTTCTTTAAGGTCACGTCAAGCAAGGTGTTTGGGTATCCAAAATTCCTTGTCCTGTAATGTTGTACAGATTGATGACTGATTGTTAATATATGTTTAAAAAAGCCTCTAATATTTTCAAAATTTATCACAAATTTTTTTAGGGTACCTGACCCCGGAAGGGTCAGGCGCTCGTTGTCGCATAGCGATGAACGAGTAGGGACAGCCGCACGTAATCCCGGAGGAGGGGTTGATTGTGGTTGGTTCTGTGTTGTGAGGTAGAGTTCGCTTGCAAAGTAGTGTTTCATCATCAGATCCAATCCGCCGTCGTAAATGTTAAATAGTGGGATGGGTGGTAGAAAGTCGTTGCCGACCAGAAAGCACAGAATTATAAAATCACACGCGATGCGCGCAAAGTTGTCTGTTCTGTATTCTGGTTTCATTTGTGCAAATGAGATTAGACTTTGTTTAAACTGGTCGATATCAATTGTTAGGTAGGTTTTTCTGGTAACAGTGTCTTCGCGTAAAATGTAAATGGGGCGTTGTAAAAATATAGCCGACACAAGCAAAGCCACCATAATTAAGTCGGCGTCATTTCCGACTATAAACACGGTAAATTTCTGTTCTTCTATCGTTTGATTGTGCATCCGCAGATAATCAAACAACTTATGCTCGCCTTCTCCAGGAACTAATGAATCCATAAAATAGATTGTGGTAACGTTTAACCACTCGGTTGCTAATTTTTTTTCAAGGTGTGATTTGAGGTATATTCCGCATTTGTATAAAAAGTCTGTGCCAGGGGAGATGCAATTGGAGTCGAAGCCTCCGTCGGTTTTGGTGGTCAGGAATCTGCGTTGTCGCTGTTGTATTTGTTTTGAGATGGGAGCTACTCCGTCGATACAAATTACAATTTCCTGGGGGTCCACCATTAGTACGAGAGCGCTTATGCTTTCCAAGATTGTCTCGAACACGCGCTGGTCTCGTTCTTCGTTGGATGCAATGTTGGGAGACTTTCTCAGCAGAACCTTTGATTCGAAGGCGCCGTACTGATACACTTTTTGGCAAGCATTATGAATTAAGCTGTTTAAATCTAGCATCAGCAATTTTGGGGTTTTCGTAAACCTTTTCTTATCATATTTGCTTATAGTTTTGGGAAATGATTCTTTGAACCATTTAAAAAAATATTTGACTCCCATTTTTTCGAAAATAGCTTTATTATAACAGTGTTTACATCTAATTCCGAAATCAATTATTTGCACTGGTCAATTGGTGAAACCATCGAACTCAAAAGTCTCTCGGGGCGCAGACTCAGATAGGCGAAGCCTATCGAGGGATTGAGGAGCGCCCCACCGAACTCAATCGTCTCATTCAACGATTAATAAATGACTACATCAGAAGAAATTATTCAGATCAAACCACTCGATTTAGACTTAATCAATCCAAACCCGCAAAATTACACAGATCCTTTACAAGGTGGTTCAAAAATATTTATAATTGGAAAACCCGGCAGTGGCAAATCAACTTTAATCAAATCTTTGTTTTACAACAAGAGCCAGATTATCCCGGTCGGGGTCGCGCTCTCCGGAACAGAGTCCGAGACCGGGTTTTACAAGGAATTTTTGCCGAGCGCGTATGTCTTTGACGAGTATGATCAGGACGCACTCTCAAACTACATCATAAGGCAAAAGGGGGCCAGACAACACATGAAAAACCCCTGGACCATGCTGATTATTGACGATTGCATGGATGATCCAACAGTGTTTAACAAGCCACCACAGCCCGGTTTGTTTAAAAATGGCCGCCACTGGAAAATGCTATACATTGTATCTCTGCAATATGCACTAGACGTTAAACCCCATATAAGATCAAACATTGATGGGGTTTTTATTTTTAGAGAATCAAATGTGGCCATAAGAAAACGTCTTTATGAAAATTATGCTGGAATAATACCGTCGTTTGGTTTATTTGAAAAAATCATGGATACAATAACAGGCGATTATACAGCTTTATATGTCCAGAATTCCATCAACACAAATGATTGGAAAGAGTGTGTATTTTACTACAAGGCCCCTGTGGTTGCCGATTTCAAGTTTGGTTGCGCTGAATACAGAGGATATGCAACAAAAATTTTAATCAAAAAAAAGGCTCCGGTTGGGGAACAGGTTTAAAAACTATCTGCATCGCCACAGAAGCCGAATCGCCTACAGGAAGGGCAAAAGGAGCGGACAACGTTTGGGCCATCAAATGCTACAACTCGAAAAACTAAGATTGTTTTTTAAAGGTTTTTTAACTTTTAAAAAACTTGCCGGTCTACGAATCGGCAAAAACAATTAATGCGTCGCACAATGCCGTCAAAACGTCTCCAATGTTGATGTAGCCGACATTGTGAAATAGAAAAAAATTTTCGAGCTCCGATTTCACGACCACTTTACACGGAGCCCTGCACCATTTAGCCTGCAACCCCAAAGAAAAATCACGCCCGACTTTATACACAGATCGAACCTTTTCGTGGTTAAGTATTGTTGTATCCAACGGTACGTGTTCAATGTTGTGATATGTTGTGATATATTTGTATGCTTTTTCGACCCCCACCCTGAAAATGTTTTTGTTGTAGTCTGTTCCACACATGATGCAAAAGTCTAAAAACTCGGAAGCGGTGAGACCCAACACCTGCAACACCTTCTTCTTTGAAATTTGGTGAAACGTTTGCGAGCACGTGTCGAAAGAGGTGATAGCCTTCAGAGCCCTCTCGTTGTCGCGGTCGGGAAGATACGCGAGCACGTCGGTGTCCTCGCTGACCACGTAATCGACGGCCCCCGCGTAAAACAGCGATGCGCAGTCCGTCTCTGCCTCTCCTACACTCGCGATATATGGCACGCATAACCGGTTCAACAACTCTTTAAGATCGTCTGTGTCTTCTGATGTAATTGAAACTTCGTACTTTCTTCTCTTGGCGATTTCATCTTTGATTTGTTCGGCAGATATGATGGGGGTTTTTATGATCGATTTTGCGACAAGTGGGCGTTTTTTTTTCAATTGGAGGGAGTCCCAAACACCCTGCAGAAATGGTGTGATTGTTCCCGAGCTGCAATAGAGGTTTAGGTCGTGTTCAATGAGGTCGGTTTTGTCAACTACCCTCTGTCGTTGCTTTCGTCTTTCTTCTCGTGTCGCAGCTTTTTCGGGGGGGGAGGTTCCTTCAAACACGAAGAGGGGGTGGATGTCCCAGGATCGTAAAAAGACCACCAGATTCAAAAAGCGCCCCAGCCAGTCGGGTGTACACGCCTTGAATTTGTAGAAAAACATCGGGGTGTCAATTGCAATCTTTTTGTATTTCAGATGTGAGACGTGCAATTTCTCGCCAATGTTGTGTTCTTTTAAAAATTTACTCAAGTTTTTAATACCCATTTTTTTTATCCTTTTTCATGATCTAAATAATCATTTTTAATGATCAAAGCTCTGCGACGTTTTAAATGATTCTTCAACTAATAAATGAACGAAATTTACATCTCAGATCCTCTGCACCAACATCTAAATAATAAACGGCCTGTCCACATTATAGGTGGTATCCACCACGAGGAACACGAAGCGTATTTGAGTGGAAAACGGTCAGATTTTGTTCTTCCTCCGCTGAACACACACATCAATTTTTTAAAATACACGCAAACATATTCTGACCAAGATCATTTAGACCTGCATTTGAAGTACTCGGCAACAGACAATCCCGTTGAAATTCCCGATGTGTACGATTGGAGGTTTGTCTATCCGATTGACGACGAGGAAAGGAAAGGACAGAAAAAATACATCATGCCACCCGACAACCAATATTTGTGCGGCTCTTGTTGGGCCATATCAACATCTAGTGTAATAGGTGATGCGTTTGTAGCGGCTGGTTTGGTAACGTGGCGGCCCGAGATTTCGACCACGTGGGCGTTAACGTGTTATCCGCAGGGTCGCTGTGATGGTGGAAGTCCTGCATTGTTGTTGCAGGACATTGCACGAGGGTCGGGAATTCCGTCGAAGCATTGCTTGGACTACTCGTTTTGCGCATCGAACGACAAATGCAATGGCAAGGCGACTCAACACTTTCAAGCGCAAAACCTATCGTCGCTCGTTCCTCGCGAATGCGGGTGTTATTACGACACCGATCATTACAATTATACGATAAATAAGGATATTAAGACATTGGCGATTAATCAGGGTGCAACAACTGCTGATAATATGCAATCAAGTATAAAAAAGCACATTTTATTGCATGGGCCGGTGTTGACCGGATACTTTGTGATGCGCAACTTTACGTCTGGGTACTTTACCAAAATTAATTCGGGTGTGTATCTGGAACGCGGCAACTATATACCCGGAACTGCTTTAACGTTCAGCGACTCGGAAGTTAACGGATCAAACTACAAAGGATCACACGCCGTTGCAATTATAGGATGGGGTGTAGCTAAAAACATTTTGTACGACAACAACAAACGTGGAGACGTTCCCTATTGGTACTGCAGAAACTCTTGGGGTTCGGGCTGGGGTGGAGACGACGGGTATTTTAAGATGGCAATGTATCCCTTCAACAAGGTTGCGCAATTTGGGAAAATTGTAGATATAGTCGATGGGCACGGACAGCGTCATCGGTGCGGTGGAATTGTTACATTCACTGTGTCGACTCCTCCGCAAAAAACGCGTTTCAAAAAACTCTCGCAAATCAATTACAAATTGTTAAACTCCGAAAACTACTATAAAACGAGAGAAGACTCGTACAAACCTTCCGTACAACCACCTAACAAAGGCAGCATTTTACCTCTGTCTAGCTACTTTTCTGACGAGTTTTGGTTCTACATATTCGTACCTTCATTGATTGTATTTTTGCTTATTATGATCAACAAAATTCGAGCTCTTAATTAACATTTAAATGTGGTCTATTCCCAACACTCCCTCTACACCTTCCAACACCCGTTGCAACATTGTCCAGATATCTTGGGTAATTGGCATTCAATTACCTTCAACGCACAAAGTTTTACTAAACTCTTGCGAAATTTAATGATTTAAAACCATTAAACCGTGCGACTTTTTAACTCATCAAATCGATTAAATCGCGACTCATAACTGGTGATCGACGACGAGCTGGTGATCGACGACGAGCTGGTGATCGACGACGAGCTGGTGACTTGCGACGAGCTGGTGACTTGCGTCTGGGCGATCTACGAGCCGGTGACTTGCGCGCAGACTTGCGTCTGGGAGACTTGCGCGCAGACTTGCGTCTGGGCGACTTATGTTTTGGTGATCTTTTCGGGCTTTTAATCACTCGAGAAGATTGACACTTTAACAATACAAGTTGAGGCATCTCTTTATTATATACATTTTTGAAAATTAAAAATTTCCCTCGTATTTCAATAAAACTTTTCGACAGTACAAATCCAAATCTGTTGTCGTCAAATTAGCACTAAACTCATCAAAAATTTCATTCCAAATCTTAGACAAATAAGGCCTTAAATATCTCGTCAAATTCATTCTTCGCTCTGGCTCGTTTGTAGATACTGTCAATTCCTCCAACAGAGTGTCCTTTAGCTCTTCAGGAGCCGCTGCAATGCGCTCGTTCACCTTGAGCGAGAAGATGGCATAGATCTGGTCCTCAAACGCAATGCTGATCCCCACATCTTCCACACCAAACCCGCTGAAGACGTTGATCAGACGCGTCAAGTACCCTTGCGAGCACGTGTTGTACATGTCGTCGAGCTCCTGTTCCAACCGCGTGTAGAGTTGCTGTTGGGTTTCGGGAGGAAAAGAATCTATAAACAGACACACGTTCTCAATCACCTCTTTTAACGTAAGATGATGGCTTGTGAACCGTAAAAAGTTATAATTGAAAATGCGGTATAATGACCCTTTTACATTGAGACCGGAATGAAAAAATCTCTGTAACAAGATGTTATACAAATTTTGTGGGGGTGTTTTATCTCTATTCTTTTCCAACAAAAGGTCCAAAGTTCTGTTTACACTTGCTGCGATTGAAGAAAGATGTGCGTTTTCTTTGTTGGTGGTGTATGCATCTTGTGGAACTAGCGTTTCGATAAGGTGTTGTGCTTGTGCCTTAACAGCGGACGATCCTTTTAAAAACAAAATGTCGCACGCCTCCAACCGAGCACTCAACGACCGACCGTCTCTCGCAATCGACAACAAATCACCCAAAAACTCATTTTCACCTTCAAAAACAATTTGCAATATTACAAGGTTGTTTTGAACAGTTAAAATATTTTTATAGTTATTATAAATGTATAACCACAACAGTGTTGTACTGCGTTCTGGTCGGTCGAGCCCTGACTTCTTCCAGGAGTCGGGGTATCGAGATTCGCGCCCAACGTCAGAGTGTAATGTGTTGATGAGGGTGGATATTTTTTTGAAGGGGTCTTTTAATTTCTTGAATCCCAAGATAATCACATTCTTCAACAGCGTTTCGACGTCACTAAACTCGCACAAGTCGAAATGTTGGACCAACTGCAAAAAAACCAACCAATGCTCTTCCACAATAAACATCGTTTGCAAAATTAAAAATACTAACGTATCAAAAACCCTAAAAACTTTTAACTTATTTTTTATTGTTAGATGATCTTTTAACGAACAGAAAATGTCAAATTTCAAGTAAAAGTCTGTTTCCAAATCGCTGAGCAATAGAAGAAAAAAAAATTTTTCTATTTTTTTGGCTCCGGAAAGTCTATAAATATCTAAAAATCTTTTTATGGTTTCAAATTGTGTTGTTTTGTCCATAGATTTCAGAATAGTTAGTTGATCGGAAGGTAAAAGTGTCAAGTCGAATATGTTACTCATTTATTTTGATGTTTAATTTAATAATAAACATGACCGAACAGTGTTACTTGGACCTCGTAAACAAATGTATTAACCATGGCGATTATAGACTCGACCGCACCAAAATAGGTACGTTTGCATTGTTTGGCGAACGGTTGGTATTTGACTTGTCGGATAACACACTGCCCTTGTTGACGACAAAGTTTGTACCAAGCAATGTGGTGCTCAAAGAATTGCTTTGGATTTTAAAAGGGCAGACGGATTCTAAAATTTTACACGACAATGGAGTTAAAATTTGGGATCTAAATGGATCCAAAGACTTTTTAAACAGTAGAGGATTTTTAGACCGCGATGAGGGAGATCTGGGACCCATCTATGGGTTTCAATTGCGTCACGCGGGCGCCCAGTATGTCGACTCCAAGACAAACTATTTGGGGAAAGGGTGTGACCAGTTGAGAGAAGTGGTCCAGACAATTAAAACAGACCCATCAAATAGACGAATGATCATGTCAAGTTGGAATGTATCCCAACTAAATGAAATGGCATTACCACCGTGCCATTGTTTTGTTCAGTTCTTTGTTAGACAAAAGCTTTTAGATTGTCAGCTTTACCAAAGATCCGCGGATTTGGGGCTCGGCGTGCCTTTTAACATAGCAAGCTACGCCTTTCTTGTTCATCTGATTGCATCGTGGTGCGACCTAAAGCCAGGGCGGTTTGTGCACACGTTTGGTGATGTCCATGTATACGCAAACCACGTCGATGCCTTACAGACACAATTGGCTAGACAACCCTATAAATTCCCGACTGTCGAATTCGTCGGGACATTTGGTCTGAACGACCTGAGCAATCTGTCGATGGATGAGTGGTGTTCAAGTTTTAAAATTGTAAATTATGTGTACCATCCGACTTTAAAACTCGACATGGCTGTTTGAAGATTTTTGGGTAATTGATCAAATTTTAATTTATCAGTTAATAAATGTATTACAGAGATCAATACGGGAACGTCGTCGAATATTCGTCGGGCGCATCAGCACATCGCCACGGTCAATATACCAATGCAATTCATCCTGGTGGGGTGGGATATCATCCGTTGACACGAGAAGCATTTGAGTTTGCAGATGTCACTTCTTGGTTTGATAAATATAAAAAGTGGTTTTTATACGCTTTAATAGCTGTTATTATTTGGATGGTTGTTGAGAACTGGAGATCTAAAAAGATTCATAAATCAGCAACTAGTATGTTTTACTAATAACAAAGCGGAAATTTTAATGGTTACAAACCATTAAAAAATTCGGCTTTCGGGCAACAGGCGAGACGCCTCACAACTGCGCCCGGGTTACGAGAGAAATGAAGAGAAAGGTGCAAAAACGAACTAATAAATGATTTCGTATTCTGGATTAACAAGTTACGGCAAAGTTACCTTACCGTCCGTAGAGTTGTGGAATGGCAACTTCAACATAGTCAAAAATCCTCCTTCAGGCATTCACACAAGAAGAATTACAAAGGTGGGAGAAAACAATGATCTTTTAGACATGAATGATGACTCCGGGAGTCGCATCAACGAAGCAATAAATGTTTATGCGAGAGGCAACAACCCCATGGTATCAGTACAATATTCGAACCACGGTAATACTGGGAGCGGATTGATGGGTGTTAGCGGTGGAAGTGGTGGCGAGTCTGGTACTGGGGGTGGTGGAATGTTACCCTATAGAATTATGAACGAAGGAGCATTCCGGCCTCCCATTTTACGACAAGAAGATTTGTTGCCTCTCTCAAGATTGCCCCGCTCATGTACAAGTATTACGAGCAAACGATGTAGAGTGGATCAAACTAAAAGAATTGAACCAGATGTTGTCGAATATTTCAGAGAGGTGCACAAAAATCCTCTCAAAGTGAGCGTTTCCAGCAAACGCAGCAGAGTCGACCAAACCAAAAAAATAGATCCCGACACATTTGAACTCCTTCAAGTACACAAAAACCCACTAAAAACCAGCTTACAGGCTCAAAAATCCTTCAAAAAAGAAACTCCTCAAACACCACCAACAAACATTGAACTCCTTCAAGTACACAAAAACCCACTAAAAACCAGCTTACAGGCTCAAAAATCCTTCAAAAAAGAAACTCCTCAAACACCACCAACAAACATTGAACTATTTGTTAAAGATGTAAAGACAGTTGTGGTAAATTCAAATGCTAAAAAATTAAAAGACTCGGATACACGCGTTATTCCGGTGTTAGAGGATCAATTGTGCGTGTCGAATGTAGACCACGTTAACCAAAAGAGAATTAGTCAACAGCGCTACATTCACAGTCTTCAGGAGCTCTCGCGAAATGTGCCAAACCACCAAGTTGATACCGCGTTCAACATCGCGAAAAACACAAACATTTATCAAGACGTCGTATTCACAGACAACAGACCCAAACGAGAGCATTCAAAGTTTGGCGTGAGTAGCAACGGTACACTTTTAAAGATCGCACAAGAACCAATCATAGCAGGCGCTCGACTAAAATCTAAATAATTTTTTTAATGATCTAAAGATCATTAAAAAAGGCTCTTTAATCTGAGCGGTCCAAAATTTTAACCACGCTGGCTTTTACTTCGTCCAAAGACCGATTCGCATCCACAATATAAACATTTTCCATTTGTGAAAACTGTTCTTCGTATTTATTGTAAAGGGCTTTCAGATAACCGAATTGAAGCGTTCTCTCTACTGCACGGTCTCTCTGCATAATTCTTTGGTAAGCAATTGCCGGGTCTACTTTTAGGTAAATATGCATGTCGACATTAAATCCAAGGCGGTCATAAAAATCCAAATACATCCTGTGCTCTTCTTCGCTAATGTACTCTTCCTCAACCAACATACTTGTAAAAATATTTTTCGAAGACCAAGGACACCTTTCGATTATAATTTTGTCATTAACATTTTTAAAGGCCGAAAACATCTTGTGAAAAGAAAAAAGCACTTGAAACTGAAAAGGAGCTGCGTAGATCGACATTTGATTGTAAAAGTCAGAGAGCAGAGACCACTCGTGTATGGGTTCTGGAAAGCACGTAAAATCGCGTGCCAGCTCGGAAATGAGCGAGGACTTTCCGCATCCGATAATACCGTCAATTGCTATTGTATAAACCATTTATTTTAGCTTTTTAGACGAAACAATTTTCATTTTTACATCTTCGATGGCCTAAGCGACCCTTTGCCGTTTGGAGTAGCGACCGCTCGCCCATCAGGGTACGGAGGCGAGTCGATCGGACTAATGAGCCGCTTGTCAAAGTTTGGCACGAAGGACTGAGTCAGCGAGATGGCCTGGTCCTTGAGACTTTTTTCTTTGTCGAGTTCCTGATGCAAGCTCTGAATCACATGTTTTTGCTCCATTTCTTTCAATTGGGTTTTAAATGCTATTTGAACCTCCTCGACTCGTTTATCGAAAGATGTCTTCATTTGTTTGTAAATGGGACATTTATATTTTTCGAGTGCATTTATATTTTTGTCCTGTTCTTTCTTGAGCTGACCGACCTTCCTGAAATCGACAACCACATCAGAATACTCCGTCACACTCGTATCCGAAAGCATCCATTCATCATTAATAACCTTGACAATGGGTACATGCTGAGCGGAAACCATTTCAACCACATCCTCTAACGAATCTAGATGTTGTTGTAATCTGCCGTACATCAGTTCGGATATCCACGCGAGTGTTTGATCGGGTAGGGCCATTACTTTGATGTAGCCCTTAATGGTGAAGAAAGGTGTGCGTTTGCCGTCCTTGGAGAGGTACTTTACGCAGCTAGAGTCCATGTTCAATTGAATAGGGTTGAAATTTTTGATGATTGAAGAAACTTCGAAAACCTTGGACTTTTCGTTTGTAAACGTTTGTAGTGTTTGGTCGAATGCTGGTATGTGTTGTTTCACCCAGGCGGCTTTGATTTCTATTTTGCTTCCTTTTTTGATGTAGTCGTCTTCGGTGATGGGTTGTGTTTTTAAGAAACTTTTGAGGCTTTTGGGCTTAAAAAGCGTAGAGTTGTAGACGTAAATTTCTTGTAAACTTATATAATCTTCCATTTATTAAAACTTTTTTTGTGTTTTTGAACCCAACGCGCGAGCCCGACCCCACCCTTTGGGCAACGAGCAGCCCACCGAGTTCGCCGTTAGCCTCCGCAAATCTCCGATCGATCTGGAGAGAAGACGCATATAATAAATGTTTAAAATCAACGGAAAAAAAATTCAACTCGTGCCGGGAAACATTAAAGACGTCATTGCATATCGATTCGATACGCTACCAGAACTATTAACAGATGTACCACCAGAAATTGCTGATAAGGGCACTTATCAGATGAAAAGTCCTCTGTTTTACATGGACGACCAGAAAATGGTAATTCGTCTCGAAAGCAAAAGCGAAGACGAAAGACCCGGCGTCAAAGTCAAAGAACCGGTCAAATGGAACGAAGTCAAGGATGTTGGATTAGACCCCTCTTTGCTCAAAAAAATGTACATAATTGCCGCAATCGAGTATCTCCAACAGTCTTTGATCGAGTTAGATCCCACTACCAGATTTAATGTGGCGTTGGTGGAACTCGGAATAGATTTGGGGGAGGAGATAGACGAACGCATATGGTCCGACCGCGAAACCACCATTCGTCAGTTTAAAACGCTTGTCGCACAACATAAAGACTCTGTCAAAAAAAAAACTCAAACCCTGTCTTTGTGGTCAACCATTCAACCAAGATTTGAATTCGGCTCTTTTGTGTTGACCAAAATTAACCATCAAACCATCCTTCCAAATTTAGAAAGTTTTAATGAGTTTATGGTTTTCGACTCGGTTAAGCTGAACGATTTCGTTGTTGGGTGTTTTTATCAAGGAATGGTAAAATTCAACCCCGAGTTCACTCATTTAATAGATGTGTATTTGAACCAGGATAAGATTTTGAGTAAAAAGCTGAAAGCTGCCGACGTAATACAAATCATGATTACAACAAATAAAGTCAAATACAAACTTATCAACGTTTTTGTCACAGACGAGACTATAACATTCGTTATAGAGACGTTGATCAACGAGCCCAAACTAACTAACGAGCTGAAAGACCTGGTGAAAAATATAATCGCCGACATGGGACTCTCGGAGGCGTACAAATTACGAACCGACGACGACTTTTATTACGGATCGTATTCCGCAACAATCAACACACCTATAGTTATTCTAAAAGACATGATAACAAACGACCCAAATATCTATAACATTAGTTATATAAACGAGAGTGCTTTGATCAATACGCGCAAGAGCAACCTGAACATTTTTCTGAAGAAAAAGGACGAGGCGGGAACCGATATCGGCGTTACCCTATTCGAAAAACCCACAGGGACATTCGTGCGCCTGAAAAAGGTGCGCGGCGGCAACGATTTGCAAACACGGATAGACTCGTACATAGAAACTATCAACAAAATCATCCAGTACGTGACCGACAACACAGCGCCGGTGTTGTCATATTACAGACAATACATCGAGTTGGAGGTGAACCTCGAACCCGTAGAAGCGCCAGCGTCTAAGAAAAAGGACGCGAGCCTGAAAGCTCAGGTGCCGGAACTGTTTGTTGCCAACTACACACGATTATGCAACAAACCACCCATCATTGTGGATCAACAAGAAGAGTCGAGCGAAATTTTAAAATTTCCAATCTATGGAGAAGGAGAGCCAAATTTTTATAAATGCCCTTATCCAGAGTACAAATACCCCGGTCTAAGGGCAAATGCAACATTGGTCAATAAAGCAACTTTTCCGTTTGTACCATGTTGTTACCAACGCCCACAGACGTACAGTAAGAACGTCAAATTGTACTACGATAGAGAGACGTACGAACAACGCGTCAACACGGGAGAGATTGGCAAATCGCTAAAGGTGTTAGCGCCGCGTAGGATCGGTGTCTTGCCGCCACGCGTCGACAAGCTGCTGAACTACGTGCTTGGCACAAAGTTTTACCGATATGGCATACGCGCGTCTCGCTCGTCATGCATAGAGGTCCTGAATTTGGTCACGGGACAATCTCTGACCGATGCGGAAGTCAGAGAAGAGTTGGCGGAACGCGCCGAACTATGCAAAAGCGAGTTCCCTACCATAAGCACGAAGGAAATCAAAAATAAGATACGGGACCACGAAACATATATAGACCCCAAACTGTTCAAAAACGCGCTTGAAGACTTTTACCAAGTCTCTTATGTTTTATTTTCAAAAGACCAAGATGACTTTTCAACATACCCCACCAAATTTATAAAGTTTGTTTGTACTTTCAACGAACAAATATTTTTCATGATCGAGCATGAACACGAACAGCACGTTGAACTTGTTATAGACGAAGAGACATCTACTTTGATCAACAAACAAACAAAAAGCCTACAAATTCTCTATAACCACGCCCACGGCCCGATCCAACCTCTGTTCGAGTTGTACAAGCAAAGATTTGAATATACGGTCTTTGACGCGCGCATCAAAGACCTTACATTGGATAAACAGCGGGCCAAACAAAGCATCGACGCGTTTACCCTCTATCCCTGGGAGACGACGAAGGTCGACTTTGCCGAAGAACCAACATTCAAACCATTAAATCAATACATCGATAGTTATGGACAAACTAGACTTGTTGAATTTAAAGACGGCCAAATATCATTCGTCGGACAGTTTGACCCGTTACCGTGTTTAAGGCTGCCAATCAAATCTCTGGGACACTTCATCCGCCGGAACAACAAACTAACACAAGCCGACATTGACTACATACACACAACCCACAAATGGTGCAACCTGTACTCGTTGCCCAACCCAACCCCGCGTCCGATTAGTCGCGAAGTGACGACTTGGTACCAGTCGAAACTCGCCCCGGACAACGCGTCGCAAGCCAATCCTTACACCGAATACAAAACCATGAAAAAGCTGGCCGAGTATATACTGTGGGGAGCTTGTTACGTTTACAGCAGCTTCTATTTTGACATAAGCGTGGACGAATGGATAGACAATCATACACGCGTTATACCAGATTTTACATATTCTAGGGTTGAAGTGAAGCCTGTTTTTGACAAATCTGAATTTTTGGTAGATGATAAATTTATTTTCGACAGTTCCGAATTTCAAGAACGCATCAAATATAACTTAAACTTAATTTCACAAGTAAACCTAAAGCTCTTTTCTTCCAATATTTACCATCTGTTTTATAAAGACCTAACAAACTTTAAATTGGAGTATCCTGCAAAACTTGCGTTGACCAAAGAAGAGTATTACCAGAGAACACGCGAATCTTACGGATTGACGCTATTGACGACAGACAGCGTTCCGTATATTAAGATTGACACTCTGTATTTTGTCCAAGAACTGTTTGGACGTTATCAATCAACGCTGTGTTTGTTCTTGTCTTCGTTTGCAAAAATGCTTGACGTTGCAAATAAACTGTTTTGGAAAATAATACCAGGACAAAATTTAATAAATATAGACGTTTTTAACCAAAACGAAATTGAACAATACTCAATTGGCACAACCGAACCGTCGATTCACGCAATTGCAATTAATATTAACAACATTTGGTATTATGGGCTGTTATTACCGAAACTTGTATAATTGAAACAATCTTTAATTTCTGTTTAGAAATTAAAGATATAAAAATCCGAAATATGGTCAATAACCACAAATTCAACCTCTTCTAACGTATTGGGATTTGAAACCAACCACAATAAAACATCGTCATATTTATGGAAAGTTTGACCAATTAAACCTTCATCTGTTAAACCATATTCTCCATCCAATCCAAATATTTTTTTATTGTTGTTTCTGGTATTAAAATACCATCTCAAGTTGAATAAAATTCCTAAAGACTTAAACTTTAGGTCGTCTTCAAATTTTTGTACTAAACGTAAGCTTGCCCAGTGTTGGTGAGCGCGATGATCCTCGTCTTTGACGAGTTGCAGTTCCTTTCTTTGACAAAACAATTTTATCGGAAAAATTAAGTGATAGGGAATCAACCTATCTACCTGTTCAATCGTGTAGTGTTTTTGCACCAATCTACACAAATAAAAATATAGCTCATTTACTAAACACATAAATTTTAAAGGTCGAGCACATGGACCTTTTGTTCCAATTTGTTTTGTCACTTGTTGAAATTTGTATAAAAATTTTTCGGGAATAAACCGAGAATTGGGATTCGTTAAAAGTTTGTTGGAAAGCGACTCAATCTCAACCAAATTTAAAATTTCCGAACTTAGATTTTTAACATCTATAACACCTTTACATTTCAAAAAATTATAATTTAAGGCCCAACTAGTTATAGCTTCGTTTATACTTTTACAGTTTCTTAAATTAAAAATAGGATCAAACAACACACTAAATGTTACAGTTCCCAAATTTTCGAGATTTACCGACACAAAAGATCCGTTTAGACAAATAGGTATTGCGACGACATTGGAAGAACGTGCCTCGGCTTCATAAACTATAAGCGATACTTCGCCACTCATCGGCAACCCGAACAACGAATCGGTCGTGAAGGGTGCTGATCGTAGCGACAACGGGTTATTAACTCTGACTTGATATTTGTGGTTTGAAAGATGTTTAGCCCGAAAGCGTTGTTTTACTGTCTGATAATCTGCTGTTTGCAGTTTAATTTCAATGGTCGAAAACCAAAAATCTGTGATGCTTTTTGACAGCTTTTCATAAATTTCAAATGCGGTTTGATTGCATACAACTCCAAGAGAAAAAAGATCCATTTATTGGCGAATCTCATACAATCTAAATTTCATTTTTCAACACTTCATCTCTTGAGGAATGGAAAATCAGATGATCATTTTGACCAAACGTTTTTGAAAAACAAATGTCTCCGTCTCGAAAAACAAATATTTTTTTATAGTTTAAATCCTTTGGAGTTAATAACACACCGTGAAAATTTTGCAACGGACCAAGATACGGTTCAACCTCTTTAGTAATATCGTTGTTGTTTTCATCCTTAAAAACAATCAGGTCGTTTGATTTGTTTTTAGCGGGAAATAGGTAAATATATTTCTTTCCTTCGTCATAATAAGTCAACGATCCATAACCATCTTCGTAATCTACCGCAGATTCGGTTTGTTTGGTGAAAAATGTCGCGCTCCATTGATCACCCACCATTGTAACCCTTTGCCACAAACATTTAAAAAATATGGTTAAAAGAACAATTGTGTAAGGATGAGATTCGATTATGATATAATATCCGATTCCAGACATGATGGATGTTATTAACATGAATGAAATGCTTTTGATGGACGTGAAAAATAAAACTGCCGACAGTCCAACGAACAACAGTTTTAAACAATTAAGTTTTAACGATTTTATTTCTGTAGTGTTCATTTATTACTTTTTTTATTCGAAAAAATCTGAATGTCAACTCAAAAAATATTTTTGCTCGTCTCTCTTCTCTCTTCTCAACTCGGGCGCAGAGCGCCCTCGTGAGGTGGTGATTTCGCTCAACTCGGGCACAGAGCGCTCTCGTGAGGAGGTGGTGAAACCACCGAAAAAAAATATTTCGCTGGTCTCCTCTTATAATAAATGATTCTGTTAAAAACATTTCTATATACATTGTTTATTACACAAATATGCAATTCGTCGCAAAGTGAAACAGATAAAGATATTGTTGTGAAATATCTTCAAGAAACTGGATATCTACCCGAAGGGCAAATTCACCCCGAATCCTCGGATTCCAAACACAATTTTCGAAAGGCAATAAGGATGTTTCAAAGAGAAAACTCGTTAATTGTAAATGGACGTTTAACACAACAAGTCATTAATACCGTTAAAAAAGAAAACGATAAAAAAATAGTTGTAAACTATCTTAAAACATATAATTATATTATTGGGGTTGTTACGCCATTAAAAATTAAATCCGCTGTTGAAAAGTTACAAAAGAATACTGGTTATTTAATTATAACAGGTGAAATCGATAATGAAACAATTCAGTTTATAAAAAATCATCCATCCGCTTTTTCGGAAATGCCTTACCCTGATCGGCCTTTCCGATCAAGGCGCTCAGATGGACAAAGCCCATCTGGGTACCCCCAGATAAACAAGTAAATAAATAAACATGAGTTTCTTACCACCAACAATACATACTGCAGTACAAAAATACCCGCTTTCGCAGACTCAGGAGTCTGCGGGATTGAGGAGCGACGAAACGATTGAACCCACTGTTTGGTCTGTTATAGAAAAAAAATACCCACTTTTTGCTACACTTATTCAAAAGAGTGGTCTAAAAACCATTTTAGACGACCCAAGAGCAGATTTAACAATCTTTGTTCCAACGGACATTGATATGCGCGAATTTTGCCCAACAAACTTAAAGGCATGTTTGGGAATGGGAAACCAAATTCAAGAAATGCAAACTTTGGGAATAAACCTATTTCAAGCAAGACAAATAGTCGATAGGTTAATTGTTCCAGGTATTCTATCAACAACTATGATGATTCAAAGCGCGATTACAAAGTATAGAACAAGAGACCGATTTAACGATTTGTTAGTTGAGACAAACCATTGTGTGCAATTTGAACCGGAAACGTACAACAAGCCTCCATTTGGGTTAATATTGAATCAAAGGGCCCGTATTTTGGTGCCAGACCTTAGAGTGTCAAACGGCATAATTCACACGGTTGATAGATTTCCTTTTAATGTTGGCTGTTGTTAAGTTACTGTTGCTTCGTATTTTTTAATGTTCTTAGAACATTAAAAATTTAAACTATACATTTTCCGATTTTGGATTTTGTGGAATGAAAATCTATAAAGAGTGTGGGATCGTTCCACTGAATTTTTGTAACACAGTCAACAAAATATTGAAACGATTTCAAATCCTTGGACTTGCTCAGCGACGACCACAGGGCAAATCCGTGCAACAAACCGACAGTGCGCGTATATCCACACAAAACGAGCTTTTTGTACAAGTTGAGATCTGTGGTGGACAACTTGTACAATTCGTCCGGAGAAAGAATCTTGTCCATCAAACCATTACAGTGAACATCGGGGATGTGAAAGTCGATCAGTTTGGTTGTGTCGGTTTTGAGAATTTTGTTCAGTAGATTAACAGTGTGGGTTTTTAACGTGGTTAAATCATTCAACAGATTTGCTTTCGTTTGAATTGGTTTAAATCCTAAATAAAGGATTAAAAAGAGCAACAATAAAATAATTAGATAGTGCATTTATTTATTGGTTTTTGACTCAAAAATATATTTCGGGGGGATTGAGTAGCGTCCTTGTGAGGTCGTGAAACCACTGAACTCAAAACACTTCCGACTTCTACAGTCAAACTACTTTTTAACTTTTAATGATCGATTTTACCTACCTTTTTGTTTTTAAATAAATGAGTACTTCCTCGAGAAACTGTTCTTATGCACCATTAGCTTGTTACAACAGCTCTGGTGATATTAAAGTCCCGGTCCCGGTTACGGCAACACAGGGATTTTACGTCGTGCCCGACTATCAAACATATGGATATCAAACCTTGACTGGCGCGCGTTCTGGTGCAAGTCCTTCGTGTTCGGGCTACTTTACGATCGACCATGCATATGGTAGTTGCAATTCTATGTCATATGTCAGAAGAAGTTGCATCTAATTTAGAAATGTTTAATGCTCTCAGAGCATTAAACACGAAGAAACTTGTTAAGGACGATCCCAAGGTATTAGACCACATTCGACGCGTTCAATCGAAATAATTGTGAGAGAGTCAACACAGTACTTATTGCGAAGTTGTCGCAATTGTTTGTTGTATGTACTTATCTGGTTTTCTATTTCAATTATTACACTTCCATTTTTAGAAAATTTGCTGAAAAATTCAATAGATGTACTATTATTATACTCTGTTGTTACTATATTTGTGACAAAATTTAAAAACTCGTCCAAAACAATTAAAACTGCTTTTAAAGGCGGTTGCTTTTTTAAGAGTACAAAAAGCTGCTTAGACCAACATTTTTCATGAGCATCAATTTCATTTGGCTTTTTGATACATTTAGTTACAAAGCGCCCTCTTAGTTCTTGTTTCTTACGATCCAAAAAATCCAAATTGTAAACGTGATCTCTAAGAGAAGTCGTTATCAACATCAATTCTTGGATCATCCGTGGTAAACCAAACAACTTTTTTTGAATTAGCGCGTTAAACACATCGTGAAACACCGAATTGCCAGAATTTAAAGTAACATTTTGAGTGGTTGCTTCTAACCACTCAAAATAATGAGGGTTATGAATGGCGCCTTTATGTATGCGTGTGGTTTTCCAGGAGAAGGCGACATGGCACTTGACACAGAACATTTGGTCGCACCCGTCAATCTTTTGAATGCGCACAGAACAGTTGGGGCACTTTTTGGTTGTTTTGGCGACTTCCTCCATAGTTTTGATAGTTTCTGGATCGCAAATATGGTTGTCCAAATGTAGTTCCAAGCACTTTGTACAGACCGTAACTAGGCATTTTTGGCATGTTTCGGTCTCTGCGCCAAAAGTCAACATTGTGCCTGGGCAGTCGGTGGTAGGGCACTTTACGATGAATGATTTAACCTGCGCGGAGTCGTTGCTTCTAATTCCGCCCCGTTCCAAAAGTTCTAGTTCTGTCTGAGATCTGGAGCGCAGCTGCTGTATTTCTATATCGTCCGAAAATCTCTTTAGATGTCGATCAAGCTTTGCGATACGGCTCCACAAAATCTCTATTTTTCTGATGCGTCCAGCCTCTTCCAGTTCATATTTGACGATTGTTTGTTCTTTTCGCATTTCGTTGTCCGTCAACTTAAGCATATACTGCTTTATAAATTTTTTGGTGGCGACTCTGTACAACACTTCAAAGGGAATAAACTCTTTGCAGTGCATACATGTTTGAGTAGACGAATCTTGCAACAACCAGGTCTGTAAACAGTCACAACATGTAGCTTTGTTGCACGACTCACATTTAATCTTAAGTCGAAGTTTTATTGTAAACTTATTGGTACAAATTAAGCATTTAGAATTCATTGTTTTTTATATATACGTTTTTTATAAAATTTTCATTTTTACATGTGTACTATGATGCAGAATTTTCCCACAATTTCGTGAAAAACGAATTTAAAGTCCAAGTGAACTTTAAATTCAAATAACGTTGCTTATCCGAGGTCTAGTAAAAACTTGGGGATAGAGACGCTTCCACTTTTTTCTCAGCCCCAAATAAAGTTTGTCTGTACTTGTACAACAAGTACAAGATGATGAGCAGACCAGATATTCCGATAACGTACTTTGGTTGAAAATAAGACATTGGTTGGGTCTGGACAATTTCTACTGGTGGCTCCCCAGTAAAGGTCGGTTGATCTGGTGTTCCTCCTTCGGGAACAGATGGCTGCGGTCGATGGTCTTCTTTGGGTTTGACGACAATTTTCACGTCGCATTCGCAGGGTTCTTGCTGGGCTTTCAGTACCAAAAAGTACGATTTCAGCTGGCCATCAGACTCGATTTGTCCGTTTATGTAGCCGTTGTCGACAAGTTTGTATTGTTTGGGTTTTAAATCGTTTTGTTCGACTATGGTGATGTTAAAGGGTTTTTTCTCTTTACATGTTACTTCAAAAAAGCAGGAAAAGTTTACAGTGGTGCCGTTTAAGGGGATTAACTGTTTGTGTTTGTCTATTTTATATTTTTTGGAGGTTGTGTCCATTTATTTAAACAATAAATAAAATGGAAGATGAAGACGAAATTTACGAAAACCAGCCTCAATTCTTAGCCGAGCGAGACGTGTGGAATAGAATCGGCGGTGTGGACATAGGACTCGGCTTGGGGGGGGCCATCAACCTCCGAAAAAGCGGGTACACAATCAATGAACAGTTTAAGTTAATTGCGGCGGCAACTGTAAAACTACTTGGTGATTTTGAATTTGAACACTCGTTGTCGACCAGTGGATTAACACACATGCTGTCGCTGGTTGAAAAAATCCCAGACTTTGAGTACAAAAACCCGTCGGCATTTGCATTTGGTTATATTGCGGCTATAAACTCTGATTACACAACCCACCAAATTAATAAACCTGTCCTTGAACGGGTTTTTAAAATTAACAGGGAAATCGAAGACAAACTATTTACAAAAATCGATGATATTGATATAGTACGATACACGCGTCTTTGTCTGTTGCACAAATTAAAATAACCGAACAGCCTATTTGGGAAGAAATAAATGAATTTGCCACCTGAAATATGGGGTCCGGCATATTGGACAACCCTGCATTTTATATCTTCCACATATGACACGAATCCAAATGCAAGTATTAAAGAAAACATGAAACGTTTTATTCAATCCATACCAACTTTATTGCCATGTCAAGAGTGTAGAGACCACGCATTTACTTTTTTGCGCTCTGCAAATATTGAGCATGCAGTATTAAACAGAAAAAGCTTGTTTACTTTTTTCTTTAATTTCCACAATACAGTTAATCAAAGATTAAAGAAACCTCCTATGAATATAAAAGATGCTTTATACAAATATAAAATACCGAAAGAAGAACACAATCTATATCTTAAAGACACCCAACCTCCTCGCGACGAATCCGCAAGCACGCGAAATATAGTCTTGGTCGCTTTGCTTGCTCTCCTCGTTTTACTTAGATGGACTTAATCAAATTTTTAACGTACTGAAGACAATAAATTGAACAATTTTTGCAATCATCTGTCTGTTCATATTTTATGGATTTTTCAAACTTTAAAAAATAAATTTTGTGTTGATTGAGAAGTTTGTAGAGCAGAGTTTCTATTAAATGGTCAATGGTTGGAAACGTGAAATTTTTAAAAGGTTCATATCGAGTGATAATTTTACTTTTTCGGTCAAGAACTAGTACGTTTAAATGTTGAATTTTGTTGCCGTAGATTTTAACGGGAAATATTATATATCGGATTTTGTTTGAAGGGTCACATGCTCTTTCAAACGAATCCACAATTGATATTTTAGGATGCGATCCCAAAACAATAGAAATACACGATCCCACACTTGCTTTGTCTTGACAAATATGGGTTAAACACAACTTAAAATTTTGATATTTCATTTATTAGCTTTTAATTTTTTTAAAAAATTAAAAACTTACTTTATCATGTTCAATAGTAGTCCTACGAGCAAGTGAATAATCGCAAGAGCAATCACAAACTCCCATAAACTTAAATCGCCGATTTTGCGTTCTAAAAGCATTTATTATATGCAAAATCAATCTTCGTTTTCCTCTTCAGAATCGCTTTTCGCGTAATTCAAGTCCAACTCAGGAATATCATAGCTAAACTCTCCTACAGGCACTTGGTTCAAGTTTAACGGCAATTCACAGAACAACTTGTATTTATGACAAATCTCAACCATCTCTTTGTTTAGTGGTTCAACAGATCCATTTTCAGATTCAAAACCTATTATGGTTTTTGTATCTGTGTTCATAACAAGTTTAGCGTTGTTCAGGTCTGAATACGTGTCTGATGAGACAACATGGTTTGAGTGCGGAGTTTTGAGAACTTTGATGATGCTGCGCGATTCCTCAATCGATTCAAGAATCGAAAATCTTTTTTTCTGGGGGAGAGAGGATTTGCGACCACTCGTTTCCCCACAAGGTGTGTATAAATGTAACTGTTTTACTTTAAGGTAAAGTTGGTCTCTTTTTACACGTGGATATTTTTCACAAATGATATGTATTAGAGATTCGATTTTTTCGTTGACAAGTTTTTCAATGTTGTTTTGCATCATTTATTAATTTTTATTTTGCGATACATTTTTCATTTTTCACCCAGATAACTGAAATTTACATACCTAAACTCACCATAATTTGTTGGTTAGCCTTTTCCAACTGTGCAATGTCATCATAAATGTACGGTTTTACAGTGTCCATGATTTTTAATAAATCGTTTACCGAAGCGACAGGTTTTACTGGTTTAAAAACCGGAGGCTCAATATACGGCGTTCTAGATGGCTCAATCTGAGTTGGAGGCATTATCGGCGATTCAATCTGAGTTGGAGGCATTATCGGCGATTCAATCTGTGTTAGAGGCATTCTCGATGGCTCGATCTGTGCTAGAGGCGTTCCGGGTTGAATTGGAGGCGTTCTCGTTGGAGGCGTTCTCGGTTGAGGAGTTGGAGGTATTCTCGGTTGAGGAGTTGGAGGTGTTCTCGGTTGAGGAGTTGGAGGTGTTCTCGGTTGAGGAGTTGGAGGTGTTCTCGGTTGAGGAGTTGGAGGTGTTCTCGGTTGAGGAGTTGGAGGTGTTCTCGGTTGAGGAGTTGGAGGTGTTCTCGATTGAGGAGTTGGAGGTGTTCTCGGTTGAATTGGAATCGGCTGTCCAATTATTTTTTTTGGAAGTTTTTCTAAAGCCGTATAATGATAGTCATCGATAAAACCAAGAGGAATGATGGTTGTAAAACTATCATCATTAGACACAAACTGAAAATTTTTAGTATTTAACATTAAAAGATTGAATTTAACTTTAAATATTTCGCTCAGAGTTAGTAAGCTGATTGAGTCTCCCCAAGTACCGTCCATTTCTAGTTGTTTGAGATATTTTTTGATACTTTTATGTAATTGTTCTGGCGAGTCTGTTGGTAGGTCTGGTCGAACTGCCGGCAAATAAAGTTGAACAATATCGTCAACCTGTTTGAGATATTTGACTGCCATGGAACGAAGTTTCTGATGGTTGTATGACTTAAACTGAGCTCCTCCTGTCAATTTGAGAGAAGCGGAAATTGCATTAAATTGACAGTTGCCGTCTTTTGGCACCTGAACTACCCTATAACCAAACTTTTGCGCCAACTCTTCAAGAGCTATATCCTTTTCCTCCCCGGTTAACGGTGCCTCGATTAACGGCGCCTCGATTAACGGCGCCTCGATTAACGGTGCCTCGATTAACGGTGCCTCGATTAACGGTGCCTCGATTAACGGTGCCTCGATTAACGGTTGAGGAACAACGAGCGACAAAAGTAAATCGACAATCAGTTCGTCTTTTGTGGGAGAACCATATAAAGGTATTCCTTGTTCAACGGTTAACTTTTTCAAATCTTTTCGAGATAGTGTTTCCAATGTTTCTCTAAGTATCGGAATTGCAAGTTTTTGCGGCTTTTGCAAGATTGCAGATAAACTTTTTATTTTTTTTTCTTCGTCTTCTGGTATGTTAACAATTGGCTTTGGAACTGTTGACAGCAAACTTAGAATTATTTTTTCCTTAGTATCTAGAAGATTGACAGGTATTTCATTATAAGTTGCAAGTTTTGCCAATTCACTCTTGTCTAATTTTTCCAATTCTCGTTGAATGATGGGAACAACGAGGTTCTGTGGGTGTTGTAAAATAACACCTGGATCATCCTTGTCGAATTCAATCGCAATTGATTGTTTTATTACCGAAGTTTGGGGATGTGCCACCGAAGGCATCACCGAAGGCATCACCGAAGGCATCACCGAAGGCATCACCGAAGGCATCACCGAAGGCATCACCGAAGGCATCACCGAAGGCATCACCGAAGGCATCACCGAAGTTTGGGGACGTGCCACTGAAGGCATCACCGAAGGCTGGGGACGTGCCACTGAAGGCATCACCGAAGGCTGGGGACGTGCCACCGAAGGCATCACCGAAGGCTGGGGACGTGCCACTGAAGGCTGGGGACGTGCCATCGAAGGCTGGAGACGTGCCACGGAAGGCATCACCGAAGGTTGGGGACGTGCTACTGAAGGTTGAGGCGACGAGACAGACGGTAAAATTTCTTTAAATTTGTCGAGAATAAGATCGATTATGTCGGCTTTTTTAACAACTTTATACAAGTTGATTTGGTGTTGTAATGCCAGGTTTCTCAAATCTCCAATTTTCAGTGCATTAAGATCTGACCATGTTATAGTAGTAAGGAAGGGGGGTTTGGTTGGAGGAGAAGTGACTTTTGGTTGTATTTCATCGTCAGACGACGAAGATTCATCAGTTGTTATATATTCCTTTGATTTATATTTGGGTACCGATGCGCTTCCTTTGCTACTTGTTTTTCTGGGTGGTTGTTTTCGAGTTAGTTGTCTTGAGGGTGACACACTTCTTTCTCGTGATCTGCGACTAAGAATATACTCTATGTAATCTGCTTTGCGCATTTCTGATATTCTTGTGTCTCTAAATTCTCTATATTTTTTCAGGTCGTGTTCGTTTGCGATGTTTTTCAACTCGAACAATGGTAAACTTTCAAGTTTTTTTCGAGTTAACTCAGAAAGATCAGTCATACCACCACCCAGACTAATATCCGTGGTAAAATCTGATTTTTCAATTGAAAGTAAAAAACTGATCAACTCAGACTTAATAAGTTTAGATAAGGTCTTGCCGCCCCATTTAGTAAAATTTTCTTTTTTGGCTAATAATTTTAAATCATCAACCTTTTGATTATATAGCTGTTGTTCGTCATATTTTCTATTTTCTGGAGATGCTGGGGGTTTAACATCTAAACTGGCTCTTTTTTTTTCAATCAAATATTGAAGAGTTTTTGCATCTTTATTCTGATATTCGATATCCAATTTTACAGCTTCATCAATCAGATTTGATGGTATGGTCTGATCAACAACGTTAACTTGTTGTTGATCAGAATTGCGTTGCACAAGTTCTGTGCAGATTACGTTTCGGGTTTTTTCTTTTTTTCCTCCTATCAAATATGGATCTATTCCACATTTTTTTGCCAATTCAACTATATCCGGCTTTTTAAGTTTTTTGCTTGTTTCGCAAGTTTTTAAATCAATATCACACATATTGGTCTTTTATTTATTCAAAATTAATACTGGTTTATTCATTTTTTTTTTGACATTATTTAAGGTTTCGAAACCTTAAATAATTTACATTTTGTGTCATTTCGTTTATTCATTGCTGTCGATTAAGGGGTAAATATTGAACGAGTTTAGGAATTTTTCAACATCATAAAAACTAGCTAATAATTTTATTTCTTCCGATCCTAACAAAACATGTGGTTCAATTGTCAATTCCCGACCCCAGAGGGATTGACTGATTGGTGAAAGTAAAAGAATTCCTAAATTTCTAAAAACATTATATACTTTAAAAAACTGGACTCTTTGAAATCGAAGAGACGTGTCCAGAAAAGATTCTATGTAAACATTTCATTTTGACACCAAATCATTTAGCGTCGTTTCGCACAAAGCGAGAGATGTTGTTGGTTGCGAATCCATTTACTTAAACATCGTTTTGCTAATTAAATCAATAATAAATGGACTCAAACAGTTATAATAGCATCCATATAGTAACCGAATCTGTCATAATGGGTGCCGTATCCATGTATTTTTACAAAAAAATTTCTGATTTAGAAACTATTGTTAAAGACCTACAACAACAAGTTGTGGTGCAAAATGGTCAACTTAATGAACTTAAAAATTATTTGTCGAGTTCGCCACAAAAAACGTTACTGCGCATCCCGACTCAACGCGAGGTGGTTTCACCACCTCAGGGCTACTCGTTGCCCGCTCAATCCCGCGAACCCGACCCCGGGGTCGGGCGCTCGTTGTCCGAAGGGCAACGGGTAGCGGGATTGAGTAGCGACGATAGGCGCCCGAGATCGGATCGCGAGATGACAAAGAGTTTAGAAGCCCATCTGAGTCCGCGACGAATCGGTTCGCGGATCCCGGAGTCCGGTATTGAGGATGAATTGGTAGATTGTTCCGATGGTGTTTGTAAGTTGGTTTCGGGTGGTAAAAAAGTAGTCATATCCAAGATTTCCAAACAAGCCGACTTCGATCGAGAAAGTTTCCAAGTCAATCACCCTCTTAAAGTCGAAACTTTCAAAAGAACCTCTCCAAATCCCATTATCAAATCTGTAACCCCGAAACCAAGCGAAAGTATCAGTGAAGCGGTCGAGCAAATTTTAAACGAAATCGACAACGAATTACGAGCGCCTGATCGTCGCGCGCCTAACATCGCAGAGCACCCAGATCTGACTTTTTAACTCGGTTACAAGATATTTTTAACCATTCTTTTTTATTAAACATTGAACAAGTAGTAAATAAATGGAAAATTCAAGTTTCAGAACATATAATCCAATCGCAGATCTAATTGCAACCGGTGGAAGCGGTGGTGGTGGATTGCCATCAACTGGCGGAACACTTACCGGTAATTTAATTCTACAAGCCCCCGCTAAAGTTGAACAAAGCACAGCTCCAACTCTACCAATAGATTTGACAAACAAGCAATATGTAGACAATCAAATTGCCGCTAACCTAACTCCGGACGCCACTTCGACCGTAAAGGGCAGGCTTAAGCTAGCAGGCGATTTAAGTGGAACTGCCGATTTACCAACAGTGGCACCATTAACTATCAACAACTCAAAACTGGCAAATATGACTTCTCCCAATCAACTCAAAGGATCCAACGGTTCGTCGTCTAGTGTAATAGACATCGCGTTGGGTTCTGGACTGACTACAGTAGGATCTACGCTCAACGTGGACAGCAGTACGATTCCGGTCGTTCCAGTTTCAAATGGTGGAACTGGAAGTACAAGTTTGACTGGGTACTTAAAGGGCAATGGCACGTCTCCCGTTACTGGAGTTACTCCTATTCCGGTTGCAGACGTGCAAGGCGCGGTTTTATCTGTCAACGGTATTCTACCAGTCGGTGGAAACG